>Ga0316204_10009829_pt1 | contig 12592 bp, 9 predicted proteins | sample 6monrhotite_MG_2_FD_205661 | JGI IMG/M metagenome (GOLD analysis project Ga0316204, IMG submission 205661) | Microbial mat bacterial communities from mineral coupon in-situ incubated in ocean water Damariscotta River, Maine, United States -... | ecosystem: Environmental > Aquatic > Marine >...
TTGCAAAAGCGATACAGCGTTGCATGGGTGAACTAATTATGTGTGACCAAGGACAATGATTTCCAATGGCTCCGCGCATCTGCTGCCAGCCTTTATCACTTAATGGGTCGTCGATATTGTGGCCTCGAAAGGCGCTTCCACCGACGGGTTCACCGTGGCGGATAAGATCAATAATGGTATCGGTCATGGTTAAAACGAAACTCTCGTTGTTATAAAAATGGCTAGACTTTTGTTAATGGGATTGTTTCATATTATTACGCACTAAATTAGGGCTTCTTATAATTAAGGTGAACTAAAGTTGTGCGCTGAATCTGAGCATATAAGAGATTATGCCACATATTCAGTCAGTTATACGCTATGGCATGGGGCTTGCTATCACTAATGATGTGCACGGTCTTTAATCCGTGTAGGTGAAAATTGGAATGGTTATGTCCGCTGTGTTGAGAGAAAACTTTATTGAATCAGGTGAACTGCCCGAACTACCTATCGTGGTAGTAGGCACGGGACCTGTTGGTATACGGTTCGTTGAGGAACTGTTACAGCGCGATCCTGATATTTCAATCGTTATTTATGGTAATGAACCGTGGGAGCCATATAACCGCGTTCGATTATCAAGTTTACTAACAGGTGAAGCAAATTTTACTGAAATACAAAATCCGCTCAACCTCAAAGATCAGCACCGAGTTGTGCAACATCATAATCATGAAATTTTATCTATCGATCGAGAAAATAAAATTGTTTATGACAAACAAGGAAATGCACAGGCATACAACACGTTAGTACTGGCAACAGGTTCGAGTCCTCGTATTCCAAGTATTAAAGGCATAGATAAGTCTGGAATATATACGTTTCGTAATCTTAATGATGCACAGGACCTTGTTGCGCGGAGAACGCGAAGCCGCCATGCCGTGGTGCTTGGTGGTGGGTTACTTGGTTTGGAGGCGGCTCGTGGACTGCAAAAACACAATACTGATGTAACGATTATTGAGCATGCAAATCACTTAATGGCGAGTCAGCTTGATGAAGAGGCAGGTGAACTTTTACGCGAGCACATGTTGTCAGAGAATGTTCGAGTAATACTTAAAGATGGCGTTAAGCAGATTATTGGTGATGACAAGATTAGGGCAGTGAAACTAATCTCAGGCCGCATTATTGAGTGCGACACAATGGTTATATCCGCGGGCATTAAACCTAATATCAAATTGGCACTTGAAGCAGGCATTCCTGTTGGGCGAGGCATAAAAGTTAATGACCAGATGCAAACACGTGACGATGATATTTTCGCGATTGGTGAATGCGCGGAGCATCGTGAAAAAATATATGGGCTTGTGGCGCCAGGGTTGGAACAGGCAGGTGTTGCAGCATACAAAATAACAGGCGGAAAGTCGTTCTATGCGGGTTCTCAGGCAGCAACGCGGCTTAAGGTGGTTGGTGTATCAGTATTCAGTGTTGGTCGAACAGGAGAGAATGAAGATACCACCCATTTTCGAATTATTACATGGCGAAGCAATGGTGACAGCTATTACCGAAAACTTTTGTTGATACGTAATCGACTGGTCGGCGCGGTTGGTTATGGTGAATGGGATGAAAGCAGTCGTATACAGGAAATGGTACTGCACAGTCGTTACGTTTGGCCATGGCAGATTAAGCGTTTTATAAGAGATGGAATCCTCTGGCCGATCGCAGAAGCAATGGATATCAACGAGTGGCCGGCGAATGCGGTTGTTTGCCAATGTACCAACGTCAACCGCGGCACCTTAACTAAAGCCATCGCTGCTGGGCATATTAGTCTTGAATCACTCTGTTTAAAAACAGGGGCATCGAGTGTCTGTGGTAGCTGTAAACCTTTGTTGTCAGATATGTTGGGTGGCAAGACGATAGAAGCAGAAAAGGGTAGTCGAGTTCTTGTGTGGACAGCCGTTGCTACGCTTTTATCGGTTTTTCTCATGCTGTTTAGTCCATCAATACCATTTTCCGAGAGTGTTCAGGTTTCAATGCAGTGGGACCTGTTATGGCGAGATGGCTTGCTTAAACAAATCAGCGGTTTCAGTTTGCTTGGCCTGGGAATACTGGTAAGCCTTATTAGTATCAGGAAGCGCATTACAAAATTCAGTTTTGGAGATTTTAGTAGCTGGCGTGTCGTGCATGTCGCTGTTGGGACAATTGCTATCGCAACACTAATTGCACATACGGGATTCCGACTTGGCAGCAACCTTAATCTTTATCTTATGTTGAGTTTTACTGGTTTGCTGATGTTCGGTGGTATCGCAAGTGGCGTAATTGGTTTGCAGCATGTATTACCGCGGGGGCTAACAAAAGTAACACGTGAATTGTCGTTGTGGTCGCACATCCTTTTACTTTGGCCATTACCCGCCTTGCTTGGCTTCCATATTCTTAAGAGCTACTGGTTCTAGATAATGGCAAAGGCGAGTAAAAAAAATAGGTATGCGTTAGTTGGTGCATGGGTTTTATTCAGTATAGGACTGATAGCATGGTTGAGTTACAGCATGTTTAATTCAGAAGATAAAACTGTCTTTTTGCCAGGACCACTTACGTCTGGTCATCACCAGATAGGTGTTGCCTGTGTTGCATGCCATACGGATGGCATGGCAAGCGACGAAGACATTCAAAAGGCATGTGTAGATTGCCATGGAGAGGATCGAAAGAAACCATTTGACTCACATCCGATAAATAAATTTAAAGATCCACGCAATGCCGACAAGCTTAAAAATATTGATGCGACACGTTGCGTAACATGTCATACAGAACATCAACCTGATATGACGGGTGAAAATGGTTTAACACAGCCTGGCGATTTTTGTATCCATTGTCATGAAGATATTGGTGAAGATCGTCCAAGCCATAAGGAAATGGAATTCAACACATGTAGTTCCTCAGGTTGCCATAATTTTCATAACAATCGTTCGCTATACACAGATTTTCTTGTAAAACATTTAGATGAACCAAAAATATTACCGAAAAGAATTTTACCTAAACGTGAATATGCAAGCCTTCTTGATGAGGTCGTTGAATACCCACGGCAACAATATCCTATTAAGCAGTTATCGAAACAAGATATCGACGCACCGAAACAAAATACTTTTTCACAAGAGATACATGATGATTGGTTGCAAACAGCACATGCAAGGTCAGGGGTGAACTGCACAGCATGCCATCAACAAGTTTTAAGTGATGCAAAGGTAGCTGAATGGACTGATAAGCCTAAACAGGATGTTTGTACACAATGCCACAGTAATGAGGTTAAGCGTTTTAAGAAAGGTAAACATGGAATGCGGTTAGTAGTTGATTTGCCTCCGATGAAGCCAATTGATGCTCAATTGCCAATGAAAGAAAAGACTGCACATGATGAATTAACCTGCATTAGTTGTCATGGAGCACATCGGTTTGATGTGCAGGAAGCAGCAGTGACAGCTTGTCTTGATTGTCATGATGACAAACATAGCCTTGCCTATAAGGGATCTCCCCATTCAGATCTATGGAATAAGGAATTAATGGGCGAAGCACCTGCAGATAGTGGCGTGTCATGTTCCAGCTGTCATATGCCAAGAATTAATTTTGATGTTAGCGAATGGACCTCACGCATTTTGGTTGACCATAACCAGAGTGCCACCTTGTCACCAAATGAAAAGATGATCAGGCCCGCGTGTATACATTGTCACGGGCTTGAGTTCACGCTGGATTCATTGGCGGATACGAAATTGATTGAGGAAAATTTTAAAGGAGAACCATCAATACATGTGCAAAGTATGGACTTAGCAAGAGAGGACCTTAAAAGGGCAGAAAAGGAAAGAGAAGTTGAAAAATAATTTTTTAAACTCCGGCACAGTCCGGGAAATTGTATTTTATCAAAATAGGAGAAAGGCAGATGAAAAATCTTAGTAAAACGATGATTGGTGTAGGAACCTTGGCTTGTGTAGGTGTGGTTGGAACCGCAGTGGCAGAGAGTGATTTTAATAAGCCGAGTATTACACCTAAGACAATGGCTGATGCATTACACCTGGTGATGGATTCTGATCGTGCTATCTACACGAAGAAAATTGTAAACCGGTTAGTAAAGAAGGAAAAAGTCATCAAGGCAAGTGAACATTTTGAAGATGACAAGGCATTGGTTTTGCCTGCACAAATGTTCCGTTTTGGTTCTGAATTAGTCGCAAAACGAGCGGAGAAACTGGATGACGTGAATTTTACTTACTCTTTACAGTCACTTTGGCCGATTAATAAGCAAAACGCACCTGTTACCGATGTAGAAAAGAAAGGACTTAAGTTCGTCGCTGAAAATAAAGGAAAGAATTATTATGCGACTGAAACATTGGGTGGTAAGAAATATTTCACAGGTGTGTATGCTGATACTGCCGTAGCGCCAGTATGTGCGTCATGTCACAACGATCATAAAGATACGCCCAAACGTGACTTTAAAATTGGTGATGTGATGGGTGGCGTTGTGATCCGTATTCCACTTGGAAGCTGATTAATATTTTAACTGATATATGAATATACTAGAGAGGAAAAGTTATGACTCCCGAACAAGCTGAACTCGTTAAGAGTTCATGGGCAAAAGTAGTTCCTATAGCGGACAAGGCGGCAGAGCTCTTTTATGGGAAATTGTTTGAATTAGACCCTTCATTGAAGCCCTTATTTAAGGGCAATATGGTTGAACAGGGGAAAAAACTTATGAAGATGATTAACACGGCAGTTAATGGCCTTGATCGCCTTGATGAGATCGTACCTGCAGTTCAACAACTAGGCGTTCGACATATTTCCTATGGTGTTAAGGATGAACACTACGATACGGTAGGTGCCGCGTTACTTTGGACATTAGAAGCGGGTTTAGGTGACGCTTTCACTGATGAGACAAAGACGGCATGGGCGACTGTATATGGGCTGTTATCAGATACGATGAAGGCAGCCGCAGCGGAAGCAGCTTGAAGCTACTAACAATAGTATTAATTTAAATAGGGTCAGCCTGATCGGTCAGGTTGACCCATTTTTATGAATAAATATGACTAGGCGAGTTAATTTTGATTCGATTTAAAATCAATAACTCCAGATACATCATCAAGTAGCATCCCAGAAAGTGCTTCACCGAGTAACATTTCCATCGCCTCGAGTGTGCGGTCGAAAACCGGCATGTCATCAAGACGATCATAGATACGAGGGTTAAGTTTAGTGTTCCTTGCTGTGTGATATAGCTATGCTTTTGTTCATAATATAATCTGTTATGGCCATGGCAACCGCTGATACGATGAAGGTGAGATGAATAACCACTTGCCAATATATTGTTGCCTCACTCATATTTTCAGCATTGATAAACGTTTTTAGTAAATGAACAGATGAAATACCGATCAGTGCCATCGCGAGCTTGATTTTCATCGTGGTCGCATTTACATGGGCAAGCCATTGGGGTTGATCAGGATGTTCTTTGAGCTGTAAACGCGAAACAAAGGTTTCGTAACCACCGATAATAACCATGATGAGAAGGTTCGCGATCATGACGACATCAATCAGCCCTAATACAATAAGCATGATCTCATTTTCACTGAATGTATTGGCATCAGCAACGAGATGCGTCAGTTCTTTGATAAACAAAAATACATAAACGCCTTGAGCAACAATTAAGCCGAGATAGAGTGGGGCTTGTAACCAGCGGCTCCAAAAGATCATATTAGCCATTACATTCATAGAAGGATTGCGTGCGTTGTTGTTCATTTTGATCTCTTTAATGATGTTAGGTTGGTAAATAATGTCAATAATTGTACAGGTAAGCGTTCCACGTTATCAACGACGGTATAATTATTCTTAGTGAAAATACGTTTCATGCAGTCATCTGTATTGGGTTTGGCATAACTCAACTTTTTGTAATTAAGTCTAAAAAGTTAAATCAAAAATCATTAATAATTAAAGGTTATGGTTCGTCGTCAGTTTCATCTTCGCCAGACCAGCCTGCATTTTTTGCATTGACCATTGCTTCACCATGTATTTTTTCATGGCGTTGGCGTAACTCAACAGGCAAAGAACTGAACATACAACCATACTTGTCCCATTCTTTATTGACCTTGTCGAGCAACGTATCCATCCTGGCAAAGTTCCAGCCTTCACAGGTTTCGTTGTCATCGATAAGACCAAAAACTTTAGCATCACGAACAATTTTACCAATGGTAGTCATACCACCATTATCGTCGTTTTGAACGCCTATGTATTCGCTAGGTCTTGTCATGTTAATACCTCTTAGCATTATTGTTACCACATGAATTCTTGTGGGTTAAAGGCGATTAAATACATTAGTAAACATTTAATATGATAAAACAGCCCCTGACCGTATAGTGTCGGGCAGGGACCTATAATCGCTTACCTGCTTAGCCTGTATTATACAGTTATGCCGCGGTGAATAACCATTGGGGTACCAGCAGATGGTACAACCTTGTCAAAGTCCATTAGACGAACGTGGTTGTCTGGGTGTTACGCATTGCACAGGTTTTAGGGCGTTTGTATTGGGTGAGGATGAGAATTTGCAAGAAATGGGACCCGGCTAGAGTTCTGCCTTCAATATAAGGAACTGAATAATAGGAACTTATCCTATTGTTAGCCGTCTCAATAGTTACGTTCCGCTAAACTGGTGCTATGATTAGGTCTATGTTGAAGTTTTTATCACATTTCTGGTTAGTCTTGTCGCTATTGGTCGCACCTGTTCAGTTTGCGAGTGCCGATATGGCTGCGATGAATCATGGCCAGATGAAATGTGAAATGATGGATATGGACGGACCAATGGATCATGACATGTCATCTCAAGAAGGTGGCTGTGAATGTCCTGACCAGTGCAAGGTTAGTTGTACTGCTGCCCACATGAGTCTTGCGATTATTACTACCTTACAAATGGCACATGTAAATTCATCAACGAAATTAGATAGCCGGTCATCCTCAAATACCGGTATTGAACAACTCACTGAGTTACGCCCTCCCAGAAAACTCCACGCTTAAGTTGCGCGTGCCTGAAGGCATGTTGCACTAATCCGTATTATTTAAGATACGGGAAGTATGACGCGATGGAGTTTTATTATGAAGAATCACCCTATATTGCAGCAGTGGTTGCAAGCTACGAAAATTAAATTTGTGTTGGTTGTGATGGTGAGTGTGTTTGCTGCACCCGTCATGGCTGACGAATTGTCACTTGCCGAAGCAGAAGAGATTGCCTTGCAATCTGATCCGATGCTGAACCTGATCGATGCCAATGCACAGGCATTGGATGAAGCGGCGATTGCTGATGGTCAATTACCGGATCCTAAATTAAAATTTAGTTTGTTTAATTTCCCCACTGATACATTTAGCCGGACACAGGAACCAATTACGCAATTGCGTTTTGGTCTTCAACAAACCCTTCCTCGTGGCGATACGCTTTCTCTCAAATCAAAGCGCACTTCATCGAAAGCAAATTCAGCACGCGCAAAGAACGATGATGAGGAGCTTAAGTTACGCAGCGATGTGCGTAAGTATTGGTTTGAAACCTGGTATTGGATAAAGGCAGAACAAATCGTTAAAAAAGATATCGATTTGTTTAAACAGTTGGTGGACATTACCGAATCTCAATACGCCGCAGGTAAGCAAAATCAGCAGGACGTCCTCCGCGCCGAATTAGAAATGGGGCTTCTTGATGATCGTTTAACCCATATTCAACAACAGCAAGAAGTATCAAGGGCAGAATTATCTAAATGGATAGGTAATGAAGCGTTACGTAACTTACCTGCAGAATTACCTGTGTTACAGGAAATCCCTTCGCGTGCCGAAGTTGAGGCATCATTACCAACACATCCGGCACTACGTATTTTCCGTTCCAAAATTGACATGAATCGCCATAGCGTTGCAATCGCACGGGAGGCCTATAAACCGGCTTATACATTCGGTGTCGATTATGGTGTTCGTGATGGAAATAACCCAGACGGCAGTGAGCGCTCAGATTTTCTGGCAGCAACAGTCGTACTTGATTTGCCTATCTTTACAGACAAACGGCAAGATCGCCGACTCGCTTCAGCTCAACGTCGTGCCAGTGCCGCGCAACTTGAGTTGGATGATAAATATCGCGCGATGCAAAGTATGTTGGCTCGCGATCATGTTACGTGGACGAAATTATCACAACGTTTAGATCGTTATCGTAATACCTTGATAGGACAGGCTGAATCAAATAGTGAAGCTTCATTGCTTGCCTATCAAAATGATGCGACTGATTTTTCGACACTGATGCGGGCGAAGATCACTGAATTAAACACACACTTAAAGGCATTACGTATTCATACTGATTATGCCAAGGCACATGCACGCCTGCTATATTTTGCTGGAGAACAATTATGAAAATAACAAAACTATTTTTAATAGCTGGATTCAGCGCGGCGGCGTTAGTTGGCTTAGTTGCATGTGATAGCAGCGACATGTCAGAGAAAAGCATGGATATGGACAAGGGCAGTATGAAAAAAGAAACGGCCCTTGACCATGCCGGTAAGCATCTTGACCCTAAATATGTTTGCCCTATGCATCCAACCATTGTTCAAGATGCCCCGGGTAATTGTCCACTTTGTGGTATGAATTTGGTAGAACGAGAACAAGACAAACCTAAAGAGAAAAAGATTCTTTATTGGGTTGCACCTATGGATCCAAACTTCCGTCAAGAAGGCCCAGGAAAATCACCGATGGGAATGGACCTTGTTCCATTCTATGAAGAGGGTGGTGATGACAATGCGGTGACAATTTCTCCGGCAATCGTGCAGAACTTGGGTGTTAGAACGAAACAGGCAGAAGTTGGGAAACTTTGGAAGCGCGTTGATTCGGTTGGTTATGTTGATTTTGACGAGAACCTAATTAGCCATGTGCATTTACGAACTGAAGGTTGGATCGAAAAATTATCCGTTAAATCAGAAGGTGAACGTGTAAAGAAGGGCGAATTATTATTTGAATTATATTCGCCCACGTTAGTTAATGCTCAAGATGAATATCTACAGGCTGTGCGAAGCAAGAACGGCCGTTTAGTTAGGGCATCTTTCGAGCGTTTGCGTGCATTGGGTGTTGGAAAAGATCAAATCAACAAGATTAAAAAAACCGGCAAGTCAGAACAGCTTATTAAAGTACGTGCTTCACAAGACGGGATTGTCTCTAAGCTGAATGCGCGTGAAGGTATGTTTGTGAAACCCCGCATGGAAGTCATGACATTGGCAGATCTATCCACTATCTGGATTCAGGTTGAAGTATTTGAACGTGAGGCTAATTGGGTACAAGTGGATAAGCCTGCGGAAATAACATTGTCTTATCTTCCTGGGAGAAAGTGGAAAGGTAAAGTTGAATATGTTTACCCAAGTCTTGACCCTGGCACCCGCACATTACGCGCACGGTTGAAATTTGATAATCCAGATGAAGAATTGAAACCAAATATGTTTGCGAATGTGGTTATCTTTGGTGGAGCAACACAAGACGTAGTGAGTATTCCGACTGAGGCATTGATTCGTACCGGCGATAGTGAACGGGTAATTGTTAGTTTAGGTGGAGGAAAATTTTTGCCACGTAATGTGGTAAGTGGCATTGAGTCGGGTGATCGAATTCAGATCGTAGATGGCCTTAATGGTAGCGAATATGTGGTGACTTCATCACAGTTTTTGCTTGATTCTGAGGCGAGTATCAAAGCTAGTCTTAATCGTATGAGCGAACCCGCGGCAGCGTCCAAAAATAGCATGGATGATATGAAAGCCGATTCAAAGATGGTGACGGGTAAAGGTGTGGTGCGTGATCTGATGGGCGAGGGAAAGATTAATTTGTCACATGATCCGATACAGGCATTAGGTTGGCCGAGTATGACTATGGATTTTAAATTGGCAGAGGGTGTGTCAATCAAAGATCTTAAGCCCGGTATGGCCGTTGAATTTGATCTTATGGAAAAAGATAACGTATACATGATCGATGCAATTCGTCCATCGATGTCAATGGATAAGGAATCAGGCCAATGATTTCAAAAATAATAGATTGGTCGATTGAGAATCGTTTTCTGGTTTTATTGTTGACGGCAATGATGATTGGCTGGGGTATTTATGCGGTTAAGCAAACACCGCTCGATGCGATCCCTGATCTATCTGATGTTCAGGTAATCATTAAAACCACTTATCCAGGGCAAGCGCCACAGGTTGTTGAAGATCAAGTGACCTATCCTTTGACTACAGCGATGTTGTCAGTACCGGGTGCTGTTACGGTGCGTGGTTATTCCTTCTTTGGTGATTCCTACGTTTATATCATCTTTAAAGATGGTACTGATCCGTATTGGGCACGTTCACGGGTGTTGGAATACCTAAGCCAAGTGGAAGCAAGGTTACCTCGGCAAGCACGGCCAGCGCTTGGGCCCGATGCAACCGGTGTGGGTTGGATTTATGAATATGCCTTAGTCGATCGAACTGGTAAAAATGATCTAGCACAATTGCGTAGTTTACAAGATTGGTTTTTGAAATATGAACTGCAAACGGTGCCAGGCGTTTCAGAAGTCGCAACTATCGGCGGCATGGTACGCCAATACCAAGTTATGCTGAATCCAAATCGGTTACGTGCCTACAACATTCCCTTAGCTAAAGTAAAAAAGGCTATTCAACGAGCTAATCAAGAAGTGGGAGGTTCGGTCATTGAAATGGCTGAGGCAGAGTACATGGTTCGCGCAACCGGATATATCACCGGCGTTGAAGATCTGAAGGGCGTGCCGTTAGGCATGAATGAACAAGGTACACCTATTTTGCTAAAAGACGTTGCTGATATTCGTGTTGGACCACAAATGCGCCGTGGTATCGCCGAGCTTAATGGCGAAGGCGAAGTGGTGGGTGGCATTATTGTTATGCGTTTTGGTGAGAATGCATTGACCACGATTCAAGGTGTTAAAGACAAATTAAAACAATTACAAAGTGGTTTGCCGGACGGCGTTGAAATTGTGACTACTTATGATCGCTCTTCATTAATTAATCGAGCGGTTGATAATTTAAGTTACAAATTACTCGAAGAGTTTATTGTGGTGGCATTGGTGTGTGCCTTGTTTTTGTTCCACTTCCGTTCTGCATTAGTCGTTATTATTAGTTTACCGGTTGGTATACTCGCGGCATTTATTGTCATGGAGTCGCAAGGTATTAATGCCAATATTATGTCATTGGGCGGTATTGCGATTGCGATCGGGGCGATGGTCGATGCAGCGATTGTCATGATCGAGAATGTGCATAAACATCTTGAGAAGGAAGGACACACGGATAAAAACCGATGGCAAATTATTAAGGAGGCGTCGGCTGAGGTAGGGCCACCGTTGTTTTTCTCGTTGTTGATTATTACCTTGAGTTTCTTGCCCGTGTTTACGCTTGAAGCCCAGGAAGGCCGTATGTTTGCTCCGTTGGCATACACTAAAACGTACGCAATGGCGGCAGCAGCGGCATTATCAATAACACTGGTTCCGGTGCTGATGGGTTTATTGATCCGTGGGCATATTACGCCGGAGCATAAGAACCCAGTTAGCCGTGCATTGATCGCTGTTTACAGACCCGTTATCAATGTAGTACTGAAATGGCCAAAGTTTATTTTGTTATTTGGCGTTTTGGTGACTGTCACAGGAATATGGCCTACTCAGGGTTGGTGGCCACTAGATAAGAAACTTGGTGCTGAATTTATGCCGACATTGGATGAGGGCGATTTGCTTTATATGCCTTCAGCATTTCCTGCGATATCGATTGGTAAGGCAGGGGAGATTTTGCAACAAACCGACAAGTTGATTCGCACGGTTCCTGAGGTTGAATCAGTGTTTGGGAAAGTAGGTCGTGCAGATACGGCAACTGATCCCGCACCATTAACGATGATTGAAACTACAATTCGTTTAAAACCACGCGATCAATGGCGTGAAGGTTTAACGCTGGAAGGTCTGAAACAAGAATTAAATAGTATTGTAAAGATACCGAGTATGGCGAACACATGGGATCCACCGATCAAGATTCGTATCGATATGTTGTCGACGGGTATAAAGACACCCATCGGTATCAAAGTGGCGGGTCCTGATCTGAATGTTATCCAGGATATTGGTAAACAGATTGAACAAGTATTGAATCCAGTGCAGGGAACACAGTCAGTGTATGCCGAGCGCGTTGCCGGTGGTCGTTATGTGACAGTCGATATAAATCGTCTAGCGAGTGCTCGGCTTGGTCTGAATATCATGGATATTCAGGATGTGATCAGTACCGCAGTAGGTGGTTTAAATATCACGCAATCGGTAGAGGGTCTTGAACGCTATCCAGTGAACTTACGTTATCCACAGAGTTCGCGTAATTCATTAGAGAAAATTCGAAACTTGCCATTGGTGACACCCATGGGTGCGCACATTCCATTATCTGAGGTAGCTACAATCAATATTGAAAATGGACCAGCGATGATTAAGAGTGAGAATGCGCGACTTAATGGTTGGATCTATGTATCAATTCAGGATCGTGACATTGCTTCTTATGTTGATGAAGCCAAACAAGTTGTTGCCAATCAGGTCAAATTACCAGCGGGTTATTCAATCGCTTGGTCTGGTCAATATGAGTATTTT
>Ga0316204_10009830_pt1 | contig 12591 bp, 14 predicted proteins | sample 6monrhotite_MG_2_FD_205661 | JGI IMG/M metagenome (GOLD analysis project Ga0316204, IMG submission 205661) | Microbial mat bacterial communities from mineral coupon in-situ incubated in ocean water Damariscotta River, Maine, United States -... | ecosystem: Environmental > Aquatic > Marine >...
CACGATACGGGCGTGGTAGGTTTTGCCATCGGTGCCGGGGAAGTCGATGACCTCGCCCATGCGGTCCGGCCCGTTGAGCACCAGACCCATGGCAATGCCGCGGTCCAGATTGGCCGAATGATAGGTTGATGTGACCCGACCGATCATATTGCGCTGGCCATTGGCGTTGGTGCCTTCGCCCACCGCATAGGCGCCATCCGGCAAGGTGCTGCCGTCCGTGGTTTCAAGGCCAACCAGCTTCCAACGGGTGGGATCCGCCATGTGGCTGCGTTCCTGCGCCCGTTTGCCCAGATAGTCTTCTTTCTTTTTCGACAAGGCCCAGTGCAGGCCCAGATCCTGCGGGATCACGGTGCCGTCGGTCTCGTCTCCGATCATGATAAAGCCCTTTTCGGCGCGCAGAATGTGCAGACATTCGGTGCCGTAAGGCATCACGCCCAGATCATTGCCCGCCACCATCAGCGCATCCCAGAAGGCCTGCCCATGGCTGGCATCCACCGCGATCTCGTAAGACAACTCGCCGGAGAAGGAAATCCGGTAAATGCGGCATTTAAAGCCGCCCAATTCACCATCGATCCATTCCATAAAGCCAAGCGCCTCTTTGGAGACATCGGTGCCGCCCAGTTTCTCAAGGCATTTGCGGGCGTTGGGGCCCACAACCGCGACCTGCGCGTATTGTTCGGTCACATTGGCCACGTAAACGTCCCAATCCCACCATTCGGTTTGCAGCCATTCTTCCATGTGACCATGGATGGTTTCTGCGCCGCCTGTGGTGGTGTGACACAGCCATGTGTCCTCATCCACGCGCGCCACAACACCATCGTCGATCAGAAAACCGTTCTCGCTGCACATCAGACCATAGCGGCATTTGCCCGGTTTCAGCGTCGACATCATGTTGGTGTACAGCATGTCGAGGAATTTGCCCGCGTCCGGCCCTTTGACGATGATCTTGCCAAGGGTGGAGGCGTCCAGCAGGCCCATGTTGGTCCGGGTGTTCTTGACCTCACGGTTGACCGCGTCATGGGTGCTCTCGCTGCCGCGTTTGAAGGCATAGGGGCGGCGCCACTGGCCAACGGGTTCAAACTCTGCGCCGTTGGCTTCGTGCCAATCATGCATCGGTGTACGGCGGATGGGTTGGAACACTGGCCCGCGCGCCTCACCGCCGATGGAGGCCATCGAGATCGGGTGATACGGCGGGCGGAAGGTGGTGGTGCCAACGGTCGGAATATCCGCATCCAGCGCCCCGGCCAATGTTGCCAAGCCGTTGATGTTGCTAAGCTTACCCTGATCTGTCGCCATGCCCAAAGTGGTGTAACGCTTGGCATGCTCGACCGAGACAAAACCTTCTTGGGCGGCCAGACGGACGTCGGACACTTTCACATCGTTCTGATAATCCAGCCAGGTTTTTTCACGCAGTTTGACGCTTGCGCCCTGCGGCATCAGCCAGACCGGGGCCATCGGTGCCTCTTCGCGGCGTTCGGCGCTTGGGGCAGTAACATCCTTGGGCAATTTGAAACCAAGGCTGGTCACAACACCATCGGCGGCCGCATGGGCATCACAGAGCACATCGTCCAGAGGGAACATGCCAGATGCCGCGCCCGCCGGGGTCACAAAGCCCATGCCATCCGCACCTTTTGGCGCATTGTCCAGATCAGGGCTAAAGCAGGCCTGCGCCGTGTCCCAGCGCAGCTTGCCGCCGCAATGGGACCAAAGGTGGACCACAGGCGACCAGCCGCCTGACATGGCCACCGCATCGCAAGCGATCTCTTCCAAAGCAGCGCCTTCGCCCGCTTGCGAACAGACGGTCACACCCGTGACCCGCTTGCCGCCTTTGACCGATACAATCGCATGGCCCATCATCACACGGATGCCCAGTGCCTTGGCCTGTTCCATCAAGGTGCTGTCTTGCGGCAGCACCCGCGCATCGAGGATCGCAGGCACATCAAGGCCCGCATGTTTCAGGGCAATCGCGGTCAGATAGGCGTTGTCATTGTTGGTCACAACCACGGTGCGGTCGCCAATGGACACACCCCAGTTGACCACATAATCGCGCACAGCAGCGGCCAGCATCACGCCGGGAATGTCATTGCCCGCAAAGCTGAGCGGGCGTTCAATCGCACCGGTGGCAGTGATCACATGACCGGCGCGGATACGCCACAGGCGGTGGCGCGGGCCGGATTTTTGCGGTGCATGGTCTGTCAGGCGTTCATAGCCCAGCACATAGCCGTGGTCATAGACCCCTGCCCCCATGGTGCGGCTGCGCATCTGGACATTCTCCATGCCCTGCAATTCGGCCACCAGATCATCGACAAATTCGGCGGCAGGTTTGCCGTCAACGGTGCCGCCATCCACGGGTGCACGTCCGCCCCAATGTTCGGTCTGTTCCAGCAGCAGCACCTTAGCGCCGCTGCGCCCCGCGGTGCGCGCGGCCTCAAGCCCGGCCACACCGCCACCAATCACCAGAACATCGCAAAATGCATAGAAATGCTCATAGGTGTCCACGTCGGTATTCTTGGGCGCTTTGCCCAGACCGGCGGAATGGCGGATGATCGGCTCATACACATGTTTCCACGCGGCGCGGGGGTACATGAACATCTTGTAATAGAAACCTGCGGGCAAGAACCGGCTGAGGTGCTTGTTGATCGCCCCCACATCGAACTCAAGGCTGGGCCAGTGGTTCTGGCTGGTTGCCTCCAATCCTTCGAAAATCTCGGTGGTGGTGACACGCTGGTTCGGCTCGAATTTGCCTTCCGAACCCAGATTGACCAATCCATTGGGTTCTTCCGCACCAGAGGCGACAACCCCGCGTGGGCGGTGGTATTTGAACGAACGGCCCATCAACATCTGGTCATTGGCCAACAGGGCCGAGGCCAGTGTATCGCCTTCGTAACCGCGCATCTGTTTGCCATTAAAAGCAAAATTGACCGGTTTGTCAGTGTTCAGCAGGCGGCCACCTGTGGCAAGTCTTGTGCTCATGAGCGGGGCTCCTTGATAGCGGAGTGATTAGGAAAAGTGGTGAGTGACAACCCGGCGATCACGCGCCGCTGCCTTTGGACCAACCGGGTCGGCGGTCTTCGATCAGATCGAGAACCTCCTGCGGCGGAGAGACCGTTTGCGCGGAATAGCTGGTGAACACCTCAAGCGTGGTGGTGTCGCGGGCCACATGGAACCACTTGCCGCAGCCGTTGTTGTGGCGCCAGCGTTCGAAATGCACGCCCTTGGGGTTGGCCCGCATGAACAGATAGCTTTCAAATTCGTCATCCGTCGAACCGGGGCCGAAACGCTTCAGATGCGCTTCGCCAGCGGCGTGGAATTCGGTTTCTTCTGCGGTGACCCCGCAAACGGGACAGGTCAGGATCAGCATAGCGCGGCTCCGGGCTTGAGAATTGGGCAAGGAAAGCCCATCTTGAGTGTATGATTGTTTTGTATGTTCTTCTGGGCGCCGTGGCGCTGGCCGGTATCGGCATCGCGATTTACGAATGGCGCAGCAAGCGCACCCTGCTCAAGCATGATCTGAACAAAGCGCGACAAGCGGATCCGCACACCGAAAGCCTGCGTGAGCATATCACCGGTGTGATCCGGACGGATACGCATCACCGTTGATCTGATTTTTGCAAAAGCGACCCCAAGCAGCCGGGCGGTTTGCCGGGCTGGCGCGGGCGTTTCTGTCAGGCTTGTGCCAGCGTCAGTTGCTGTCTGACGCGGCTGTGCCTGAGGAGGTGCCACTGGGCGCAGAGCCGTTGCCGAGCATTGCAATGCCCGCGACAAAGACCCCGAGAACAACCAATGCGATGATGACACCGCGTTTGGTTCCGCCGTTGTGAATGGTCTCTCCAGCCATGGTTCGATCTCCTGTGCTGATGCATCAAGGATGCCATCATGCGCATTTGAAGCAAGCATTTGCTGCTTGCCATTGGACTTTAGGCTGGGAATGGCCGATCCGGTTTTGCCAGAAAACGACGTATCGGCGGTTGATTGATCAGCCCCAGCTGCGGGACTGATCCATGTCATGAAAGGGTTAAGGAATGACAAATCATTCCGAGGCTGTTGCGGCCCCCTCGACGGCTTGGGCTGCGCCTTGAACGGCATCGCCTGCCCCTTCGATGGTGATGTTGACGTCATCTGCGCCGCCGCTTTCGCCGCCTGCAAAGACAACATAGGCCAAGACCGCGACAACCACGACAACGGCCCCAAGGACAAAGCCCATGCCTGCGCCACCGGTGTTTGTGGTGGTCGTTGTGGTTGTGCGTTCCGAAACGGTGTGATCGGGGTGTGCCATTGTGCGTCTCCTTTGGAATTGGATATCGCAACAACAACGCCCCGCCCTGCAGAAAGGTTCCGCAGGGCTGACATTTGGTCCTGATATGAACAGGATAGGCTCATCAGTGCGCCACGCCCGCAGCAACGCTTTCGTCAATGAACCGGCCCTCTTGGAAGCGGTTCAGGCCAAAGGCCTCGGTCAACGGCGAATGGCCTTTGGCCATCAGCTCAGCAAAACCCCAGCCAGATCCGGGGATCGCCTTGAACCCGCCGGTGCCCCAGCCACTGTTGATAAAGATGCCCTCAACCGGCGTTTTGCTGAGGATCGGCGAGCGGTCGCCGGTTACATCCACAATGCCGCCCCACTGGCGCAGCATCTTGAGACGCGACACCATCGGGAAGGTCTCGACCAGTGCGCGCACGGTTTCTTCGATATGGTGGAAACTGCCGCGCTGGGTGTAGTTATTGTACCCGTCGGTGCCGCCACCAATGACCATTTCACCCTTGTCAGACTGCGACATGTAGCCGTGAACGGTGTTGGCCATCACAACCACGTCCATGCAGGGTTTGATCGGCTCTGACACCAACGCCTGAAGCGCAACAGATTCGATTGGCAGACGGAAACCGGCCATATCCGCCAGATGGCCCGAATGCCCTGCAACCACCATGCCCAGCTTGTCACAGTCGATATCGCCGCGGTTGGTGCTGACGCCCACAACCTTGCCGTTTTCCTGCCGGATGCCGGTGACTTCGCATTTCTGGATCACGTCCATGCCCATGTCGGAACAGGCTCGTGCATAGCCCCAGGCCACCGCATCGTGCCGCGCTGTGCCGCCGCGGGCTTGCCACAGGCCGCCCAGAACCGGATAGCGCGGGCCATCCAGATTGATGATCGGCACCAGTTCCTTGACCTTTTCGGGGCTGATAAATTCGGTGGTCACACCCTGCAACATGTTGGCGTGGGCGGTCCGCTTGTAACCGCGCACCTCATGTTCGGTTTGCGCCAGCATGATAACACCGCGCGGCGAGAACATGACATTGTAGTTCAAGTCCTGGCTCATGGTCTCGTACAAAGACCGGGCCTTTTCATAGATCGCCGCAGAAGGATCTTGAAGGTAATTGGACCGGATGATTGTGGTGTTCCGGCCGGTGTTGCCACCCCCCAGCCAACCTTTTTCAAGGATCGCGACATTGGTGATGCCAAAGTTCTTGCCCAGATAATAAGCAGTCGCCAGACCATGCCCGCCGGCACCAATGATGATCGCATCATAGTGTTTCTTGGGCTGCGCATCGCGCCATGCGCGGTTCCAACCAGTGTGATGGCGCATCGCCTCGCGGGCCACGGCAAAAACGGAGTATTTCTTCATTGCGGTCTTCTCCGACAGGGAACCGGCGCCCCATTAATGGGCCACGGAATAAGATTCGATGCCGTCCGGGACGGCTGTTTCTGTTCTGAAGATATACCCAGAAAAAAGGATACTCACCACGGCATTCCTTGACGGATTTGCGACATGGATGTGAATTGCCAAATGGCGCGGCACTCTGTCCGGGCGAGGTGGGCGAATTGTCCCCTTTTTTCATACGGTCCCATTGATTAGGTGTGTGGGACAAAGAATCTAGCAGGGCGACACATGACATTCTGGATCATCACCTTGGCCATGACGGCTGTTGTATCGCTTTTGTTGATCCGGGCGTTGATCCGCAATGATGGCGGAGATGTCGCCAATGCGGCGGCCTTTGACATGCAGGTCTACCGCGATCAATTGGCCGAGGTTGAGCGGGACGTGGCACGCGGGGTTGTGCCTGCCGAGGACGCGGGCCGTATCAAGACAGAGATTTCACGCCGCATTCTGGCCGCTGATACGGCGCTGCAGTCCGGCGGTGCGGCAGGCGCGGGACCGAAACCTGTGGTTGTTGGACTGGTGGCATTGCTGGTGGTTGGGGGCAGTCTGGCCCTGTATTTCCAGATCGGGCAGCCGGGGTATGGCGATCTGGCGCTGGCGGACCGCATCGCCTTTGCCGAAGAGATGCGCAAAACCCGCCCCGGCCAGCAAGAGGCGTTGGAACGAATGCCGCCCCTGCCCCCTTCGGAAGATCTCAGCCCGCGTTATCTGGAACTGATGGAAAAACTGCGCGAAACCGTAGCGCAGCGGCCCGATGATTTGCAGGGGCAACAATTGCTGGCGCAGAACGAGGCCAGCATTGGCAATTTTGTCGGTGCCGCCGAGGCACAGCGCCGTGTGCTACAGATCAAAGGTGCAGACGCGAGCGCCAGCGAGATCACCGATTATGCCGAATTGATGGTGATGTCGGCGGGTGGATATGTATCCCCCGAGGCGGAGAATGCGCTGAGCACCGCGCTTGACTTAGATCCCGACGACGGGCGGGCGCGATACTACGTCGGGCTGATGATGGTACAGAATGGCCGGCCGGATGTTTCCTTCCGCATCTGGAACGCGCTGCTGCGGCGCGGCCCGGCGGATGCCCCGTGGATTGAACCGATCAAGGGCCAGATCATGGAGGTTGCCGCGCTTGCCGGTGAAACCCGCTATAGCCTGCCCGCAATCGGCAATGGCGCGGCCAAAGGCCCCTCCGCCGAAGATATCGAAGCCGCCGGAGAAATGACCGCTGCTGAGCGGATGGAGATGATCGGCGGCATGGTCGCGGGCCTGTCGGACAGATTGGCCACCGAAGGCGGCCCGCCCGAAGACTGGGCGCGGCTGATCACCTCGCTCGGGGTCTTGGGCCAAAGCGAACAGGCCTTGGCGATCTTTAACAATGCGATGGAGGTCTTTGCCGGAAACCCCGGCGCATTGGACATGATCCGCAACGCGGGCAGTCAGGCCGGGGTGGCGGAATGATCTACGAAGACATGAGCGAATTTGTTGCCGCCCTGCCCCCGATGCAGGCGCTGATCGGTCTGGATCTGGGGGAGAAAACCATTGGTGTTGCGGTCAGTGACAGCTTTCACAGTGTCGCTTCGCCGCTTGAAACCGTCCGGCGCAAGAAATTCGGGCTGGATGCGGCACAGCTGACCGAGATCATCAAGGACCGGCGTATTGGCGGTCTGGTGTTGGGCCTGCCACGCAATATGGACGGGTCCGAAGGGCCGCGCTGCCAATCCACCCGTGCCTTTGCCCGCAACTTTGACAAACTTGCCCCTCTGCCGATCACATTCTGGGATGAACGTCTGTCCACCGTGGCCGCCGAACGGGCCCTGCTTGAGGCAGATACGACACGCAAACGTCGCGCAGAGGTGATCGACCATGTGGCGGCGGGGTATATTCTGCAAGGCGTGCTGGACCGGATGGCGGTGCTGCGTCGGCAAGGAGATCAGGAATGACAGACGAGATCTGGAAGCGCGACGAGGTCGAAAGCCCCTGCATCAAGATCTGCGTGGTACATCCCGAAGCGCGGCTGTGCACCGGATGTTTGCGATCTATTGACGAGATTGGCCGCTGGTCGCGCATGAGCCCAGAAGAGCGGCGCGAGGTGATGGCGGAACTGCCCTCGCGGGCCGGTGCATTTGGCAAACGGCGCGGCGGACGGGCGGCGCGAATGGCGCGGCGGTAGTCTATTTTGATGGGTTCAGCGTTTGCCAGCGATGTTGAACAGCAAATCCAGTGCCAGATTTGAAATCACAGCCCCTTCATGCCCTGTTGGCGCGTGGTTGCCATTGGCACCAAATGCCGGAAGCCGTGCAAAACCAAGCGCTTGCTGGTGCTTGAACCGCCCTTGAAAGCCAAACGCGCGTTTGGTTCTGCGCGGTGTTTTCTGGGCGTAATATGCCAGATTGCCTTGCGGTCCTGTCAGAATGATTTTCATAGCGTGATGCCTCAATAGCATTGTTTCGACACTGGCTATTATCGTTTCCGAAATGGCAACATTGTGGCGACCCCAAGGTGATTATGGGCGCAATTGCCACTTATGCGGGTAGATTTGTCAGACCTCAAGCCAATCGGATGGTGCAATTTCCGGTCTGAAATAGGCGATCATCCGGCCTTCTGGCGGCGCGGTGTCTTGCGGGCCCCAAACCCCGACACCGTGCAACAGATGTCGGTGCAACAGAATGGATTGTCCGGGCGCGGCAGTTACTGGCCGGGGCGTGATACGGTCAAACACTTTGCGGCGGGCAGCATGGTAAACCTCTGTGATATCGACACTCTTTGGGTCGCGGTTGCCAATCTCCGCCCGAAATGCCTGCCCCATGATCTTATGGCTTCCGGGCCAGACCATCAGCGGCGCAGCATTGCTTTGGTTCAGCGGCAGACCAAGAATAAACCCGTGTGGTTCTTGCATGAACCTCCGGCGATCCGGCCCCATCGGCAGCAACCCGTCCACATGGGCAGCAAAGCGGGTGATCCGGTAACGGTGGTTGCCCTCGCTTTCATCGACGTCCTGTTTGGGATAGCCGGGATAAACGATTGAAAGTTGGGCGCGGTGCCACTGCGCGGGCGGCTCAATGTGATCCTGCCACGGCCCCTTAAGAGGCACGCCCTCTATTGCCCCGTCGGAGGCATTCGGCAAAACATCCACACCGACAAACCACGTTTTGCCATGGCGCAGATTGGCGTTTTGAATGTCCTGATCAGCAGCAAGTTTTTTGGCCACCTCAAACGCAGCCGCGGCCCATGTCAGCGTCGCCTCGTCCGGATCGAAGACAGCAAAGCCTTCGGTCTCAAGATCCCCTACCACCCCAGCGCCTTGCGCAGCATATTAACGGCGACCAGAACCAGAAACACCGCAAACACCCGTTTGAGCGGCTTGGGGTCCATCGCATGGGCCAGCTTCACGCCCAAAGGCGCGGTGATCAGGGTCATTGCAATGATAATCCCAAAGGCCACCAGATTGACCGCGCCGATGGTCAGTGGCGGTTTGCCCGCTTGCATATCCACGAACAGGAAACCGATCACGGATGGCACCGCAATCAACACACCAAACCCGGCGGCGGTGGCCACGGCACGGTGAATGGGCGTGTTAAACAGGCTCATCAACGGCACGCCAAAGCTGCCGCCGCCGATGCCCATCAGAACCGATAGAAACCCAACACCGGGGGATAGAACTGCGCGCAAAACGCCCGTTGGCATCGCTTGCCCCAACCGCCATTCCGCGCGGCCAAATCCCATATAGAGGCCCACGATCAAGGCCAGACCGCCAAAGATCGCTTGCAAGGTGCCGGACCGCAGTTGCGCCACCAAGAGCATGCCAATGACTGCGCCGATCACGATCCCCGGCGCCCAGCTGCGCAGGATCTGCCAATCCACCGCACCCTTTTTGTTGTGGCTGTGCACCGACCGCAGCGAGGTGACGATGATTGTCGCCAACGAGGTCGCCAGACACATCTGCATCAACTGCGGGCCATCATAGCCAAGGGTCTGAAACGCGTAGAAAAACGCAGGCACCAACACGATGCCACCGCCCACGCCAAGCAGCCCGGCCAGCACCCCGGCAAAGGCACCGATGGCCATCAACATCAGCGCCATTTGTAACAGCAAATCGGTCTCTGGCATTTGCACTCTCCCTCAAGGTCTAGGTTTTGCTACACCGCTTCGCGGGTCTGTGCCAGTGTCTCGATCTGGTCCAGCGCCTCAAGCACAAGTGACACATCCGCCCCCGGTTTGCTGACCCCTTCGGACAGCGTCCGCCGCCAGATGCGTGCGCCGGGGCGCCCCGCAAAGAGGCCCAGCATGTGACGGGTGATTTGGTGCAAACGCCCGCCCTCTGCCAGATGCGCCTCAATATAGGGCACCATGGCCCGCACGGCCTCTTCTGGGGTCGTGTCGGCACCGTCGCCATAAATCCGCCGGTCCGCTTGGCACAGAATATCTGCCGGGCTGTGATAGGCGCTGCGCCCGATCATCACTCCGTCGAGGCCGGCATCCAGAAACGCCTCAGCCTCATCAAGCGTGGTAATGCCCCCGTTGACCGAGATGTGCAGATTTGGAAACAGCTCTTTCATGCGGTGCACCAGCGGATAATCCAGCGGCGGTATGTCGCGGTTTTCCTTGGGGGACAGCCCTTGCAACCAGGCCTTGCGCGCATGAATGCTCACACGAGTACATCCCGTTGCAATCACCCGCGCCAGAAACTCTGGCAAAATCTCTTCGGGGTTTTGGTCGTCCACCCCGATCCGGCATTTGACGGTGACATCCACATCCACCGCCGCCCGCATCGCGGACACACAGCGGGCCACCAGCGCGGGGTTCTCCATCAGCACCGCACCAAACAGCCCCGATTGCACCCGATCGGACGGGCAACCCACATTGAGGTTGATCTCGTCATATCCAGCCTCTGCCCCCAGCCGCGCCGCCTCTGCCAGCTCAGCCGGATCCGATCCGCCCAGTTGCAGGGCAACAGGGTGTTCAGAGGCGTTGAAGTCCAGCAAATGCAGCGCCCCGCCCCGCACCAAAGCGGGCGAGGTGACCATTTCCGTATAGAGCAGCGTATTCCGGCTTAGCAATCGGTGCAGGTACCGGCAATGGCGGTCGGTCCAGTCCATCATGGGGGCGACAGACAGGCGGGCGTGCCGATCTAGGGTGTTGGGCAGGTCGTGCATGGGCGCTCTTTGGGCAGTCAGGATCAGACCCGTGAACTAGAGCAAAATGCGCGGGGCAACAATAGAGCGGCGCATAGGCACCCAATTGCCGCCCTGCCCATCATGTCTTTGTCGGGGTTTGTGCCGCCACATCAGCGAAATGTTCCTTAAGCCGGATGGTGCCGTAACGCTCACAGGCCATGTCGATGCCCATCGCGGTGAGGAAAAACTGCGCAGGGCCAGAGATGTGGCGCGGCGTGATCCAAGGAAGGACTTTGAGCGCAATACGCCGCAACACGTCGGGCAGATGGGTGATTTTCACTGGCCTGCCCAAAGCGGCAAAGGCAAGTTCGGCGATCTGGTTGTGTGTCAAAACATCCGGACCGCCGACATGTGCCATCTCTGCCCCGGCGCGGGTCAGCTCCACCGTGGCCTGTGCCAGATCTTGGCCATCTATCGGGTTGATCCGGTTCTGCCCACTGCCAAACAGCCAGACCCGCCCGGATCGCGCCATATCCAAAAAATCCGACATGTCCGAGAAATACCCTGAGGGCGCGATAATGGTATGGGCGATGGGCGCGGCAATGAGCTTGTCCGCGAAGGCCTGTTTGGCCGCCACCAATGGCACATGGCGCATCTGTTCTGCGCCCAGCACGTGGATATAGGCAAACCGCGTGACCCCAGCATTCAGCGCTTCTGCCAAAAGGTTGGCGTTGGCTTGATAATCGACGTTCCAATAGGTCAGCCCATCGCGTTGGCGCGTGATCCCCAAAGCCGAGACCACAAGATCGGCCCCGGCCATGGTGCCTACCAGGGTATGGGCCTGAGTGGCCTCTGCCTCGATCATCGCATCGGCCACAAGGCCAGAGGCACGGGCCCGGCCTGCATCGCGGACCAGCGCCCTAACCTGCCAACCCTGCGCCTTGTATTCCGCCGCCAGAAAGCGGCCCAGATAGCCGGTTGCACCGGCGATAAAAACGGTTGGCATCAGCCAATCCTCCGTTGTTGACAGGCGATCTGTGCAGGCAGGTTTCCCCGCTGCTGCACGATGTTCAAATGCGGTTTGCCACGCGCGGTCATAGCGGCCTGCCGTTCCACCAATGCCGCCAAAGGGCGACAACGGCCGTGGTGGCCAGAGGGCGGTTTTTGGGAAACTTTGCCATGGCCGACCCTATCCAACAACCCGGTGCCCGCGCTGCTGCATGCAGGTGACAACGATGTGCCGGCGGGCATCGCGGGATTGGACAGCGCCGCCAAGGGTTGTTGCAAGTGCGCCCGCCACGGCCCCGCCAAGCGCCGTCCCGCCGTCCTTGTCCGCAGCCCCCATGGCAGCGCCCATCGCGGTGCCAAGCATAACGTTTTGCCGTGTTTCAGCATTGTCCCAACGGCGCGATTTGGCCACCGATTGGCAAGCGGTCAGATCGCTTTGAAATGCGGCAGACGGCGTGCCATCGACAATGGGCTGATGCTGCGCACCGGTGCCTGAACAGCCCGCAATCAAGGCCACACAAGGCAAGCTCAGCAGGGTCAGATGTTTCATAGTGTGATCTCCAGTTTTTGTTTTTTGAAGTGAGGCCAGCACTGCGCCGCCTCAGACCGCGAGCAATTTGTTCGCCTTTGGAACATCCTCGCCTTTGATCTGAAACGGATATGGCAACAGCGGGCTGGCGCGGCGACCGGACCGGCTGGAAACAACGTACGGACAAGCTGGCTGGTACGCGCCCACTTGCCTGACCGATTGTTTTCAATGGGTTACATTGCGGTGTTAAAGGTGCCTGCGCCGCCATTCGGACGGCGTT
>Ga0316204_10009833_pt1 | contig 12585 bp, 10 predicted proteins | sample 6monrhotite_MG_2_FD_205661 | JGI IMG/M metagenome (GOLD analysis project Ga0316204, IMG submission 205661) | Microbial mat bacterial communities from mineral coupon in-situ incubated in ocean water Damariscotta River, Maine, United States -... | ecosystem: Environmental > Aquatic > Marine >...
AAAACCACACTCATCAGAGGTAATGCCCACCTGATATCCATCCTTAAGCATGTTAGCGGCTTTACTTAACCGATATTCGCGCAATAAATCCATTGGGTTTTTATCAATGAGTGCTTTAAGCTTTCTCTGTAACTGTCTTTCACTAACAGCCATATCGCTAGCCATTTGTTGTCTTAAATATAATGGATTTTGATATTTTTTCTTGATAAACTCATTAATTTTATTTATGAATATTTGATCCTTTTTGGGCAAATCACTGTTTTTTATGTTTTTGCCTGCTCGAATATTTTTCCCAGCTTTAGCCTTAAGAATAGACCTTATAACCAATATATTTTCAAGTTGTAGTAATAATTCTTGGGCATCAAAAGGTTTTGTTAAGTAGACATCTACGTGCTCACGCCAACCTTTAATTCTACTTTCCTTATCATGAAGAGCTGTTAATAACACTAAAGGTATGTGTGAAGTTCGGGTATCTGATCGTATCACTCTTGAAACTTGAAATCCATCCATCTCTGGCATCATCACATCACAAATTATAATATCAGGCACATGTTTTATGGCCAGTGCGATGCCAGCTTTACCTCGATCAGCTTGTAGACAATGGTAAGAATCCTTTAAGGTATCTTCAATATGATCACGCATATCATTATTATCTTCTATGATTAAAATACTATCATTTTGCTTGTTTGCATTAGGCTTTTGCTTTTTTTGAATATAATTAACCTCTGTTGATTCATGCACAAGCTGATTAAGCAATAGACTGTTTGATTCCCCAGTGCTCTCTTCAAAATCGAGTGAAACTGTATCAAAACTGATCATGAAAGTACTACCTTTTCCAGACTCACTGGATATATCGATACTACCATTATTTATTGCTAACAAACTTTCAACCACACTTAATCCAATTCCAATGCCTTGTATATTTTGGTGAAGATCTAAACGCTCAAATCGATTAAAGATATCTTTTTTCTGTTGCGAGTTCAACCCACTACCAGTATCGGTCACACTTATTTCTAATTTACCATTTAATACATTTGAGATGACTGATACTCTACCACCAGATTGCGTGTATTTAATGGCATTAGATATAAGGTTTCCTAAAATAATTTCTAACGCATCCGAAGTTGTACTTATCGCAGACTCATCATTTTTTTCAAGTAACAAATCAATGCGTTTTTGTTGTGCCAGCGGCTGAAAAGAATCAACGATGTTGACTATATGACGTTTAGTTTTTAATGAAAAAAACTGAGGCTTTGCTTCACTAGAAACTTTGGCCAATTGTAGCAGTTGCTCTATCATCGTCAATAAACGGTTAGCATTACGATTTACCATTTTTAAATCATTAATACTTGAATGAGGTAAATTCGTATTAAGTAATTTATTAATTGGTCCCAGTATCAAGGTTAAGGGCGTTCTAAATTCATGTGAAACATTAGCAAACAATTCATTTTTTTGTGCCAATAAATTTTCAACTTTGAGCTTTTGGCCTTTAATTTCACGGGTTTGTTTAGCCACTTCAATACGAAGCATATTAGTGATTTTCTTATTGGCTCTATTCTTTCGATTAATATACCAAGCTAAAAAGGATGAAAAAGTTAGCACATAAATGCTATAAGCCCACCAACTAAACCAAGGCGCAGGTTTAACAATGATCTTTAAAGATTTTCCTTTTTCATTCCAGACTCCATCCTTATTGGATCCTTTAACTCGAAAGTTATAATTCCCCGAACTAAGATTTGAATAACTAATGCGTCTATTGTTGGCATCCGTATAAATCCATTCAGGATCTAGTCCTTCCATCATATAAGCATATTTATTTCGCGAAGGATCTGCAAAATCAAGAGCTGAAAACTCAAACCCAATAACATAATCTCTATGGGTTAAGGATAATTCCTGTAATTCATTTATGTCTTTTTTTAATAAAAAATCTTCATTTTCACTACCAACTTCAACAGATTTACCAAAACGAGTAAAATCTGTTAATACAATATTTGGAGGGTTATTATTTAATTTTATGTCTTCAGGGTAAAAAGCATTAAATCCTGTTCTTCCTCCAAAATATAGTTTTCCATCTTCTGATTTATACGCAGATGCTTTATTAAAAAAATCTCCTTGCAATCCGTCTTTCTTTTGAAAAACATGCGCTAAATTAGTTTCAGTATTTAACTTGGCAAGACCTTCTGTAGTCCCTATCCACAAATTATTTTGATCATCTTCTAAAATACTGTAAATAGTTGAATATTCAGATAATCCATGCTTTTTTGTATAATGTAAATCAAGTTTATTATTATGATTAAAACGAAATAATCCGCGTTGCCAAGTACCTACCCATAGATTACTATTTTTATCTATATGCAATGATAATATCTCAACATTAGGCAAATGATTCTGAACCTCGGATAAAATTGTCAAATTATCTTTTAAATCTAGTTTATAAACCCCTTTATTTGTTGGGAAAAAGTAATTTCCATACTTATCTTTAATATAGTTATAAAACATTACATCATTATTAGTTGGGAATTGAATGGCTTTATCATCAACTATTGAATATTTATAAAGCCCAAGTTCGGTCCCAATTAGTAATTGTTCATTTGATAGATTAGTTGAAAAAAAAATACTAACCTTTGGCAATCCAATATTTATACGTTTTACATTACCCGTTTTAATATTAAATAAATTGAAACCTCTATTAGTAGAAACCCAAAGATGATTTTCTTTAAATGGGTGCACATGGCGAATAAAACTATTAGATAACGTGTTTGGGTTTTTACTATCAGCTTGATAAAGTTCGCACGTTTTGTTTCTACTATTAAATTTAACCAATCCGTTTTCCGTAGAAATCCATATATTATTTAGCTTATCTTCATAAAAATTAAAATTCACATTATTATTTGCACAATATACACTTGAACTAGAATCAAAACTAAGCCCAAAGTTAGAAGCCTTTGTATCAAAATAACTAATGCCGTTATTAAATGTTGAAACCCATAATACTCTTGAATTATCATATAACAGTGACAATATACTATTATCAGAAAGAGAGTCTTTATCCGAAGGATCATATCTGTAATTATTAATAACATGACCATTGGCTGATATTTTATAGACCCCCGCATAATAGGTTCCAACCCACAAATGCTTATCTCCATGAGTTATTGCAGATACCCTTTGCGAAATCCCTTCTACTTTTTCAAATTGATTATTATATGATTTTGAAAAATATAACCCATCTTTGGTACCTAGCCACATTTGCCCTAACTTATCCTGAAACATAACACTAATTATTAAATCATTAATTTTATTCAGTATACTGACATTCTCTTGTTTTTTATCCAATAAATACAATCCATTGTCAGTAGCAACTAACAAATTCTTATCTTTTAACTTAAGAATTGACTTAACAAAGTAATGATCATCCTGCTCAGAAGATTTGGGGTAACGTATAAAATCTCCTTGAAATGTTTTTAAAATAAGTCCCTTATCTGTTCCAATCCATAATCCGTTTTCATAATCTGACAATAAAAAAGAAATCGTATTTGAAATTAATAAAGAGTTTTCACTATTAAATTCTGTAACTTCATTGTAATTTGTATTAAATCCAAAAAGACCATTTTGCTTTGTGCCAACCCATATGAGCCCATTCTTATCAATTGACATTTGATTGATTTTTAATGGAAGTCCTATTTCATTTAACTTAATGGGTAATAAATTGTATCCATCATATTTATAAAGGCCTGAATAACCAGTTGCTATCCATAAGAAACCTGATTCATCGGTAATTATATTCCTTATAACTTGAATAGAGGCGTTGTTTATATCGTCAGATAACTTGTTAAATCGAACAATACTAGAGCGAGAATCCGACAAACTCAGCAAAGTAAATACAAAAAGTATAATTTTATTGATCATAATGTACAGACATAATTATATCTGTACATTGTACCAGTTTGATTAAAATAAAAAAAATTAATCAAGTAATTACATTACACGAGGTGGCTTGAGTAATGTTCCACAAAATTCAGTGTCATGAAAAGCAGCGCTTGTAGTACTAGCATTCTTATTAGAAGAAACACTAGAAGCTGTACTAGTGCTACTGTGACTATGCATTGAGCTAGGAGCAACTCCTGGGCAAAAACCATTTGCTAAAGGTCGGCCAAAATATACAAGGTCTGCATTTAACTGCCTTATATCAAAGTGCCAACAAGTTCCACCATTAGGATTCCAGTTTTCTTCACCATATGCACTTGATTTTTGTATTGAAAAAACACCTAAAACCAAAGTAACCATCAATATTATTTTCATTATATTTTCACTATAAATTAAGAGAGTCTGCATATTATATAAACCCTTTATTTTAGTCAAACACTTGTCCCGAATCCTAAAAAAACTGGCCTTTAACCTATTTAAATATGGTTTTTTGAAATGTTTTTAGTCCTTTAAGTGATAACGCACTTAGCAACATTTTCCCTAAAATACATCCCGTGATTATCGAAATTGATTCCACATTAACGGATTTTTATAAAAGGATTTACCAACTATATTAATTCCTAGGAGAATTTAAATGAAAAAAACTTTATTAGTTATTAGTCTTATTTTTGGGGCTGCATCAACACAAGCTTTTGAATTATCAAAAGCAGGTACTCCATCCATTCTTAAATCATCAGGAACCATGACATTCAACTCATGTGCTACATCATGTAGCACAGATCCAGACTATATTGCTTGTTTACAATCTGGGCCATCTGGCTTATGTAGTATCATATACAACAACTGTGTAGATGTATGTAATAGTGCGGGTACAGGTGGCGGCACAGGTGGCGGTGGTGGTGGCCACTGTCCAATGTGGCCTGACCCTTGTTTACCTCAGCCTTGGCACTAATAAATTGATACTGTGTGTAAAGGGTTCATTCAGTTGTGAATCCTTTACATATTTAAACTTCTTCCTCCATCTACATTAACTATCTGACCAGTGATGTAATCATTCTCAATCAAATATTGTAAAGCTTGGTAAATATTTTGCGCAGTACCATGCTTATTTAAAGCAATTCTATTCAAGATATCTTTTTTACTTTCTTCGCTAAGTTCTTGATCTGGCCAAATAATACATCCTGGAGAAATGCCATTGACCCTTATATCAGGAGCATATTCTTTTGCCAAGGCCATAACCATCATTTTATTAGCCGCTTTTGCCATAGAATAAACTGGGAAATCTTTTAATGGCTTATCAGCGTGTATGTCTACTAAATTAATTATCGTCCCATTTGATTTTTTTATTAATGGATAACAGGCTTTTGATAAAAACAAAGGTCCTTTCACATTGCTATTAAATAATTTCTCATAATTATTATTTGTTAATGATACCATTCGAGTAGGAAAAAAATCTGAAGCATTATTGACTAAAACATCTAGCCTGCCAAATTGACTATCTAAATCCTTAATGAGTTCTCCAAAATCTGATTCTTGATTAAAGTCAGCTTGTAAAGATATACAAGAATTTGCACGAATAGCATTGAGTTGATCTTTAAGCACTTGCGTTTGTTTTGCCGAACTACGATAATGCAAAACGATATTATATCCATCTACATGTGCAGCTTGTGCGATATAAGCGCCAATTCTTTGAGCCGCACCTGTAACTAACATTACTTTATTTTCGACAATCATATAAATATGTCACAACTAAATTCAGATTCAGAGCAACATAGTTTATCACTTGTCCAAGCTATTCGAGAAAGAATAGAACAACAAAACTCGATTAGTTTTGCGCAATTTATGCAAATGGCTTTGTATCAACCAGGATTAGGTTATTACTCTTCTGGCAGTCATAAATTTGGCAAGCATGGTGATTTTATTACGGCTCCTGAGCTAGGCAGTTTATTTGCCCAATGTATGGCACAACAATTTCAACAAGTTTTATCTCAAATAAAAGAGCCTATTATATTGGAATTAGGTGCTGGAACAGGACAGTTTGCTTATGATTGCTTATTAGAATTAGAAAAGCTAAATTGCTTACCACATAATTATTATATTTTAGAAGTCAGTGCTGATTTACAGCAAAGACAAGCTAAAAAGATTAGAAGCTTACCTGAAAATTTAAGTGGTCGAGTGGAATGGATAAGCCAACCATTAATAGATAAATTCAGTGGTGTGATTTTTGCAAATGAAGTACTTGATGCACTTCCAGTTGAAGTGTTCAAAGTTATAGATAATCAGTTTCAACAAATGCAAGTAACTTGGGAAGACAATTTTAAGCAAACATTTAAGCCAATGCCTGAACACTTAGAAAAACAAATTCGCGATAAAGGGTTAATATTAGCAGAAAATTATGTTTCTGAATTTATTCCTAATTTAGCATCATGGCTAAAATCTATCTCAGAAAACTTAAAGCAAGGGATAGTTTTATTTACCGATTATGGTTATGAACGTTCTGCTTATTATCATCCACAGAGAAACCAAGGCACCTTAGTTTGCTTTCACCAACATCAAGCTAATTTTGATTATTTCAAAAACGTTGGAATCCAGGATATGACAGCTTTTGTAGATTTTACTGCTGTTGCTGAAGCCGCAGATGAATGTGGATTAGAAGTAGTTGGCTATACAACCCAAGCGCACTTTCTCATGTCTTTAGGAATTGAACAAAAGCTTGGAGACAGCGAGGGTGATTACACAAACTATTATAAAAACACCACCGAAATGAAAAAGTTAGTCATGCCCAATGAAATGGGTGAAAAATTTAAAGTTATTGGATTGTCTAAGAATATAGATGATGAATTAATCGGGTTTTCCTTCTCTAATCAATTACATTTATTATGAATATACCACGTAAATACCTTGTCCTAATAGGATGGCTGCTTGTTTCAACCGTCATTATTTTATCTCTTGTAAATATCAATGCCGCTATGCCTGATGTAAGAAATGGCGACAAAATTGGACACTTTATTGCCTATTTTTCTTTAATGACCTGGTTTGCCTGGTTGTATAATAAGCCTTGGGTAAGAAATATATATGCCATAAGCTTTATAATTTTAGGTGGCTTGATGGAGTTGTTACAATCCATGACCCCTCACCGCATGGGTGATATTGATGATTTTCATGTGAATACCATCGGGGTCATTGTGGGATTTGTTTTTGCAGTGCTCACATCACCAATACCCATTGTTAAGAAAACTTTTAAACTTAAATAACCATTTAATTATCAAGAATTAATTTTCATATTAACTCGAGCTTTTTTTTGTGCGGCTATATTTTTATCTATTTTATGCTTGGGACGACTCCATTTGGGACTTTCGCCCAGATCCGCTAATTCAGAATCGACAGCTTCAATGGTTGCTGGTTGCACATGTTTTGTAAAAGGTTTTTGAGGCTTCAAACCCAAAGCCTCAAACATCTTTTTATCTTCGCAAGTTTCTGGATTGGGCGTAGTTAAAAGTTTGTCACCTGAAAATATAGAATTGGCACCCGCAAAGAAACACATCGCTTGTGCTTCTTGACTCATTTGCTTACGACCAGCAGAGAGGCGGACTTGGGTATTGGGCATAACGATGCGTGTAGTAGCTACCATGCGAACCATTTCCCAAATCTCAACGGGTTTTTCATCTTCCATTGGTGTACCTTCAACGGCTACTAGTGCATTGATTGGAACTGATTCTGGTTGTGGATCAAGTGTAGATAAAGCGACCAGCATACCTGCTCGATCTTTTGCCGATTCTCCCATCCCAACAATGCCGCCAGAACAGACTGTAACATTAGTCTTTCTGACATTTTCAATGGTTTTCAATCGATCTTCAAAACCTCGCGTTGAAATCACTTCTTTGTAATATTCTTCTGAAGTATCTAGATTATGATTATAAGCATACAAACCCGCTTCAGATAACCTTTTGGCCTGGTTTTCACTTAGCATACCCAAAGTACAGCACACTTCCATATCCATTTTATTGATATTTCTTACCATCTCTAAAACTTGATCAAATTCAGGTCCATCCGTTACATTTCGCCAAGCTGCGCCCATACAAACACGTGAAGAGCCTGAATCTTTGGCATTTTGCGCTAATGCTTTAACTTGATCAACTGTCATCAAGTCATTACCTTCAACGCCAGTGTGATATCTTGCAGCTTGTGGACAGTATCCACAATCTTCAGAACAACCACCCGTTTTTACCGAAATCAAAGTAGAAACTTGTACCACATTTGGGTCATGATATTGACGGTGAATAGAAGCCGCTTTATAGAGTAAATCCATAAATGGCAATTGATAAATATCTAGAATTTCTTGAGTGGTCCAATTGTGTTTAATTTCATTCATATTATTATTTTTAAATTTAATGTTCATTCGAGCGCAATAAAAGACTGACGGCATTCCCGCCAAAACCCACTGCATTTATTAAAATAGTTTTAATTTTTCCTGGTTGTATCTGTGGATTAAATGGTGTGCAAATAAAAAATTGATTTTCTAACATTAATACAGCAAGTTCAAGACTTAACATGCCACTGGCACCTAATGTATGACCAATTTTCCATTTGTTGCAAGTCAATGCTGGTATTTTATCTTTAAATACAGCCTGAATAGCTTTAATTTCTGCATTATCTCCAGCTATTGTTCCTGGCGTGTGTGTAACAATCACATCTACATTGCTTGGATTAAATTCCTTTAAAGCCATCCGCATTGACTTCTGTAAACACTGGGCATCTGCTGAAATTGAAGTATTATGTGCCAGGCTTTCTGTAGCAAAACCTACACCTGTTATCTTCGCAAGTGTTGAGGAACTTTTTTGTTTTTGTAAACAGACAACAGCTGCGCCTTCCCCTAAAACCATGCTATTAGCTACTTTATTTTGATCAAGTGAACGACAAGGATATTCTGTTTTTTTGCTGTATTGAGAATAAATACCTAATGCCTGCATTTGTGACAATGTAAAGCTAGTCAACGGGGCTTCACTGCCACCAGCTATAAACTTATCACACATTCCAGATTGTATCCAAGCCATGGCATTAAGAATCGCATGTAAACCGGATGAACAAGTCACAGAATGACCGAGGTTTGGACCACCTGTGTGTAAATCTTGCGAAATCCATGAAGATATATTACCTAAAGTTGTTGTTGGAGATGACAAAGGGCTGAGTTTTTTTCCAGCTAAAAATTGTTTATGATTTTTCTCAAACAAGCCAGTAGCGCCGCGAGAAGATCCAATATTTACTCCAACTTCATCGACACCTTTCCAACCACTTTTTTTATAGGCAACTCTGCTAGTATATAACGCGTACAAAACAGATAAATCTAAATTCTTATAGTGTTTTTGGCTATTTTGTAATGTGCTAATTTGACTTTGTTCAACACTTGATAATTGACCCACAAAACAGTCTTTATTCCAACTCGTCAAACAATGTTTTTGTTTTTGATAGTTTCGCCAAATCTGTTCTTTATTACTGCCAAGTGCAGAAATTGAGCTCATTGCTGTTATATAAATAGGCGACATTTAGTAACCCTCGATAGATTTAAGGTAGCTAGCAATGGCTTCATAAATTTTAAATAGTTGTGGTTCGTTAATAATATAAGCAGGCAATATATAAATAGTGTTTCCTAATGGTCTTAAATAAACGCCTTGAGACATAAAATATTCAAATATTGCATTTCTTTCCTTTCCGTATCTATTTAACTCAAAAGCTAAATCAATGGCCAAAATAACACCCAAACATCTGATTGATTTGACAACAGAGTATGATTTGATTGATTCTGCAAACTCTTTATGTGACTGACTAATGTTCTGAATATTAAATTGAATCTCTTCTGATTTAAGTAACTCGATACCAGCTAAAGCAGCCGCACAAGCAATTGGATTTGCAGTATAAGTATGGGCATGAAAAAAAGCTTTTTGTGTTGAGTCATCCAAAAATGAGTCATAAATTTCTTGTGTACAAGTGGTAATTGCCATGGGCACAAAACCGGCTGTTAGTGCTTTTGACAAACAAATAATATCAGGTTTATTCTGCATGTAATCTGAAGCGAAATTTTTACCTGTTTTGCCAAAGCCGGTCATCACTTCATCGGCGATACAAACAATTTTATTATTCTGACATATGGCCAATATTTTATCTAAATATTGAGCATCAAACATGTGCATTGCATTCGCTCCTTGAACCAAAGGCTCGTATATAAAAGCTGCAACTTCATTGTTGTCAATTATCATCTCAAGGTCATTTAAAACGGTATTAATATTTTCTTTACAGGGTACTTTGATTCGCAAAACATCAATAAATAAATCACTGAATGCGCCATTATAAACTGACAGACCAGAAACAGACATCGCACCAAAAGTATCGCCATGAAAAGCATTCTCAAAGGCTATAATTGTTTGCTTCTTATTACCCTGGTTTAAATGATATTGAATGGCCATTTTTATGGCTACTTCATTGGCAGTGGAGCCATTATCTGAGAAAAATATTTTATTCTGATTATTAGGCAACAAGGCTATTAATTTTTCTGATAATTCGATGGCAGGTTCATGTGTAAATCCCGCAAATACAATTTGGTCCAGCTTCTGCATTTGTTGAGTTACTTTATTTAAAACATCTTCATGACAATGACCATACATGGAAGTGTACCACGAAGCTATAGCATCGATATATTGATTGCCATCTTGGTCATATAATATGGCCCCTTTGGCCTTAACTATAGGTAAAGCTTCTGGCTGTAATTGGTGTTGTGTGAGTGGGTGCCAGAGGTGTTTCTTATCGCGATCAGTTAAGTTCATAGTAAGCTAAGTTCCTGTTTAAACTGTTGAGCATATCTATTAATCATATCTTTATTTATTTTTTCTTCTTGGTTAATTCTTCCAATAACATTTACATTTGTCATGCCCTGAATAATTGATTCAGACTGTTTATTTTCGCCCCCATTAAATACCACTGAAACCTTAAAACCTCTAGAATGTAATAATTTTAGAGTCATTAAACTGTGATTGATGCTGCCTAAATAATGCTTGGACACGACTATTACATGATATTTTGGTTTTATTAAATCAATGATTGTCATCTGATCATTTAATGGCACCAATAATCCACCTGCTCCCTCTATCACCAGAGCATTGTTAGTCTCTGGCTCCTTAAAATTATCAAGATTTATGTTTATCCCATCAATTTTTGCAGCGGCATGGGGACTCATTGGCGATGTTAATGCGTAGGTATTTTCATGGATCTTTGTATTCGCATTAGATAATAATGATTGAACAGTATATTTATCGCCTTTTTCAATATCACCGGCTTGTACAGGCTTCCAATAATCTGCCTCAAGAGATTGGCAAACAATCGCAGAAACTACGGTTTTGCCAACATCTGTATCAATACCAGTTATGAATATTCTTTTAGGCATGTTTTCAGTAATTCTAATAGGTGTTTTATTTGTGTGGTTGTATTGTAGCTATGTAAACAAAATCTCAATCGCTCTTGCCCTACTGGCACGGTTGGTGCCAAGATAGCCTTCACATCAAAGTGTTGCGTTATTTTTTCTGCAATGGATTTTACTTTATTATTTTCCGAAATAATACAACTGTGAATAGCAGAATCACTTTTGATAAAATAATTATCTAGTTCTAATTGTTTTACTTTAGTCTTAAAAAAAATAATGTTTTCTTGTAAAGAAGCTGTAGAAAATAAAGCTAATTTTTTATAAGCTTCTAAAATAGTCGCTATTGAGTGAGGTGACAGAGCAGTTGTATAAATAAAAGGTCGGGCAAAATTTATAAGATAGCTGATTAAATTTTTTGAGCCCAGTACAACTGCACCATGACACCCTAAAGCCTTCCCAAATGTAACAACCCTAGCAAAAACTAATTCCGTTAAATTTAATTGTTGAATCAAACCATATTCATGAACTCCTAATGCATGGGCTTCATCTATTATGAGCTTAGCTTGGTATTTTTGGCATATTTTACATAACATCAATAAATCAGGTGAATCTCCATCCATAGAAAAAATACTTTCAGTGACCACATAGATTTCATTAATACATTTTGATTTAAAATGTTTAATCAATTTCTGTTCTAAATGATCCAGATCATTGTGTTTAAATGCAATAGATTTTGCCTGAGACAATTTTATACCATCTCGTATTGAAGCATGTGATAATTTATCAAAAATTACCGTATCATTTCTTTGTAAGAGACTACTAAACAATCCTAAATTTGCATCGTATCCTGAATTAAATATCAATGCAGAATCAGATTGATGTAAGTTTTTTAATACCCCTTCTAATTGAACGTAGATGCTGTGATTGCCTGAAATAAGCCGCGAACCGGTCGAGCCATTATAGTCACCAGCCACTGACAAAACTAATTCATGCGCTTTTTGATAGATATCAACAGATTTTGCAAAACCTAAATAATCATTAGATGTAAAATCCACCAAGTCAGGAATTTTATTGAGCTTTCTCAAGCTATTATCAATGACTCTATTGTCTAATTTACGTTGTAACTTTTCTGGGAATTTCATCTATACTTTTAATTATTGGCATATGTTTATGACTTATACACTGATAAATTTTTCATTTAATTGACTTTATCTCGGCAGTATAATGAATTCACTAAGAATTGTAAA
>Ga0316204_10009834_pt1 | contig 12585 bp, 12 predicted proteins | sample 6monrhotite_MG_2_FD_205661 | JGI IMG/M metagenome (GOLD analysis project Ga0316204, IMG submission 205661) | Microbial mat bacterial communities from mineral coupon in-situ incubated in ocean water Damariscotta River, Maine, United States -... | ecosystem: Environmental > Aquatic > Marine >...
ATTTTTTCTTTTGCTATTGGAGGGATTGGCACAGTACTTTACAATCTAATTTTTAAGCGAAGTCTTGCTGAAATTTCACATAACGAACGTAGTCATCAAAGGCACAAATTGCATAAGTACATTCTTTTTGTACCAGCAATAGTGTTTTTTATTTTGGCACTGTTTACATCGCTTAATCATATTTATTGTGGCATTATTGCCTTATTCATAGGTGGATTGGCAACACTCTATTGTCGTCCAGATTTAAAAGGAAAGATTTGGGTTGGTGGCATCTTGTTTACCATACTGTACTTTATTTATTTTGGGAGTATCCTTCCGTTCTATCCGCAATATGTGGAGCTGTACTGGAATCTAGACAACTTAACCCATATTCTTATACTAGGTGTTCCTATTGAAGAATTACTATTTGCCTTCACTTTTGGAATGTACTGGTCAGGGTTATACGAACACCTCTTTTGGCGAAAACTTATTCAATCTGAAACAAATCATAATTAATTAAAATAATAAAAATGAAACAAATACAATCAAATCAAAAAAACAGCAACCCTAAAATCGTTGCAATCAAAAACCCAATGGCTAAAATTTATAGGTTGTCAATATTTGTTCTGATGCTTTCTTTACTGTGGTTACTGTTTCTATCCTGCGCGGACATAAAAAAAGATGTTGCCGAGAGCGCGACCCAGCAAACTTTTAAAGCATCTCAAATGACAAATGATGTCATCATATCGACCCAAAGCAACTATGAAATTGTTCCGAAGGAAAAAGTTTGTATGGTCAATGACAGGTTTATGGGCGTACAGCAAATACCTATTGATGTCAACGGAACGACCTATTATGGTTGCTGTGAAGGTTGTGTTGAAAAATTACAGAAAAATATAGATGATGTCCGCTTCGGAAATAATCCACTTAATAAAACAAAGGTAGATAAAGCTTCGGCAGTCATTGTTCAGGACAAAAGCAACGGAAGTGTTTTTTACTTCGCTTCTAAAGAAGATGCTCAAGATTTTATAAGTAAGAATAAAGCATAATACACATAATTGATAAAACATTTAAATGATGAAAATAGTGTTAGCAATAGATGGTTCAGGCTTTAGTAAAGAGGCTGTTAAGGAACTCGCAAAAATGCCACTACCAAATGATAGTGAAATTAGTATTATAAACGTTTATGAGCATCCAGCGATGTCAACACCAGAATTAATGACGACGGGTGGAAGCTTGAACAATTACTTCGAAGAGTTCATAAGTGGTGCCAAAAAATTAGGTGACAAAATTGTTTCGGAAGCTAGTAATGTTCTAAAGAGCAAAAACGAAGAACTCATCATAACTACTAGCGTAGTTAGTGGGTTGCCTAAAAGCGCTATTCTTGAAAAAGCAGAATCGTTTGATGCAGATTTGATTGTAGTGGGCTCGCAAGGGCAGGGAGCATTTTCACGCTTCCTATTAGGCTCTGTTTCCCAGTATTTGGCAGCACACGCCAAATGTTCAGTAATGATTGTAAAAGACAAGGACGCAAAGTAAACTATTGCTAATACCAATGATAAAAAATAAATATGAATGTCAAACACTTAAATAATAATTCAAAAGAATCTAGCTGCAAGGTAACGAATGATATCTGCCTTCCAGATTCTGACCTACCTCGCGTAGTTATCATTGGTGGTGGATTTGCTGGTCTGGCATTGATAGAAAAATTGAAACACAAAGAAGTACAAGTTGTGTTGTTCGATAAAAATAACTTCCATCAATTTCAACCTTTATTCTATCAAGTGGCAACAAGTGCTTTGGAGCCTGACAGCATTGTGTTTCCATTTAGAAAACAATTTAAAGGTTATAAAAATGTAGTGTTCCGTTTAGCCGAAGTAGAGAAAATTCAACCCTCATCAAATACACTAATAACTTCCAAAGGAAAAATTCACTACGACTATCTGGTACTTGCAACTGGTACGACTACCAATTTTTTCGGAATGGATTCTGTAGCTCAGAACAGTTTGGGGATGAAAGATATTCGCGATTCCCTGAACATTCGCCATATGATGTTGCAAAATTTAGAACAAGCAGCCATCACCTGTGATGATGATGAACGCGATGCTCTCACAAATTTTGTAATTGTAGGTGGTGGCCCTGCTGGTGTAGAAATGGCAGGAGCTTTGGCTGAATTCTGTAAATATATTCTACCAAAAGATTATCCAGAATATCCTGCATCAATAATGAAAATTTATTTAGTAGAAGCATCAAGCGAGTTATTAGGAGCAATGTCTGATAAAGCTTCAGCTAAAACACTAAAATATCTAGAAAAGCTAAGAGTTGAAGTCTTGCTCAATGAATCTGTAACCGATTACGACGGAAGAGAAGTCAGAACAAAAAGCGATAAACTAATACTAGCCAGAAATCTTATCTGGACAGCTGGCGTAAAAGGGCAATTCCCAAAGGGCATAGATGAAAAACACGTGGTAAAGGGCAACCGCTTAAAAACCGATTCCTATCTAAAAGTAGAAGGATATGAAAATATTTTTGCAATAGGTGACATAGCGGCTATAATTACAGAAAATACACCTAAAGGGCACCCACAAGTTGCCCAAACAGCAATTCAGCAAGGTAAATATTTGGGTAATACATTATTGAAAATTATTAAGGATGAGAGCGTAAACCCTTTCGAATATAAAGACAAAGGTTCATTGGCAACTGTAGGCAAACGTAAGGCTGTAGCTGATTTGGGTAAATTCAAATTTGCAGGTTATTTCGCTTGGCTATTATGGTCTATTGTGCATTTAATGTCAATAAGTGGTTTCAGAAATAGATTGATGGTTGGTTTTAATTGGGCGGTAAGCTATTTCAGTTATGAAAAGAGCAACCGCCTGATTATTAGAAATTTCAAAAACCCTAAAACAACTTCTGAAGAAAGGAAAAAGTCAAATATCAAAACATTAGAAAAGAATACAGTTCAGTAATGCAAAAGATAAAAACATATAATCCCATTCATACTTTGTTTAGTGCCACAACTAAAGGCCTAAACAATACGGGTATTTTACTTCTCATTACTGTAATTATTGCAATGGTGTGGGCCAATTCACCTTGGCAAGAAATGTACCGGAGTTTAATGAAAATGGACATCTCATTTGCTGTAGGCAGTTTTGAAATTACAGAACCACTATTGCTTTGGATTAACGATGGGCTGATGGCATTATTCTTTCTTCAAGTAGGACTAGAATTAAAAAGAGAAATAATCGGCGGAAAGTTATCAACTCTTCAAGACGCTGTACTTCCAATTGGTGCTGCCATAGGTGGTATGGTTTTCCCTGCCTTTATTTACTTCCTCTTCAATACAACTGGTGAAGCCTCACAAGGTTGGGGTATTCCTATGGCTACCGATATTGCCTTTTCAATAGGAATATTAGCTCTTTTTGGCAAACGATTACCTGTAGCATTACGGGTTTTTTTAGTAACACTTGCAGTTGTTGATGACTTGGGAGGTGTCTTGATAATAGCGCTCTTTTATACATCGGGCATTTCTACAATGGATTTGTTCCACGCACTTCTTTTCTTTGGTGTATTGATTATTGGCAATTATGTTGGAATACGAAAAACCTGGTTTTATGCCATTATAGGAATAGGTGGCGTTTGGTTGGCCTTCTTTTTCTCTGGAGTCCATCCTACTATTGCCGGTATACTAACAGCTATTGCAATTCCTGGACGTGTAAAAATTAAAGAAGATACCTTTCTAAAACGTTTAAGTATACTTCATTCACGTTTTCTAAAAATAAAACCAGTAAAAGGAGCACTCATTTCTAGCGAGCAACTCGAAATACTGGAAGAAATCAAGTCAACAAGTTCAGAAGCAGAAACACCGCTTCAAAAGTTAGAAAAAGCATTAAATCCTATTGTAAGCTTTTTAGTGCTACCTCTTTTTGCATTGGCCAATGCAGGGATTCACTTGCACGGTGAAGTTGGTCAGGTATTGCTCAATCCCATTAGTTTAGGTATTGGCGCGGGATTAATTTTAGGAAAGTCAATTGGAATTGTATCAATTTCAAAGCTACTTGTAGCTTTAAAACTAGCCAAATTACCCGATGCAGTAAATTGGAATCAACTATATGGTGTCGCATTTCTCGCAGGAATCGGATTTACAATGTCTTTGTTCATCAATGAATTAGCTTTTGTAAATGAAGAATTCATTTATACAGCAAAAATTGGCATTCTGTTTTCCTCTCTTATTGCAGGAATAATTGGTTCAATCATTTTAATTAAAAGTTCAAGAAAAATAAAAACAAATAAAATAATAAAACAATGAAAAAAATAGCAGTAATAGGATATGGTGTCATCGGTAAAAGGGTTGCTGATGCAATTGCACTACAGGATGATATGGAACTAACAGGTGTATGCGATATCATAAGCGATTGGCGCATACAAAATGCCGTTAGAAAAGAGTATGATATCTACGCAGCTACTGAAGAAGCTAAAGATAAAATGAAGTCTCAAGGGATTTCAGTAAAAGGCAGTATGGAAGGTCTTTTGAATAAGGTTGATTTAGTAGTGGATTGTACACCGAAAAACATAGCCGCTAAAAATGTAGAAATCTATAAAGCAAAAGGCATCAAATTTATTCTTCAGGGTGGCGAAAAGCACAAAATCACAGGGCATTCCTTTAGTGCTGAAAATAATTACAAATCGGCCATAAACTTGGATGCTACAAGAGTAGTTTCCTGTAATACCACATCTATCTTAAGAACCTTGACCGCTTTAAAAAGAGCCGATTTACTTGACTATGCAAGGGGAACTCTATTAAGAAGAGCAACCGATCCTTGGGAAAGTCATTTGGGCGGTATTATGAACACAATGGTTCCAGAAAAAGATATACCTAGTCATCAAGGTCCTGATGCTAAAAGTGTAGATCCTGATTTGGATGTCATCACTTCCGCAGTAAAAGTACCCGAAACTTTAAGCCATATGCACTATTGGAACGTAAAGTTGAAAAGACAAGTCACAAAAGAAGAAGTACTAAATGCCTTTAAAACTTCTAGCCGTATTAAACTAATTCAATATGATCAAGGCCTAGTATCCAACAATACTATAAAGGAAATGTTTCTGGATATGGGAAGGCCTTGGGGCGATATGTACGAAGTTGCTCTTTGGGAAGATATGCTAAAGGTACAGGGAGACGAACTTTTTTACGCCTATGTAGTCGATAACCAAGCCATTGTTATACCTGAAACTATCGATGCTATTAGAGCACTTACTGGAATTGAAACAGATGGAGCAAAATCTATTTTAAAAACAAATCAAAGCTTATCTATTTCATAAAAAACAAGAATGAACAACAATGGAAAAATAAAAAATCGCTACAACAGGATAGCCAAATATTTTGACTCATTGGAAAAACCAATGGGAACAAGTGGTTTTGCTAAATGGCGAAAAGAGATAGTGCCACAAGCAACTGGCAAAACCTTGGAGGTTGGTGTTGGAACAGGTAAAAACATTCCATTTTATCGAGAAAATATTGACTTAACTGTAATTGATTTTAGTAAAAACATGCTTGAAAAAGCCAAAGTAAAATATCAGGGTAATCCACTCAAAATTAATTTCCTTGAAATGGATGTGCAAAACATGGACTTTGAAGATAATACCTTTGATACTGTAATTACGAGTTGTGTATTCTGCTCTGTTCCAGATCCTGTAAAAGGTTTAAAAGAGATTAAAAGAGTGCTAAAGCCAAATGGCCAGCTTATTATGTTGGAACACGTTCGAAGTAATGATAAAGTGTTAGGTAAACTAATGGATTGGTTCAATTTCATACCACTAAATATTATGGGCGCTAACATTAACCGTAAAACCAAACAGAATTTAATAAAAGCTGGGTTCAACGATGTTAAGGTGACCGAACTATGGAAAGATATTGTAAAATACTTCTATGTGAAAAATGAAAAATTAATATAAGGAAACTAAAAAAACAGAATTATGGGTACATATGAAAACATAATACAAAACCTTGGAGACAAAGCTGATTTCTACTTGAATCACGTTTGTGAAAAAATCACAAAAGATGAGTTGCAAACACCTAGCAAAAATAGTCTTGACAAGGTATTTGCCAATAGCAGCAGAAACCCACAGGTACTTAGAAGCCTTACCCAACTATACAACCACGGAAATCTTGGTGGTACAGGCTACTTGAGCATCCTTCCAGTAGACCAAGGTATCGAGCATAGTGCAGCTTATTCATTCTATAAAAATCCTGACTATTTTGACCCAGAGAATATTATAAAATTGGCAATGGAAGCAGGATGCACTGGAGTGGCTTCCACCTTTGGTGTATTGGGATTGAACGCTAGGAAATATGCCCATAAAATTCCCTTTATAGTGAAGATTAATCACAATGAATTGCTCACATTTCCTAATAAATATGACCAAACCTTATTTGGTAAAGTAAAAACTGCTTGGGATATGGGAGCAGTTGCCATCGGTGCTACTATCTATTTCGGTTCCGAGGAAAGCAACAGACAGCTTAAAGAAATAGCTGAAGCTTTTGAAGAAGCCCATAATTTAGGTATGGCTACCATTTTATGGTGCTATACCCGAAACGAAGCTTTTAAAACCGAAAAAGAAGATTATCACGCCGCTGCCGATGTAACAGGGCAAGCAAATCATTTAGGTGTTACTATTCAGGCAGATATCATTAAGCAAAAGTTACCTACAAACAACTTTGGTTTTAAAGAGATAGGCTTTGGTAAATATGATGATAAGATGTATGAAACCCTCACTACAGACCATCCTATTGACCTTTGTAGGTTGCAAGTAGCAAACTGCTATATGGGTAAAATAGGGCTGATAAATTCAGGAGGCGGTTCCAAAGGTGAGTCTGATTTGGTTGAGGCAATAACAACTGCCGTCATCAATAAAAGAGCTGGGGGTTCTGGTTTGATTATGGGAAGAAAAGCATTTCAAAAGCCCTTTAACGAAGGCGTGAAAGTATTACAATCTGTTCAGGAAGTTTATCTGGATGATAAAATTAGTATTGCATAATAAGACAGAATGTTTGACACAGAGATAAAATCATTAAAATCACTTAACCACTACCTTCTTAAACTGGTAGAAAGCCGCCTATGGCTTAAAGTAATCATTGCCTTGTTTTTAGGTGTTGGTTTTGGCTTGCTTTTAAGTCCACAAAATGGATGGATTTCTAAAGAAACAGCAGATATAGCAGGGAACTGGCTGGCATTGCCTGGTGTACTCTTTTTAAAACTGGTCCAAATGATTATGATTCCATTGATTGTGGCTTCCATTATCTCAGGAATAGCCAGTAATAACAAGGATAGTTTAAAAAAATTAGGTGGTGGCGTATTATTATATTTTCTGAGCACTACCATAGTTTCGGTAAGTCTCGGAGTTATACTATCACAACTTTTTAGACCTGGTCGTTTTTTGCACCAACAATCTTTAGTGGAACATAACAATATAACCGCTACTAACAGTGAAAGTACTGAGCTTTCCTTCGGAATTGAAACTATCCCAGATGCTATATCAAACCTACTTCCTGAAAATCCCTTGGCGTCAATGGTAAGTGGTGAAATGTTAAGTATTGTGATTTTTACAATCATTATAGGTGTAGCTGTGCTATCACTAGAAAATGCCTTACTGCGCCCAGTAAAGCTACTTCTAAGTGCCATACAGGAAGTCTGTATGACAGTAGTAAAATGGTCTATGTTATTAGTCCCTGTCGCTGTTTTCGGACTTATGGCGCAGCTTACCTCTAGTGTCGGCCTTAGTTCTCTATCTGGCCTTACCTACTATGTTGGTGTCGTCCTGCTCGGTCTGTTATTCTTAGTGATTTTCTATTTAGGACTAATTATGCTTCTTGGAAAAGCGAACCCCATAAATTTCCTGAAAAAAATTAGGGATGTTCAATTATTGGCTTTTTCAACCACAAGCTCTGCCGCTGTGATGCCCTTATCACTTCAAACAGCCGAGGAAGAACTAAAGGTTGACAAGACCATTAGCAATTTTATTATTCCCATTGGCGCAACCGTCAATATGGATGGAACAGCACTCTATCAAACCATAACCACCCTATTCATAGCCCAAGCCTATGGATTGGAAATGAGTTTATTAAACATTATTGTGGTCATCGTAACCATCGTTGCTGCTTCCATTGGCACACCTGCCATTCCCGGAGGTGGTGTGGTGATACTCGCTTCTGTTTTGGGAAGTGTCGGTATACCAGCCGAAGGCATCATTATTATCATTGGTGTAGAAAGACTCTTGGGAATGTTCAGAACAGCTGTAAACGTAACGGGTGACCTTACAGCTTGTATGGTTTTTAATAGGTTTTATGGCAAAACCTCAGTCTTAATTAAGGAAAAAACCGATGTTAAATTAAATGACCAAATATGACATTACTTCTAATATCCATATTGTTTATTTTTCCTGTTGTCGCTATTGCTGGCTATCAGCATTACAAGATTGTGAAGCAACCAGCCTACGATATTAACCAAACACTCTTGAATTATGAAATAGTAGGTTCTGGAAAAAACAAACTCATTTTGCTACATGGTTTGACAGGGTCATTGAATTATTGGAAGCGCAATTTAGAAAGCATTTCGAAAACACACACTTTGCTATTGATAGACCTTTTGGGTTTTGGTGATTCGCCAAAGCCACAAAGTGATTATTCGCTTTTAATACAATTACAAGCCCTAGAATTGGTACTTAACAAAGAAGGATTCAATGATGGAAAAACCATAGTTGCCGGTCATTCTATGGGAGCTATAATTTCATTGGCTTTATTGCAGAAGCATCCTCATTGGTTCAAAGCAGGTGTTTTTATTGGAATACCTGTTTACAAGGATGCGAATGAATTTAAGAAAGTTATGTCCACACATTCCTTTGTGGATAGGATATCAACAAGCAAATTCTCGAAATACATTTGTATGATTCATCCCATTTTTATGTCGAGTGCATTCAAACCTAATAACCTCACAGATGATGTTTATGAAGATGCGAAAAAGCATCATTGGATGAGTTATTATTATTCGCTCACAGAAGTCATTTTAAAAACAAATTTATATGCTATAGCAAAGAAAATTAAGGATAAAGATGTGCATTTTATTCACGGAGAAAAAGACACTACTGCACCTTTAGAAAATGCCTTGAAATTATCTAGGGAATTTACAAACGCACAAATAATTACTTCATCTGAAGGAGACCATCAGTTCTTTCTGAAAGAAGCAGAATTTGTTTGGAACACAATTCAAGATTTTTCTGTTTCAGATAAAAAATTACAAAAAACAACATCAAATGAGCACTAATAAAATAAAACATATAGGTGTATTTACCTCTGGAGGTGATAGTCCGGGAATGAACGCTGCATTATACGCTATTGCAAAATCTGCGGAAGTAAATGGTATAAAAGTAAGTGGTTTTCGAAAAGGATATGAAGGATTGATAGACGGTGACTTGGTTCAATTAAAATCACACGAATTACAAAAACTTACTCAAAAAGGAGGTACTATTCTAAAGACGGCACGAAGCAAGCGTTTTCTGGAATTGGAAGGTCGAAAAAAAGCCTTGGAAACCCTAAACGCAAACAAAATAGATGCGTTGATTGCCATTGGTGGTGATGGCACATTTAAAGGACTACTCGTTTTTTCAGAAATATGCAACATTCCGTTCATAGGCATTCCTGGTACTATAGATAATGATATTTCAGGTACGGATTACACCCTTGGTTTTGATTCGGCTGTAAACACAGCTATTGAAAATATTGACAAAATAAAAGATACTGCTGAATCTCACAATCGAGTATTTATTGTAGAAGTAATGGGACGGGATTCGGGTTACATAGGCATTCATTCAGGACTTATGGTAGGTGCAGACGCCATACTAATACCAGAGAGCGGTGCGGACTTTATGTATCTATTGGATAAAGTAAAAAATTACGACAGCGAGGATGCTTTTCTAATCGTAGTTTCTGAAGGCGATGAAATAGGTGCCGAACTCATTTCTTCAAAAATAAAGGAAGTTAATCCCAATGTCGATTTACGTATTACCAAGCTTGGCCACGTACAAAGAGGCGGAAATCCCTCCGCTTTAGATAGAATGTTGGGCATCAGGCTTGGAGTAGCTGCAGTAAAGACACTATTACAAGGTAAAAACAATGTAATGGTCGGCATTTTAAATAATCAATTGCATCAAACCTCTTTTAAAGAAGTAGTCAAGCAACATCAAGTAAATAATGAATTGTATGAACTTTTAGAATTATTTGGAAAATAAGTAATGACAGAAATCTTTGAAAATATAAACCCTTTCATCCTTGGACTGCTCATCAGTCTGGGTATTGGCCTCATTCTGGGACTAGAACGTGAATACGATAAATTGAAGGAAGAACAAGGCTTTGCAGGCATAAGAACCTTCCCAATTGTCGCAATCATCGGTTTTATATTAGGCAACCTTACCACAGCTTACACACCTTGGTTGGTCATTATTATTGCGGCAGCATTTCTCTTGTTTTTGGCCTTGAGTCATCTTTCTATCGTGCAAAAACACCTAATGACGGGGATAACAACCAATATGGCATTGTTCGCTACGTTAATTTTAGGTGTTATGGTTGCTAATCATTTGCATAAAGAAGCAGTTGCCACCGCAGTTATAGTGGTTACTCTGTTATCGTTAAAAACCACCTTCAATACATTCATAAAGAATATTACTTCAGAAGAGCTTTTTGCCTTTATAAAGTTTTCAATTATTGCGCTTCTTATTTTGCCTTTCTTACCAAATCAAGACTATGGACCCGAAGGTTTATTAAACCCTTTTGAGATTGGAGCAATTATAGTGATTGTCTCTTTTCTGAACTTTATCGGCTACTTTCTTGTAAAATATGTAGGTTCTAAACGTGGTATTTTGCTCACCGCGATTTTAGGCGGATTGATTTCAAGTACTGCTGTAGCTTGGATATATGCTTCCCGAAGTAAGGAATCGCCAGAACTTTCAAAAGAATATGCTGCCGGTATCATTATAGCTTCTGCCATAATGTTTCCCAGACTCGCTATTCTGGCCTATATTTTCAATAGTGCCATACTTTCCTATTTAGTTATTCCATTTACCATTCTTACCCTTATCTGCTTGATAAGCGCATTGATATTCATTAAAAAGAATACAGATGTCCCAAAAACAGCTATCAACCTTGGCAATCCACTCAATATTTGGAACGCCCTTGGGTTTGGTGGTATTTATGTGGTTATCCTATTTGCAGTTTTTTACGGAAATCAATTTTTTGGCGAAAGCGGTTTATACTATTCAGCACTCATTGCTGGACTAGCAGATACGGATGCAATAACTATTAGTATGGCAAAATTTGGGGCTTTGGAAGAAAAACTCACACTAGCCACCAATGTTATCATAACAGCAACCATAAGCAATATGATTGTAAAGTTGGGTATAACCTATTTTAAAGGTTCTAAAAAGACAGGTAAACTCATAATGCTAATTTTTGGAACTGTTATCCTTGTCGGGATAGCCTACATTTTAATACAATTAGGAATTTAAAAATGAAATAATGAAAACAACCATATTCAGCACACATAAATTTGATAAACCTTCCATTGAAAACGCCAATAATGGAAAGCATAAATTGAATTTTCTGGAATTTCGGTTAACAAAGGAAACCGCCTTGTTAGTAGAAGGTTCAGAGGCCACAGCACTTTTCTCAAGTGACGATGCCTCTTCGGAGGTTTTAGATATTTTACATAAACAGGGCATAAAATTTATAGCTCTGCGTTCAGCAGGTTTCAATCACGTTGATTTAGAAAAAGCAGCTGAATTGAATATAAAAGTGGCTCGTGTTCCGGCCTATTCCCCTTATGCCATTGCAGAACATACAATTGCTTTGATACTTGCTTTAAACCGAAAACTGATTAAAGCACACAATAGGGTGCGCGACCAAAATTTTTCTTTAAATGGACTTACAGGTTTCGACTTAAACGGAAAAACTGTAGGTGTCATAGGAACAGGGAAAATAGGCGCTGTATTGGTTAAAATTCTACACGGTTTTGGCTGTAATATCCTTGTACAAGATATAGTTGAAGATGAAAACCTCATCAATTCATATGGTGTTCGCTATACAGATTGTGAGACAATTTGCAAAAACGCTGATATTATAAGTCTGCACGTTCCACTTACAGTTTCTACGAAACATTTAATTGACAAAAAACATATTGCACTTATGAAACCTGGTGTAATGCTCATTAACACAAGCCGAGGTGGTCTTGTTGACACCAAGGCGGTTATTGAAGGCTTAAAATCTAAAAAAATAGGGTATTTCGGCATCGATGTGTATGAGGAAGAAGAAGGGTTGTTTTTTGAAGATCATTCCGAAGATATTTTACAAGACGATGTCATTGCTCGTTTAATGACTTTCAATAATGTGCTAATAACAAGTCATCAAGCTTTTTTAACCGAAACAGCATTGACCAATATTGCAGAAACAACTATATACAATCTGGATTGTTTTGAAAAAGAAATTCCCTCTGGGAATGAAATATCTATCAGTTAATTTAAATAATTAAAAAATGAAAAATATACTCGTACCTACCGATTTCTCTG
>Ga0316204_10009835_pt1 | contig 12582 bp, 6 predicted proteins | sample 6monrhotite_MG_2_FD_205661 | JGI IMG/M metagenome (GOLD analysis project Ga0316204, IMG submission 205661) | Microbial mat bacterial communities from mineral coupon in-situ incubated in ocean water Damariscotta River, Maine, United States -... | ecosystem: Environmental > Aquatic > Marine >...
CTTTCAATTGTTTCATATAGATATTCTGAAGTCCTGTTAGTTCTTTCAGAATACGCTTTGAAGCAGTATCCAGGTCTTCATCCCAGCGAATAAGATCGCCCGGAAATTTCCAGTCGCGATACTGGCCGCCTTCATAAGCGATATTTCGCCCAATTAATAGTACCTTCAGATGAACCGTATCAAAACAAAAAACGATAGAATCTACAGATACGTTAGGAATAAGTTGCTTGTCCATAAGCTAAAGTTTGATAGATTAATTAATTACTCCTCATCCATGAATAAATAACATCCGAGTTTTATGTTACTGCTGTAAAATAAATGACATTTCCAATAATGTGGACAAAGAGCTTTTCTAAGCAAAGATAGAAAAAAACAGTAAGTGTACAAAACCTACTATATTGATATAGTAGACTCATTAATAAGATAGTTTATTGATTAAATTGTACAGGGTTTCTATCCTTTGAATTTTAGAATGAATACCTGATTAATTCTTGTTCAACCGTTCTGGTCAGCGGACTATTTATTAAGTAAATTGATAACCAATGATATAATAGTTGATTAATTTGGAATGGTTTTAAATAAGCCCAATAAATCCTGAAAAATATAAATATTCTTTAACAATCGTTTTCGTGCGTGTGTTTTTTCTTTACTTTTGAAAAATTAGGGTGTATTTTTTACACTTAACTTAGTATATTTATAATTAAAAAAAGATTTTTTTATGAAGAAACACGTACAAGTATTTAGTATTCTGTTCTTGTTTCTGATGTTCTCAACCGCCTTTCAGGCGCTTGCCCAGAACACTCAGATCACAGGAAAAGTTACCGATGCTAGCTCCGGACAAACATTACCGGGTGTTAGTGTTTTGGTAAAGGGAACAACGACGGGTACAATTACCGATTTAAATGGTAGTTATTCTCTCAATGTGAAGGCCAATTCAATATTGGTTTTTTCATTTGTTGGATACGAATCGCAAACGGTTAACGTAGGCCAGCAAAAGACGATCAATGTTATCCTGAAACCTGCTGTTACCGGACTGGATGAGGTCGTTGTAGTTGGTTATGGTGTACAAAAGAAAAGCGATGTAACCGGTGCTACAGCAACGCTTAGCGGGAAAGGTTTTAACCCCGGTGTTGTTGTTTCTCCTGCTGAGATGATGGCCGGCCGTATTGCCGGTGTTCAGGTTACTTCCAATAGTGGGGAGCCTGGGGCTGGGTCCACGGTTCGTATCAGGGGATCTTCTTCAATCAGGGCAAACCAAGATCCATTATATGTAATAGATGGAGTTCCTCTTAACATCACGAGTGCATCTCCTGGTGGTACTTCAACGGCCGGTATTAATGCAAGTGCCAGTAAAGATCCGTTGGATTTTCTTAATCCTGATGATATTGCTTCGGTTACTGTATTGAAAGACGCTTCTGCCACTGCCATTTATGGTACTCGTGGTGCAAATGGAGTTATCCTGATTACTACTAAAAAAGGAAAAAGTGGAAAGGGTCAATTAACCTATTCTGGTTATGAAGGGGTTTCAACCATAGCCAAAAAAATGCCCCTCTTATCGGCTTCTGAATTTATGAATGCCAGTGCCAAATATGGTTTTGGATTGGTTGATAAGGGCGGCAACACCAATTGGCAGAATGAAATTTTCCAAACAGCCTATACCCAAAATCATAATGTGTCATACAGTGGCGGAACAGATAAGGCAAACTATTATGCATCCCTTGGTTACCTCGACCAAAACGGGATTGTCAAAAGAACCGGAATAAAAAAATATACCGCCCGGTTTAATGTAAATCAAAAGCTTTTTGATGACAGATTAAATATTAGCACAAACCTTGCTGTGGCCAGAACTGATGATGCACGTGTGCCCATTGGTGAAACCGGTGGCTATGAAGGAGATGTTTTAATTAGCGCACTCAGGGGTAACCCAACTTTCCCTGTTTATAACGCTGATGGCACCTATTTACAATATAGCCCTACCTATCGTAACCCTGTGGCTATGATTAATTTAACAAATGACCACACTTTTACGGATCGTGTTTTGGGAAATATTAACGCTTCTTATCAAATTATTAAGGGCTTAACTTATAAGTTGAATTTAGGTGTTGATCATTCCAGTGCGACGAGAAAAGTTTCTGAAAATGAACAATTAACTTATTTAGTAAACGGTGGTCAGATTAGCATTGCCAATATTGACCTTACTAATATTTTAATGGAGAACTATCTGACTTACAACAAGCAGTTGAATAAAGATAACCATATTACTGTTTTACTTGGACAGTCTTACCAAAGATTTGACAATACTGAATTTAACCTTAGCGAGAATGGCTTCCATAAACTCGGGGTTGACTATCTTAGCAATCTTGGTTGGGGTGACTATAATTCGGCGAATGTGGGTTCCGATAGATCAGAAAATGAGATTCAATCTTTTTACGGCCGTATAAACTATTCGTTTAAAAACAGGTATTTATTGACTGCCACCATGAGGGCTGATGGTTCCACTAAATTTGGTATAGACAACAAATCCGGTTATTTCCCATCAGTTGGATTGGCCTGGCGCTTGATTGAAGAAGATTTTATCAAAAACCTCAATATTTTTGATAATCTGAAACTTCGCCTGGGCTGGGGTGCAACCGGCAATCAGCAAATACCCAATAAAATTTCCAGCATGTCTCTTGGTTCTCCTGCTGATGCGAATTATTATTTTGATGGTACAAACTTTAGTACAGGAACAACTTTTACCAGGACTCCTAATCCAAAGATAAGATGGGAAACGACAACCCAGGCAAATATTGGCTTGGATTTCGGATTCTTCGGCGGACGCTTGTCAGGAAGTCTCGATTACTTCAATAAAAGTACCAAGAACGAAATTCTTCAATTAACCTCTCTCGCCCCTGCACCAACAGCTACTATATGGTTGAATCAGTCAGGCTTAATAATCAAAAATACTGGTGTTGAATTTGATTTGACGGGAGTAATTATTTCCAAAAAAGAGTTGACATGGAATGCTACCATGAATTTTACCTCTATTCATAACGAGGTAAAAGACCTTCCTGTTAATTTAATTGAAACAGGTGTTGCTAGTGGTGCCGGTTTATCCGGAACCCGGGTTCAGGTCATTAAGAGCGGGTATCCAATCGGTACTTTTTGGGGAAAAAAATTCCTTGGTTATGCTGCTGATGGGACAAGCCTTTACAAAAAAGATGCGAATGGTGTGGACGTTAAAGAGAACTTGGGCTCAGCCTTGCCTAAATTTACCTTGGGCTTAAGCAGTTCATTTAGCTATAAAAGCTTTGATTTTTCCTTCTTCATCCACGGCGTATTTGGCAATAAGGTATATAACAACACCGCCAACGCACTTTTTAGCGTTCCGAGTTTGAAGAGCAATAACAACGTACCAGTGGGTGTTATTAAAACAGGAGAAACTGCACTCAATACACCTGAATTTTCCAGTCGGTTTATTGAAGATGGCTCCTTCCTGAGATTAAGCAATGCCACTTTAGGGTATCGTTTTGCCTTAAAGAAAAGCAGTTGGGTACGTAGTTTAAGGGTATATGTTACCGGTAGCAACTTATTCTTGATCACTAAATATTCCGGATTTGATCCTGAAGTAAATACGAACGCTGAATATGAGGGTGTGCCTTCCTTAGGAATAGATTACACCGGTTATCCTCATGCACGTACTGTTCAATTTGGCGTGACGGCACAATTCTAAATTGTTAAAATTCTAAGAAAATGAAAATAATAAAATATAATTTTTTAATAAAGATTCTATTTGTATTCATGGCAATATCTGTTGTTTCGTGTACGAAACTTAACGAAAAGATATTCGATGAACAATCAGATACTAGCTTGATAAGTGATCCGGCAAATGCCCCTGGTTTGGTAAACCCGGCATACGCCAGCTTAAGAAAACTAAATGAATTCTGGGGAGTTTGGGGATTACAGGAAGCCTGTACAGACGAGGCTATGTTCCCCACCAGAGGAACTGACTGGTATGATAACGGAAGCTGGCAAGCTTTCCATTTGCATACCTGGACTTCTGAACATACCATTGTTGGATCAGCATGGGATGTTGTTTTGCAAGGTATGAGTAGGGCAAACACAGGAATGTACTATCTCAGTAAATTTCCTTCATCCAGTGAAATTGATGGTTACATAGTTGAATTGCGATTTTTGAGGGCTTATTATGTTTATCTTGCTAATGATTTCTGGGGACAAACCCCGTTTAGGGAATCGGATGATCAGGATTTTGCAAAACCTCCAAAGGTCATGAACCGTACCGAGGCTACCCAATGGCTCATCACTGAATTGAAAGCAATTATCCCTTTGATGAAAACCAAATCGCAAGTACCTTTTGGCAGGGTTACAAAAGCTGCTGGGCAAACCTTGCTTGCAAAAGTATATTTGAACCAGGAAGTCTATACCGGTACTGCTGCATGGAACGATGTAATTACAGAATGCAACGACGTTATTAATTCTGGTGATTATACCATTGCCCCTGATTATTGGGCTCAGTTTCAGTATAAGAATCCCGATTCGGAAGAAGGTATTTTTATGACTATTCATAACGACAACAACGATGAAGGTGGTGGTGGTGTCTGGGTTAATTTTACATTACACTATGCTCAGACATTCGGCAATTATACCAGCTTATGGAATGGTGGATGTATAACCAAAACATATTGGGATACATGGACTAAAACTGATGCTGCTGATGTTAGGAAATATGATGATCGCATCAAATCAACTTGTGGTTTCAACCAGGGCTTTTTAGTCGGACAACAATATGGCCCCGACGGAACAGCTCTTGAAACGCGTGATGGAAAACCTTTGGTTTTTGTTCCCGAGGTTAATCTAAAAAATGCCGATGAAGCCGAAGGGGTTCGTGTTATTAAATTTGCACCAAACCCGGAAACCACTCGTCAGTTTAATGAAGGTAACCTTTTTTATACATTTCGTATTTCGGATGTTTACCTGATGCGCGCAGAAGCTGAACTAAGAAGTGGGGATGCGGCAGCAGCTCTTGCTGATGTTAATGCTATTCGTTCAAAAAGGAATGCTACACCAAGGACCACTTTAACGCTCGATGATATTTACAATGAGCGGGGTTATGAGTTGTATTGGGAAGGAAAACGTCGTCAGGATATGATTCGCTTCGGTCATTTCAATGAAGCTATGTCTGAAAAACCTGTAACACCAGCTTATACAGATCTTTTCCCGATTCCTCAATCAGCGTTGGATGTGAATCCTAACCTGGTTCAAAATCCGGGATATTAATTCTAGTGTTTAATTCTAAATAGATATCATGGGGCTGTCTGAATCTCATAAGGTGATTTTTAGATAGTCCCATTGATTTTTTCTGTTGTGTTATACTAATCTGCAATATGTGCAGCTTTTGATAAAAACGAATTTTTTAAAATATCTTTAAGTCAAAATAGTTCAAAAAGGTTTATCATGAAAAAATATTTATCCGGCAGTACCCTTTTACTATTTGTAGTAATTCTTTTCAGTTACGGATGTAATCAGAATCAAGCTGACACTAATAAGTCGTGGACATTAGGGCCCTTTGTTAAAGTAGATTCGGTCAATCCAATTCTCGGGCCCATAGACAGTCTTAGCTTTATGTGTCCTGTGAGACATTCTTTGGTAAAATGGGAGGCAAAAGATGTATTTAATCCTGCTGCTGTTGTAAGAAACGGGAAGATTTATTTGCTTTACAGGGCAGAGGATAGTATTGGGAAATTAGCCGGAACGTCGCGTATTGGACTGGCTGAAAGTAAGAATGGACTTACTTTCAACAGACATCCTGAGCCGGTTTTATATCCTGATAACGATAAGTATAAGCAATATGAATGGGAAGGTGGATGTGAAGATCCTCGTGTTGTAATGGATGATAAAGGAACTTATTATATGACCTATACAGCATGGAATGGTGATAGAACCAGGCTTTTCGTTGCTTCATCTAACAATCTTGTTAATTGGACAAAACACGGTTCTGCTTTCCGTAAAGCATACAATGGTAAATATTTCAGTATCTTTACTAAATCAGGAGCCATCGTTTGCCGGCTTGTGGGCGACCATTTTATCGCTACCAGGATTAATGGAAAATACTGGATGTATTTTGGAGACACTAATATTTACATTGCCTATTCCGATGATCTGATTAATTGGACTCCAATAGAGAAAAGTAAAGTTGCAATACCTGCCAATGCCGACAACAGATATGGAAAGGTAAGTTTGCTAGCTGTTCTTAAGCCCAGAAAAGGCAAATTCGACAGCGAATTAGTTGAACCCGGCCCTTTGGCAATGATTACAAAGAAAGGCATTTTGCTAATTTATAACAGCAAGAACAGCAAGGAATATGGTGATACTTCATTGGCAGAGGGAACTTATTCCGCCGGACAGGCATTGTTTGATGTAAATAATCCTGAAAAATTGATTGCCCGTACCCAAAACAATTTTATTAAACCTGATAAACCTTACGAAATTACGGGACAGATTAATAATGTTTGTTTTGTAGAAGGCCTCGCATATTTTAAGAAGAAGTGGTTCCTTTACTATGGAACTGCCGATTCGAAAATTGCTGTTGCAGTATATACTCCTAAAAAGTAATTAAAAATAATTAACCATCGTGAAATCTTGTAAACTTCAATGCCTGTTATTCGGATTCTCATTCTTATTTCTGATGAATATATCAATTCCTTCTGTGGTTGCTCAGCAAGTGGATCATTCTCCCTGGCACATCACCGCTACCGACACTTCTAATTATGCAGGAATCACACTCGCTAACGGGCGTATCGGACTATTACCTTCAAAGAAACCTTTTACGGTTAGCGCCATTATTTTAAATAATGTTTATGACAAAGGATCAGCACAGGGAGTAAGTAAGATATTGAGAGGAATCAATTTTGCCAATATAGATGTGTTTATTGATGGCGTTAAAGTAGACGAATCGAATATCTCCAGATGGAAACAGGTGCTAAACCTTAAAGAAGCCACACTGACAACTTCTTTTGATTTTAAGAAGCAAGCTGAAATTTCATATACCATTTATGCCTTAAGAGGCATGCCTTATACTGGATTGATGGAGGTCAGCATAAAATCTTTTCAAGATATTTCGGTTAAGGTAGCCGGTAAAATACTTTGTCCTGCTGAAGATAAAAACCCTGTCAATACCTTCAAAGTTTTAAAAGACCTGAAAAACAGGATGCCCCTGCTGCAAACCACTGCTGAAAGTCCTTTTGGAAAACAGTTGCTGGCTTCTACAGCTTCTTTTATTTTTAAGGGAAAACATCCTGAATTACATCAAGAGTTAGTTTCGAAATACGATAATGAACTGACTTTTGAGAAAAAAATTAAAAAAGGGGAAAGTTTCCATTTCGCTTGGGCTGGAGCGGTATGTACAACACAGGATTTTGATGATCCTTTAAGTGAATCAGCAAGGATGGTAATTTTTGTCATGCAGGGAAATGAAGCCGCCGTAATTGCAAAGCACAAAGAATTGTGGGCAAAGTTGTGGGAAGGAGATATAGTGGTTAAGGGAGACCTTCAGTCGCAACGTGATATCAGGCTTGCATTATACAACCTCTATTCTTTTTCCAGCGCTAATTCTAACTTGAGCATTCCTCCTATGGGATTATCCTCTCAGGGATATAACGGCCATATATTTTGGGATTCCGAATTGTGGATGTATCCTCCATTGCTGGTATTAAATCAGGGTATTGCACGTTCAATGTTAAATTATCGATTTAATCGACTCGAAAAGGCCAAACAAAAAGCTACTGATTTCGGTTATCGCGGAGCGATGTTTCCCTGGGAATCTGATAACACAGGAGAAGAGGCTTGTCCGGTTTGGGCACTTACAGGGACTTTTGAACAACATATTACAGCAGATGTTGGTATCGCTTTCTGGAATTATTACAGGATAAGCCATGATCAGAAATGGTTAAAAGAAGAAGGTTATCCCCTTCTGAAAGAAGTTGCAGATTTTTGGGTGAGCAGGGCTACAAAAAATGTGGACGGCAGCTATTCCATTAATAATGTAGTGGGCGCCGATGAATTCGCGCAAAATATTGATGATAATGCCTTTACAAACGGATCGGCTCTTAGTGTTTTGGAATTTGCTACCCGAGCCGCAAAAGCACTTCATATCACCCCCGATCCCGTTTGGATGAAAGTGGCCAAAAAAATCAAGTTTTATTATTTCCCCGATGGCGTAACAAAAGAAAACGCGACTTATACGGGAGAGATAATCAAGCAGGCTGATGTTAATCTGCTCGCTTATCCTTTACAGGTAGTGCGTGATAAAGCGCAAATTATCAAAGATCTGGTGTATTATGAGCCTAAAATATCGAAAGAAGGCCCGGCGATGGGATATTCTGTTCTTTCAATATTACATGCACGTTTGGGAGACCAAAAGAAAGCTTTTGAATTGTTTGAACATGCTTATCTACCCAATAAACGACCACCTTTTGGGGCCCTTTCTGAATCGGCAACCAGTAATAATCCGTATTTTGCAACCGGAGCAGGCGGAATGCTTCAAGCTGTATTATTTGGTTTTGGCGGGTTACAGATCACTGACAACGGAATAATTCAGGGGAAAACGTGTTTACCAAAACAATGGAAAAGCCTGACTATTAAAGGGGTGGGGCCGAATAAGAAGACCTTTTATATCACTCACTGATTTATTACTAAATAATCGTTCATTATGAAAATACTGAGATTCATCAACATAATCGTTATTATGTCAGCAATAGCAGCAATTACTTCTTGTCAGCCTCATAATAAAGAGGCTAAGGCAACTATTCCCGCTCGTAAATGGTGGAAGGAAGCCGTTGTTTATCAAATCTATCCACGAAGTTTTAAAGACAGTAACGGTGACGGCGTCGGAGATTTGAAAGGGATCATTTCGAAGCTTGACTATGTCAAAAGCCTTGGTGTTAACGTGATTTGGCTAAATCCAATCTTTGCTTCACCCAACCATGATAATGGTTACGATATTAGTGACTATAGAAAGATCATGAAGCAATTTGGTAGCATGGCCGATTTTGATACCTTACTGAATGAAATGCACCGTCGTGGACTTAAACTTGTGTTGGACTTGGTGGTTAACCATACAAGTAGCGATCATAAATGGTTTAAAGAATCACGCAAATCAAGAAACAATCCTTATCGTGATTATTATCATTGGTGGCCGGCAGAAAAAGGAAAGCCAGCAAAAAGATACAGTTACTTTGATGTAAATAACAATGCATGGAAGTACGACAAGAAAACAAACGCTTACTATTTGCATTACTTCGCCCGTTCGCAACCCGATTTAAATTGGGAAAACCCCAAAGTGCGTCAGGCAATTTACAAGATGATGCGCTTTTGGTTCGATAAAGGCATTGATGGCTTTAGAATGGATGTAATCCCATTTATAGCAAAGGATACAACTTTCCCGAAATTACCTGCGAAATATCATGGCAATTGGGCTCATTATTATGCTAATGGGCCACATCTGCATGAATATATACAAGAAATGAACAAGGAGGTTCTCAGTAAATACCCTAATATTATGACTGTTGCCGAAGGGGCAGGTGTTACTTCTAATGAAGTGCTAAACTTTATAAACCCTGCACGCCATGAGTTAAATTTGCTTTATAATTTCGATGTGATGAAATTAGGGCTCATCCCTGGCACCCGTGAGGTAGATACTAAAGGAGTAAATCTTGTTGATTTTAAGGAGGTATTTACAAAGTGGGATTCCGTTATTGATGATAAAGGATGGGGGACAATTTGGCTTGGAAATCATGACACCCCGAGGATGGTTACGCGTTGGGGGAACGATAGTCCTCAATTCCGTGCCTTATCCTCTAAAATGCTTACTACTTTCCTGATGGCCATGCATGCTACACCCTTCTATTATTTTGGAGATGAGTTGGGAATGACAAATATTAAATTTGACAGCATTAAGGATTATCAGGATATAGAAACACTTCATCGGTATCAATACCTAAAAGAAACCGGAGGCAATCTTCAAAAGTTTTTGGATAATGAAAAAATGGTGGCAAGGGATAATGGCCGTACGCCTTTTCAATGGGATACTACTCAGAATGCCGGATTTACAACTGGACATCCCTGGTTAAAAGTAAATCCGAATTATAAAACTATTAATGTAGCAACTGAGGAAAAAAATCCAAATTCTGTATTGAATTACTTTAAAAAGATTGTGCACTTGAGGAAGGAGAATCTTGTGATGGTTTATGGTAAATACACGCTGCTCGATAAAGACAATCCGGATGTTTATGCGTATACCCGTGAATTAAATGGAAAGAAAGTCTTGGTACTTTTAAACTTTACAACCCACAACGCACGGGCAAAGCTTAAGATTAATATGAGCGAGGCAAAGGTGTTGATTGACAATTATCCTTCTGTACCCGGAGCTGAGGCGATAAAGACTTTTTCATTACGTCCTTACGAAGCGGCTGTATTTGAACTTTGATTTTTAATTTTATATAGATCCTTCGGAGCGTTTATTTGATGCTCCGAAGGATTGATTAATTAGCACTTATAAAAAAAACATATCGACGATGAAAAAATTGTCTTATCATGCAATGATCCTTTTCATTAGTGTATTATTCCTGGCTGGATCTTGTAATAACCCAAGGCCTGTTTCTGCAAAAAAGGCGTATCATGCTTTTGTTGTACAAGTTCAAATGCAACAGGTTTTTCCCGCATCCAAGACCTTTCTTAATGCCATTCCTAAAGTTCCAAAGGATTCTATTGCAAAGCAATATGAATTACTGAAGAATACTACTGACTTCAATTTAAAGTCATTTGTGCTGAAGTATTACACATTTCCTGCAACTCCGTCCTCGGGCTACTCTTCAGATACAACTGTTTCGATTCGTGCTCACATTCGCCGCTTGTGGACTGTGTTGACACGAAACAATACTTCTTTTGAGGGAAGCTTATTACCGCTCCCTCATCCGTATATCGTCCCTGGAGGGATGTTTAATGAGATCTATTATTGGGACAGCTATTTTACTTGCCTTGGATTGCAGACGGACAAACGTTTTGACTTGATTAACGATATGGTTGAAAATTTTGCCTTTCTAATTGATAAATATGGCTTTATCCCAAATGGAAACCGTAGCTATTTTCTTTCAAGATCTCAGCCACCATTCTTTTCATATATGGTTGAGTTGCTTGCACAAACAGAAGGAGATTCGGTTATCGTCCACTATTTGCCCGAATTGAAAAAAGAATATGCTTTTTGGATGAAAGGTTCAGCCGGCTTAAACAAAGCCAATAGTGCAATTAATAATTCGGTCTTATTAAAAAAGGGTCAAATTCTAAATCGCTATTGGGATATGGATGCCTCTCCAAGGCCTGAAGCATTTCGTAAGGATTCATTGAATTCACTTTCGGCCACACAAGGCTATAAGAGTTATTATCGTAACATCAGATCGGCTTGCGAATCAGGCTGGGACTTTAGTAGCCGTTGGTTTAAAGATGGGCACTCCTTAGGAACAATTGAAACAACAAATATTCTACCTGTCGACCTTAATGTTTTGCTCTGGAATCTTGAAGATGTTATCTCAAAAGGAGCGCAGTTAAGTAAGGATACCGTTTTATCTAAAGAATTCAGACAAAAGGCCAATAGTAGAAAAAGGCTTATTCGGGAAGTTTTTTGGGATGCCAAAGTTGGATACTTTATGGATTACAATTTTAAAACCCAAAAACACAAAGCAAGTATATCCCTTGCCGGGGCTTATCCGTTATTTGCTTCTCTTGCAACCCGAGAACAGGCAAAACAGGTGGCCCAAAAGCTTAAAGATAAATTTTTGTTTAAATTTGGGCTGGTTACTACCCTGACTAAAACAGGTCAACAGTGGGATTATCCTAACGGATGGGCTCCATTACAGTGGATTAGCATTAAAGGATTGCAAAATTATCATTTTAATGAACTTGCTAAAGAGTGTGCTGAGCGATGGATAAAGGGCAATATTGATTGGTATAAAAAAACCGGAAAACTGGTTGAGAAATATAATGTGGTAACTGGGGTAAAAGGTCAGGGAGGAGAGTATCCCGGACAGGATGGTTTTGGCTGGACAAATGGTGTCCTGCAGAAATTGATGTCTGAATATCGTATCCCGCAATAACGTTTAAGTGCATAGAATTGGATTATTTTATTTTAATTAAAACAAAAGAACATGTCAAAAGAAGGAACTTACAACAAGAACCTGGTGATCATCATTGCTGCTGTAGCTGCTACCGGCGGCTTGCTCTTTGGATTTGATACCGGGGTTATTTCGGGGGCCATTCCGTTTTTCCAACAAGATTTTCAGCTCAGCAACAGCATGGTTGAAAACATCACCACCATGGGTCTTATAGGAGCTGTAATCGGAGCCATGCTCACAGGAAGGCTGTCAGATATATTTGGAAGGAAAAAGACCATCCTGGGTGCTGCAATCATCTTTGTGATAGGTGCTGCCTGGTCCGGTTGGGCTCCCAACGAAGATATTTTAATGTATTCCCGATTATTTATCGGCCTGGCCATCGGTATTTCATCCTTTTCAGTACCCTTGTACATCGCTG
>Ga0316204_10009836_pt1 | contig 12579 bp, 10 predicted proteins | sample 6monrhotite_MG_2_FD_205661 | JGI IMG/M metagenome (GOLD analysis project Ga0316204, IMG submission 205661) | Microbial mat bacterial communities from mineral coupon in-situ incubated in ocean water Damariscotta River, Maine, United States -... | ecosystem: Environmental > Aquatic > Marine >...
AACGCCGCGCGCGCCACGCTTTTGGTTGGCGAGATGATGTTAGAAGGTGAACTCGCCTATCACAAAGCCGATTATGAACATGCGTTTTCCTGCTTACGCGAAAGTGTGCGACGCGACGATAATCTGGAATACACGGAACCCTGGGCCTGGATGCACCCACCACGCCATGCGCTTGCGGCGTTGCTGTTGGAACAGGGGTACGACGAGGAAGCAGAAGATGTTTACCGCACGGATTTGGGCCTTAACAACAAACTGCAACGCTGCTCTCAGCACCCCGACAATGTCTGGTCGCTGCATGGTTTGGTCGAGTGCCTGCATCGGCGGGCCGATAGCGAAGAGCTGTCGTATTTTCAAACAAAGTTAAACCGGGCACTTTCCCTGACCGACGTGCCAATCACCTCCTCATGTATGTGTCGGGGTGTCAGCGAAATCACGCCCGCAACCGATTGCTGCGCCCCAGCCTTTGGCGAATAATCGCTCAATGATCGCCAGTCTCATGATGTATCAGAGGCAGCAACTGATTGCCGCACACAATCGCTATTGGACACTGATACGTGCTCATTTGGCCAAGACTGGTATCGACAGCCCGGTAACCCTGTCTCAGGACGCGGAAGAATTTTTTGTTTGGAGACACCCTCAACTGATCCTCAGTCAAACCTGCGGCATGCCCTACCGAACATGGTTGCATCAGAATGTAAATTTGGTGGGCACGCCTGATTATGGCATTGATGGCTGTCCATCCGGGTATTATCGAAGCGCGCTTGTCATCCGCGATGACGACCAAAGGCAGTCCGTCGACGAATTCAAAGACGCTGTATTTGCCTACAACCAGACGTATTCCCAATCGGGTTATACCGCGCCCTATTGGCACATCAAACCGAAGGGGTACTGGTTTCAAAATAAACTCCATGCGCACCAACATCTGGAATCTGCGCGCGCGGTTGCGGAAGGTCGGGCCGATATCGCTGCATTGGATGCCGTTTCCTGGCGCTTAATTGCCAAGTATGAACCGTTTGCACAAACCCTGAGAGTTCTTGAATGGACCGAACCGACGCCTGGGCTGCCGCTGATAACATCTAGCCATGGGGACGCCGAGGTTCTCTTTCACGCAGTGGAGGCTGCAATTTCCAATTTGACCGACAAAGATCGTTCGGACCTTGGGCTTCAAGGGATCGTTCGCATAGCAAAGTCCAATTATCTGGCCGTCGAAAACCCGGATTTGCCAGAATGCCCGATCGCCAATGAAACGCCTGTTCCGTTACCTGCCGACCCTTGAGTTTCACCCGCCCGACAGGGCTAATGCTCTTAAAAGGTATAACGAAGGCCGATGTTTGCTCCGTAGCGTACGGTATCGAGATCATTGAGGATAAATGTGGATGGCGTTGTTGTTCTTGCCCGGGTCGTGATCTCACCATCACTCATCAATAGCCAATACCTCAGGTCCACGACCGCCGATAGGTTCAGCGTGATCAGGTAGTTGACACCGACCGAACCCTCAAACCCATAACCCGTACCATCCATGATAACATTGGGGGCGGGGCCCAGACTGGTGGAAGCTGTTCGCAGGAGGTGGCTGTCTTCGTTATGCATGGCGGTGTAGGGAACCAAGGCAAAATCGAGTATCCAATCTGTACGTTCGTCCGGTTTATAAGATGCGATCGCGCCCAAGCGAAATGAATTCCATTCAACAACGTTCTTAATGACGGCGACAGAATTTGGCTGCGATTCTTGTCCGGTCAATCGGTTGAGCAGGCCGAATGCCTCATAGGTTTCGCGCCAAAACTGATACCCGGCGAAGGCGGAAAGCGAGAAACTACCATCAGGGGCTTCTAATATTTTTTTCCCTGCATCGATTGTTATGTACATGAGATCCGTATCGGGAATGGCGCTGTCCGTCGACGAGAACAAGACCTGCCCAGCTAAGAAATCATCATCCCTGAAGTTTCCATCACCGCCAAACGCAACGCCAACGCCAAAGTTTCCCCTGACAAAATAATTGTCTTTAAGCGGAATGAACCCTGTGAACTCCAAGGCCATGGTGCTGACTTCTTCGTATATGAGTTCGGATGATGGATTTCCCAGTAGGGCAGAGGCGTTGGACGCATCATGGTTCCAGTCCGTTTTACCGGTGGTGGCGACAACACCGACGCCCAGATGGAGCCCCGGGATAGCAAATACAGGGGCAGGTTCGGCGGCTAGTGAAGGCGGTGCGCTAGACGGCGATGGGGTTGGTGGCAGGTATTGCCGTGTAATTGGGCGCTGAATAGGTGCTGGTGGGACATAATCTGGAGCGCTGTAACGCTCAATTCGCGCAGATGACGGTTGGCCTGGTAGTGGACCAGAAAGCCATTCCTGCAACCAGTTCAGACTGTTATGAGACTGGTTATTTTGACCGGGTAAATTGGCAATTTCAGTGGGCCGTTCCGGGCCCGGATTTGCCGCAACGGCGGATCCGCTGCAAAACGCAACGAAACAAATCGCAACCCACAAGTTTTGCAACATCCGACATTAACACCACAGTGAATACCCAGTGGGTTGCAGCGTAATTGAGATTGCTTAAGCAATGGATAACACAAAACCCTGGCCCTGCGCTCTCTGATACAAATTGCGCCGACCTGTGTTAGATGAATTTGGCCATAAGCAATCTGGGCAATGCCAGAATGAGGTCCGGGAAAAAGATGACGATAAGTAAAACCACGAACATCGGCATTAGGACAATGGCAACATCGCGCAATGCCTTTTTCACCTCAATATCGCCGATCTTGCAGGCAATCAGCAAACACAGACCGTACGGCGGTGTCACCAGGCCAAAAGCCAGGGAAATAACGCCGATGATCGCAAAGTGAATGGGGTGCATGTTGGCTGTTTCAGCAAGTGGCCAAAGCACGGTTCCCAAGATAATAATTGCCGGGATTGCGTCGATGAACATACCGATGAGCAGGAATGAACCCGCGACAATCAACCCGGTGCTCACCGGACCAACACCGTAGGGTTCCATAAAGGCGACAATCGCCAAGGGGATCTTGAAATAGGCCAGCAACCAGCCAAAGGCAGAAGCTGTTCCAATGCAGAACAGCGACATAGCGGCAAACTTCGACGAGTTAAACAAAATCGACGGAATATTATGTAAACCAATGGTTCTGTAAAAGATGCCGCCGAGCAGGGCAGAATAGAGAACGGCGACCACGGACGCTTCTGTTGGTGTGAAAACGCCACCGACAATGCCACCGACAATAATGACCGGTGTCATCAGTGGTGGAATGGCATGGAAGATCGCGACGAAAAACTCTTTAAAGGAAGATCGCGCGTAGATGGGATAGTCATAAATTTTGGCGAACACATAGACAGCCAGCATTTGCGATCCGGCAATCAGGATTCCCGGTATCACACCCGCCAGAAACAACCCCCCAATGGAAACCGACATCAAGCCGCCCCATACGACCATCAGGATACTGGGGGGAATAACCACACCCATAACCGATGAGCAAGCGGTGATCGCAACGGAGAAACTTGGCGAATATCCCTGCTTTTTCATTTGCGGGATCAAAAGAGAACCGATCCCCGCGGCATCGGCAGTCGAAGACCCTGAAATTCCGGCGAACAGCATACTCACAGTCACGTTCACATGCCCCAGGCCACCCGGCAGGTGCCCGACCATGGATCGTGACAAACGTATCAAACGATCGGTAATTCCGGCCGCATTCATAATGTTTGCCGCCAGAAGGAAGAAAGGAACCGCCAACAACAGAAATGCATTATAAGATTTGAACATTTCGTTCATCAAAAGCAAGGGCGTCAGTCTGTCTTCGATCATAAAAACGGGAACGCAGGCCAAACCAAGCGCGATGGCAACCGGGACACGCAGCACCACAAGAACGATAAACAGCGGAAACAAAATGGCCGAAACTTCTATAGGGGACATTAAGCGGTACTCCGGAACAAGCGAATATGGTCAGAAACCCGTTCCGACAAGAATAGAATCCAGGTTGCCCCGGTTAGCGGCCAGGCCATATAGATAAAGACCATCGGCAGTTCAGCCATTTCCGAGGTTTGCAGCAATCCGAACTCAACCAATGGCCAGCCCCAGATTACAAAGATAAGCGCCATGATCAGGGTCATCAGATCAACAAATATCAACGAAACGGCTTTGCCACGATCGGTTTTCGGGGTTGGCAGAAGGTCGACGGTAAAGTGTTCATTTTCGCGCATGGCAATCATCGCGCCAACCAGAATAATCCAGATAAAACAGAAGCGTGCCAGCTCTTCTGTCCAGATATAACGGGGAATAAAATCGATATAACGGGCGAAAATTTGCATTGTCACCGGAATGATAAGGACCCCCATCAATACGGTCAGAGCGCCTTTGAGAAACAGGAAATACCCGTCTATAAATTTTCTCATGTCAGCCCCACAAGTTTCTCGCTTACATTTAAAAGGAAAAGAAGGTCGGCAGCCAGGGAACTGCCGACCTCCTCAGGTATCAATAAATAGCGCGGATACCGTGGTTATTTAATGGCCTGAATTGCGTTATACAGTTCCGTCGCACCCAGGTCCTCGAAGTACTCTTTCAAAACAGGTGTTGCGGAAGCAATCAGTTGTTCGCGCTCTGTAAACATAACGGTCTTCAGTTTACCGCTGCCCTCGAGCTCGTCCATGATGCCTTGGCCTTCACTCAGCTCAGTGACGCGTCCATAGGTACCGGCGTCTTTACCAGCCTGGATGATCGCGACCTGCAGATCTTCAGGAAGCTTGCGGAGTGTTTTGCCGCTGATCGCCAGCGGACGCACGGTAATCGAGTGCGCCGTCAGGGAAATGTTCGGCCCAACTTCGTAGAACTTCATTTGACGGATGCCTGCCGCCTCATTTTCAGCCGCATCGATAACGCCCGTTTGAATGGCGTTGTACACCTCTGAGTATGCAATGACGTTTGGTGCCATGCCAAAAGCATTGAACAGTTTTGTCTGGATCGGTGCACCCATAACACGGATGGGGACATTCTTGATTTCAGACATGTTTGAGACAGGTTTGTTAACGATCAAGTGACGCACACCGCCACCGCCGTAGCCCAGAATTTGGATGTCGGCGCGCTTGTAAATGTCATCAACAATTGGCTTGAGAACATTGCTGGCAAGAACCTTACTCCAGTGCCCCGCATCGCGATAAAGCATTGGCGGATCAAGTAGAGTTGCCATCTTGGAGAACGTCGACATGTGTGAAGGAGACGCGACCGCGTAATCAACGGATAACCCTTGGTTCATATATGCAACATAGTCCTTCTCAAGACCCAACTCACTGTTCAGGTGCATGACAAACTCAAGCTCGTGCTCGCCGCTGTAATAGAGCTTGGTGAGCTGTTCAAACTTGCGCATCAACCGCGTAAAAGCGTGCTTTTCGTCAAACTGGCTGGCGCCATGAAGGGTAATTTTGTCGGCTTGTGCGGCAGACATAAATGTAAAGCTGGTGAACGCCACAGCTATGGCGGGCTTAAGGATACTCGATAGTATCGAACGCATGATCAAATCCTCCCGTTGTGATTAAATGCTCGTTGAAATTTTTATGATCCGGGTGGACCACTCTCTTAACAACTGCATTAAGCATGTGGATACTATCGATTTTTGTCAACAAAAATTGACAAATTAAGGTGTTAAATAACAAATTATTACAAAAGTAACAGAGCCATAAATCTGTGATCGAATTACTAGGAGGGGCTCTCATACCCGAGGGTTTATGGACCCAGCACTCGCTTGGTTTTCTCCATGGTTTTGAACCAGGAAAATTCGTGAGAACGGCCTTCTGCGTCGGCACCATAGGCGTCACGTAGATCTGGGTTACTAATTAAATTCCGCAATTTATCTCGGATGTCATCGGGCTTTTCCGGATCAAAATAGAGGCCTGCCTGCCCCAGAACTTCTGGCATCGCCGCCGTTTTTGAACACGCTATTGGCGTTCCGCATGCCATAGCTTCAATCAAAGGATTGCCGAACGTCTCGACGGTCGACGGAAATACAAAAACGCAACAACTCTGGTAAAGCTCAATCAGTTGCTCAATGTCAACACTGCCTAAAAAGGAGACCTTCTGCTCTAAACCCAACTCCAAAATCAGCTTTTGCAGTTGCTGGTAGTAGTCCATATCAAGAGGACGCCCCGCGATTTTCAGTCGCAGTTCAGGATTGTCACCAACCAGTCCCGCAAAGGCGATCAGCAGGTTTTTAAAGTTTTTCTGCACATAAATATCAGAGACCGCTAAAAGTGTTGTCTCATCACGCAACACCTTCGGGTCGGGGCGAAACCGTTCACCGACACCGTGCGGAACAATGCTGATTTTCGAGTGGGTCCATTTCCATAAAACCCCGGCGCCAACGCGGCTTGCATAGTCGGAAACGGCGATGGCGCGCTTGCAGGTTAACAAAGAAAGGAGAGTTGCTGCGAACAACAAAATCCAGTATGCCAATTTTAGGGGGCGCTTTTCAACCAGCCCGACACTGACGGCATTTCGCAACATAACGACAGTGTTCGGCGCAAAAATGGGGCCATAATTGGCGGGAGAGAACGTCACATCAGCTTTTATGCGCCGGGCCAGACGCGGCACTTCAATTTGTTCGCGGATCAAGACCTTCCAGAACCCCCGTTCGAAGGTAAAAAAATGATAGTAAACCCCCTCAATGTCACTGGGAAGGAGATCGCGCTGATCTTCATGAGCGCACAAATGAACTTCAAAATCCGGATCAGTTGCGATCATTGGCAACATGTTCTTGAGGTAGGTGACCCCGCCACCGGACCGCGCGTGCAGGGCGTTTATCAAAACCCGCCGGACCTGGTTTCGCTTGTTCGGTGTATCACTTGTGGCGTCTGGATTTTCGATTGATGTCATCGATGTCTTATCCGCAGCTTTTACTGAACCGAAACGGGCGGTTTTGAATTTTTGAAGCTATGCCACAAACGCCATCCATTCAATAGATGCCGAATTTTTTCGGCATTTTTCTGTCCGTTACCATCATTCGCACGTTATAAGGAACGGTAAGATTTACAATGCACACACATGAAGTCGGATCGGTATCTCGGGCATATGAGTCTCAGTCACTTAATCAAATACGGCCTGTCCCTGCCGCCACATATCGCCCTGGCGAAAGTCTTTGACCTGACCAAGCGGCGGCTGCGCGGCAATTGGCTTGAGCTCACAGAAAAACACCGAACCACCTTTGTTGAAAGCGTGCCGGTTAAACAATCTGACCTGGCGCGACTGACTGGCATCAGCCCTGCGTCGCTGCCCGTAACGTTAACGAGCCCGAATCGGGTCAGTTGCGAAAAAACAATAGCGCAGGAGTTTGACCTGCTAGGCTCTGGATGGACCAACGTCTGCATAACCGGTTCGGGTGCTGTTAATCCTGTCACTGTTGGCAACAGGGAGCGCGCATCGCAAATTCGCAACCTCATAAGCCCCGAATACAAAGCCATTGATTGGCATTCAGATTTCAAATCCGGTTACCGCTGGTCAGCGGCTGTGCGCGCGGAGTCCATTGCCTACGGTCACGAACCCGGGGTCGATATCAAAGTCCCTTGGGAATTAGCCCGCCTGCAACATCTACCACAGCTCGCATTGGCCTATGGCAGCGCTGTGAATAACAACAAAGAAAACCCGAAACGTTACCTACAGGTATTTTGCGACCAGGCGCTTGATTTTATTTCGGCAAACCCGCCGGGTTACGGGGTCAACTGGTCGTGCACCATGGATGTCGCCATTCGTGCGGCCAATCTGGCTATGGCGTTTGATCTTTTTCGTTCGTTCGACGCTGACATCGCGGAGGAATTTACGGCGGAACTGGTCGCTTCGTTGATTGCGCATGGAACTCACATAACCCAAAATTTGGAATGGCACGACGGGTTTCGCGGCAATCACTATCTGGCGGACATTGTCGGATTGTTGGTGATTGCTGCTCTCTTGCCAGCAGATGAGACAACGGATAGCTGGTTGGCCTTTGCTATTAGAGAATTTGTTGAAGAAACCCATTTACAGTTTCACACCGACGGCACCAACGCCGAAGCATCGACCAACTATCACCGGCTTTCGGCTGAAATGGTGGTATATGGAACAGCACTTATCCTTGGGCTGACCGAGGATCGATACAAACTTCTGGCCAAGGCGAAACCCGCTCATTGGTGGCCCAACAACAAATCGCAAATCGCTCAACAACAGACATGGTCTGAAGATTATGGCCCTTTTTCGGCCGGACACTTTATCAGCATCCGCAAGATGGCCTTGTTCACGCTCGATATAACCAAGCCCACCGGTCAGGTTGTCCAAATCGGCGACACGGACAACGGTCGCCTGTTTAAACTGCAACCCGCATTTCAGCCAAATTCGACAAACGAGGACATTCTAGATCACATGCATCTGGTAGCCGCCATCGGCGGATTGTTAGGTGACCAAACGCTTATTGAACAAGCTGGGTCTGAAAACACTTTGGAAGCGACTTTGGTCCAGTCGCTGAAAAGCAACGGGGGCGCAATGCTCCCCTTACCCAAAGCCCACCCATTCACCAAAATAGACAATGAAAATAGCGCCCCGAGCCCGGCATCACAGGCACAACGGCTGATCATTGAACTGCCCGATGCGACCCTCTTCGACGGCCTCCGTGCGATCTCATATCCTGACTTCGGATTGTATATCTGGCGTTCGCAGCGCTTTTTTATGAGCGTTCGCTGCGGCGTCATCGGTCAGGCGGGCAACGGCGGACACGCCCACAACGACCAGTTATCCATCGAATTGCAGATCGATGGCGAAGACTGGCTTCGCGATCCGGGAACCGGTGTTTATACGGCAGATTCAAAAAAACGCCACAGGTATCGATCTCACCTCGCACATTTTGGCCCTCGATTGCAATTTGCCGAACCTTCGCGTTTGGACTTGGGACTTTTTCGCCTCGAAGACAATGCTCGTGCGAAGTGCCTTGTGTTCAATGAGACGGAATTTGTTGGTCGTCACGAGGGTTACCGTTGGCCGACCTACCGGCGCATTCGAATTGCGGGTCATCAAATCGAAATTACGGATACGGAAAGCGGGTCGCTAACCGACGATACGTCGCTAAAAGCCAAACACGTGCAATCGGCCAAGGCGCTGCGTGACTGTTTTGGCCCCGGCGTGGCGTTTTCAAGCGGATACGGATTACCGGATTAGGTTTTGGTTTTAAGAATATCAGCTAAGACGTAGCTTAACAGCTCCGTCGATTTGCGTAGATCGTCCAGATCAAGCACTTCATTAGCCGCCCCCACCTGTGCCTGCGATGGCTTGGCAGGTCCTACTCCGTAAAGCACAGTCGGAATGCCTGCGGCGGCATAATGGCGTGCCAAGGTGCCATGAGGTGTTCCGACTTCCGGCAGCGGTGCATCGAAAACAGCTGGCGCCTGGGCTTGAAAATGATCAACCATGATCTGTGTCGTCTCGTTAGCGATCAGTGGTCGGGACAGGCCCTTTCGCCGAATTTTGCATAACACGCCCGGCACCCGTGTCACCTCAATACCGACACGGTTGGTGATTTGGTTTTCAACTTTGGTGGCGTCTTCCTCCGGGATAAGACTACGGGTTATGGTCAGCATGCATCGCTCGCTCACGGACCGACCGTACTCCCCACCCTGAATTTCTGAAATCAACGCCGAAGGCGGGTTGATGCCAGGTATCTCTGATTTTATTTTGGCATTTTCATCACGCAAACCGTAGATGGACGACATCACCCGGCTCGCCGCCTCCAGCGCATCACGACCATCTTCCGGACGTGACGCAGGTGCCCGACGACCCCGTATTTCAACTTCCAGCTGCAATATCCCATTGGCAGAAATCATCAAGGAATGCGTATTTCCAGGACAAATGGCAAAGTCGGGCGCTACCAATTTTTCAGAGAGCAACCAACCGCTCCCCAAATCCCCATCGGCTTCACCGTCAAAGGAAATATGCAGCTCGACGGTGCCGGACAACTTGTCTTTGACCTCGGATAGGGCGCGTGCCGCGAATACGTAGGCGGCCAAGGCGCCTTTGGCACTGACCACCCCACGACCATACATTTTACCATCAACGATTTTGGCTGCGAACGGATCCTGGTTCCATCCATCTCCGGCCAGACTGGTGTCAACATTGGCAACCAGCGCCACCGTCGGACCGGGACCGAAAGATCGACGGGCGATCACGTTGGTCAGCGGCGCGAAGCCGTGACTTGCACATAACTCTTCAGGCACCCCATGCAGGGTGACTTCGAAGTCGTAGGTCTTCAAATGGGACGCCAGCATCTCTAGAAACGCCGTTACGTCCTGATCGGGCCGATCTGTCGGAACGCGTACAAGTTCGGCCAGAAACCCAAATTGGGTAGCCCGGTAGTTAGTCAAGAAGTCCCGGAAAATGGCGTTGTGTTCAGCGTTCATAATTGTAATCGTCTTCTCATTTGTCACAGAGGCTTGCAAACAAGGGCCATTCCGTCACATTTGTTATATGAGAAAATTTTCTCCCCTTAAACGACGAAATTCAACCTCGGAGCCCCTATGCCTGATACACAGACGTTAGACCTCATTGAAAAGCTGATTTCTTTCGATACCACAAGCCGTCACTCTAATCTTGAGCTCATCAGCTTCATCGAAGACTACCTGTCAGAGCACGGCATTGAAAGCACGCGGGTGCTAAACGAAGACGGTGCTAAGGCCAATCTCTACGCGACATTGGGTGACCCGGGCAAATCCGGAATTATGCTGTCCGGGCATACAGATGTGGTTCCTGTCGATGGTCAGAATTGGGACACGGACCCGTTTACTTTAACCAAAAAGGGCGACAAACTTTACGGGCGCGGCACGTCGGATATGAAAAGTTTCGTCGCCCTCGCCCTCGCCTACGTTCCCAAGTTCCTTGAACGCGGTCTCGACACCCCAATTCATCTGGCATTTTCTTATGATGAAGAAGTTGGATGCATAGGCGTGCGTCGGATGATCGATATGATTAATACACTGCCCGTTAAACCGCGGATGGCCATCGTTGGGGAGCCGACCTCCATGGGTGTTATCGTCGGTCACAAGGGTAAAAGGTCCTATCAGGCTCATGTCCGGGGCTTCGAAGCGCACTCCAGTCTGGCACCGGAAGGTGTAAATGCCATCGAATATGCCGCTGAAATGATTGCGCATTTGAAATCCATGGCCCGACGCATTCAGGAAAACGGCCCTCACGACGCGCTCTACGACGTCTCCCATACCACCGTCCATACCGGTGTCATCAACGGCGGCACCGCTTTGAACATAGTGCCCAAGGACTGCCATTTCGATTTTGAATTCCGATATGTGGGCGACGATGACCCAGACGACATCGAAGCCGAAATACGCGAGTTTGCCGCCCAGAACCTGGAGCCGCATATGCGCAAGATCAACCGTGATACCGGCATTGATATTACCTGCGTTAACGATATGCCGGGCCTTAACCTAAACGCCGATGAGGAAGTGGTGACTTTTGTCAAGGCGCTGGCCGGCAAAAACGATCACGCCAAGGTTGCCTTTGGCACAGAAGCCGGGTTGTTCCATACCCGCGCAGGTGTTCCCACCGTTGTCTGTGGCCCGGGTTCTATCGAACAAGCCCACAAACCCAACGAATTCATAGAACTCTCGCAGCTTGATGAGGCAGTTATCTTCATGGATCGCCTGATGGACAAAGTTTGCAAGGCCTAGTCTGACAAAACGGTACTAACGCTTCAGGCGCTTCAGGCGCTTCAGGCGCTTCAGGCGCTTCAGGCGCTTCAGGCGCATCACACCCATCGCTCCAACCGCTATGGCAGCGCCCACGGGTGCGATGAAGTAGGTCGTCGAACCCAGCCCCCAGAGTGTTACTCCGGAAATCGCGCACCAAATGATGAGTAAGCCTTGAGCCAGCCTGATCACCGGACCGCGATAGAAGATTAGCAAGGAGATGCTTGCCAAGGCTGTCGGGTCGGGCATCAATCCGAAATATTCGGCTCCCTGCCAGCTGCGACCCAGCGACAAGCCCAACAGGGGATACCCAACAAACGAAAAAAGCAGAAGACCACATGTAATCCATCGCATCCCCGGCTGCGGATCAATCAGCCGCCGGGTTGGCCGAAGTGCGAGCCACCCAAGCAGGCATGCCAGGGCCGCAATAACGGGTATCACGTGTATTGCTGTCCAGTTAATCGGCTGATAGCGCCCCCAAAAGAACGCCCACGCGAGCCAAATCCAGACAACCGCCAGCAACCCAAATAAGATCCGATCCCCTGCCAGTGACGGTTTGACGTGCAGATAGAGAACAACGAGCCCAATAGCGGCAGCGACGAAATGAACGGGCCACCAGGCGGCGTTATGTAGTTCGAACAATCGTTGGTAGGTGTGCAGCGAAAACAACAGGAAATCTGAAAGGCTATAGCTAGTCCACGTTCCCATTCAGAGCTGCTTTACGTAGTCCACCATGCGTCGGCGCAAGGCCATATCAGGCAGAAGACCGTCCGCCATTGCCAGGTTTTCTTCAACATGATCGACCCGTGTCGTTGCCGGAATGGCACATGTGACGGCCGGGTGCGAGACAACAAACTTCAACAGGAACTG
>Ga0316204_10009837_pt1 | contig 12579 bp, 15 predicted proteins | sample 6monrhotite_MG_2_FD_205661 | JGI IMG/M metagenome (GOLD analysis project Ga0316204, IMG submission 205661) | Microbial mat bacterial communities from mineral coupon in-situ incubated in ocean water Damariscotta River, Maine, United States -... | ecosystem: Environmental > Aquatic > Marine >...
ATTAGAAAAATCAACTTAATCTATATTAACTAAACCTCCAACCAAAGGAACTTTGTAGAATACTCCTTTATTGAAATTAATTACTTTTAATCCATCAGCAGTGTATGCATAAAACCAAAACGTCCCATAGAGATTTTTTGGGTCGTCATTATCTATGTCTTCAACAATAATTTCACCGCTTGTTGGGTAAGTCCCCAAACTTGGGTCTGGGGCATTCTTGGTAGAATACGTAGTTCCGTCAGCAGCGACAAAAACGGCAACGTTATCACTATTTAAATCAAGATTAAATGTCCCTCTAGAGTCTGTTGTAGTGATTAACTGAATTATTTCACCAGAATTTCGACCTTCTATCACAAAACCTCCGTTATCAATATCTGCTGCAAAAAAATCTGAACGCCACAACTCATTATTCTTATTTGCTTGCATAGCGGGTGAATTAAATCTAATTTCATCACTACAACTTAACATTGTGAGAATAACGATAAGGACTACATTTAACTTTTTCATACTAAATAACGATTATAAGCCATCAAAAGTATAATAAAAAAGTAAACTAAATAATTGTGAATTAGAAAAATATAGTATCTTTGCGCACTCATTAATAATCGAGGTCGTGAACCTCACTAATTAATTTTTATGGCAGTTAAATTAAGACTACAAAGACACGGTAAAAAAGGAAAACCTTTTTACTGGATTGTTGCAGCAGATGCAAGATCAAAAAGAGATGGTAAATTTTTAGAGAAATTAGGAATTTATAATCCAAACGTAAACCCAGCACATATAGAATTAGATGTCGACGGTGCAGTAAAATGGCTTCAAAATGGAGCGCAACCTACTGACACAGCTAGAGCAATTCTATCTTATAAAGGTGCTATGTTAAAAAATCATTTAGCAGGAGGAGTACGCAAAGGTGCTTTAACAGAAGAAGAAGCTGAGAAGAAATTCCAAGCTTGGTTAGACGAAAAAGCAGCTAAAGTTGACGCTAAGAAAGATGGTTTAGCTAAAGTAGATGCTGAAGCTAAGGCTAAAGCTTTTGAAGCTGAAAAAGCAGCAAACGAAGCTCGTATAGCAGCAGCAGCTCCAGTTGTAGAAGAAACAACAGAAGAGGCTCCAGCTGAAGAAGCACAAGCTACAAACGAAGAAGAATAAAAAATTATTTTTTATACTTTTAAACCCAGACCTTTGTGTCTGGGTTTTTTATTTAATCATATGAAGAAAGAAGATTGTTTTTATTTAGGTAAGATTGTTAAAAAGTACAGCTTTAAAGGAGAACTTTTAGCTAAACTAGATACAGACCAACCTGAACTATATGAGCATTTGGATGCTATGTTTGTTCAAGTAAGAAATAACTTAATTCCTTTTTTTATTGAAAGTTCGCAACTTCATAAATCTGAATTATTACGCATTAAATTTGAAGAAGTCGATACTGAAGCGGATGCTGATGCCTTACTAAAAAGCGAATTGTATTTACCATTAGAATTCTTACCAAAATTAGAAGGCAATAAATTTTACTTTCACGAAGTGATTGGATTTAAAATTACTGATAAAAACTTTGGAGAAGTTGGAACTGTTAAGGCTATAAATGATTCCACAGCACAAGCTCTTTTTGAAGTAGATCGCGATGGTATTGAGATTTTAATTCCAATGAATGACGAGTTTATCGTAGAAGTAAATAGAGAAACAAAAACTATTTTAGTTGAAACTCCAGAGGGATTAATAGATTTATATTTCTAAGGTTTCTCTTACCTTTAGGCTATTCATTTTATAATGAAGTAAATCTCGCTGTTCTACCAACAGTTTACATAAAGATAAAGACAAATTAAACTCCTGTAGTAAATCATTGTAATTATCAATACCCCATTCTTTGATACTGCATATTTGGTCAATCAATTCTGGAGTATTGGTTTCCTTTAGTAAAGGTCTTAAGTTTTTCCAAAAAATATAATAGGCTCTACTTAATTTGTTTAACCCTTTAAAACTTTGAGGCTTCTCTCCTAGGTTAATAGTTTCATTTCGCAATGCTCTAACAAATTCATTTCTTTCGAAAGCGAGTTCCCTAAAAAAAGATTTTAAATTATCATCATCAACAATATCATGGGCATCTAAATAAATTTTTTCAGCCTCATAGTTCATCATCAATAAATTATTTGCCTTAGTTATAACTTTTTCTGAATGCTTTATTTTCATATTCCTGCTTCTAAACATTTATATAAATATAACTCAAAAAGAAGGCTTAAATTATAAACTTTCACATGATTTAATAATAAGTTTTCAACATTTAAATAATTACTCTTTGAATAAAGTTGAAGTCAAAATTATTAATACATTTAGCCTCAAAAACTTAATATGTCTTTTAAGCCTTTTCTTTTTAAAAAATTTAGTGTTAATCAAGACAGATGTGCCATGAAAATTGGCACAGATGGTCCATTACTTGGGGCTTGGGCATCTATAATCCAAGACCCTTTTTCTGTTTTAGATATTGGCTCAGGAACAGGTGTTGTAGCGCTAATGTTGGCTCAAAGATGTCATGCGGAACTTATTGATGCTATTGAAATTGATGCTAATGCTTATGAACAGTGTACAGAGAATTTTGAAAATTCACAATGGAACGACAGATTATTTTGTTATCATGCCTCATTAGAAGAATTCGTTGAAGAAATCGATGACAAGTATGATTTAATTGTATCCAACCCTCCCTTTTATTCAGATGAATTCAAAAGTGAAAACAATCAGCGCAATATGGCTCGCTTTCAAGATGCATTACCTTTTAAACATCTTTTAGAAAGTGTGTCTAAATTGTTATCTGAAATAGGAATATTTTCTGTTATTATTCCATATAATGAAGAAACCACTTTTATTGACTTAGCAACAAATTTCAATCTATTCCCAAAAAAGATTTTAAGAGTTAAAGGTAATCCAACTTCAGATACAAAAAGAAGTCTTTTAGAGTTCTCGTTTACTAAAGGTCACATTGAAACAAATGAACTTGTTATAGAGACCGAACGTCATCAATACACACAAGAGTATATAAATCTTACTAAAGATTTCTATTTAAAAATGTAATTAATATGACCTTAGCATTGGTCGTGTTAAACAGGTTGGTCCACCACCCCCTTTTACACTAATATCCTCGCCTTTATAGGTGGTCACATTACACCCTGCTTGCTCTAATAATAATTTAGTTTTTGGGTTTCCAGAAACCATTAAACATTGTCTTGGTGCAGTTGCTAGCACATTACAACCCATAGATTCAAATTCATCATCTGGAACTTCAACTAATTGAAACCCTCTATTTAATAATTCATTTCTAAATTTAATTGGCATTAATGGTGAATATACCACTGCCAGATCTTTATCAACAGGACTCAAAATACTCATTAAATGAAACACGTCACTCTTCCCTTTATAATGAGGTAATTCAGCAACAACAACATCAATGCCTTTAGGCTCTAATAAATCTTTAAGCTGCTCGATGCCTTCAAGATTGGTTCGGTAAGTATGGCCAACAGCCAAGGTTGTTGAATCTAACCAAGCAACATCACCTCCTTCTAAAGTTCCAGGGGCTTTAATAGTTCCTAATATTGGAATATTATTGGCTTTATAAATCTCTAAATGTGATTTGGGCTCATTAATCCGTCCTCCTTTTCCCATATTACAAATTATCATTCCAAAATCTGTAGCAATTGAGGCATCTCTAGAATACATAGAATCAATTTGTACTTTTTCATCATAAGGGAAAGTATGTGTTTTAATATTTCTATCTAAAAAATAATTCTGAAACACTTTATATTCATCCAAAGCATTATCAAAACTTGGACGAGATAAATAATTGAGCACTTTCCATTGTTCACTTATATTGATATCGGATACAAACGCATCTTTTGCTGGTTTAATATAAACCTCTTGCAGTTTTAAATATTCTGAATGATGTGTTGTTTTCATTTATTCCTTTCTTCGGTTCCATTTCATTATTGCATACATTGGCACTCCACACAATAATAATAAAAATCCATAAAAAACAGTATCATTACCAGACCCATAAATTGCCCATAGTGAATAAGCAATTCCAAGCATCCCAAGTACTATTGTTTTAACCCAACTATTTATATGAATTTTTCTTTCAATAAGAACTAATATATATGCTGCAGCCACAAATAAGTAAGGTATTAAATTAGAAAACACCACAATACCAGCAATAAACTCAAATTGTTTTACAAGGCCATCCGATAAATTCATTAACATTATAAAAGAAGTTAATAAGCCTCCTATAATCAATCCTTTTGCAGGTGCGCCATTTTTATTTTCCTTTCCAAATATTTTTGGAAACAGCCTATCCTTCGAGGCTGCCATTGGTATTTGGCCTGAAAATAAAATCCACCCATTTAGGCAACCTATTGCAGATATTGCTATTCCACCTGCAACAAAATACCCTCCAAAGTCACCTCCAATTAATATTGCGGCATCGGCAAAAGGTGATGGAGAAGCAGCCAATACATCCATGGGCAAAATTCCAAAAAGTACAAACGTGCTCAAAATATAAACCAAAGCAACAATTATTGTCCCTAACAATGTGGCTTTCGGAATTGTTTTTTCTGGATTTTCAATATTAGCCGCAGGAATAGAAGCTGATTCAAGCCCTAAAAAGGCATATAATGTAGCTGCCGCAACTACTGGAAATATCGCAAAATTACTTTCGGTCGTTAAATTAAAGGCAGGGAAATTATTAATATCAAATAAAAATAATCCTGCTATAATCACAAATGCTAATGGCAGTAATTTTAAAAAAGTGGTTATAACCTGTATTTTACCGGACTCTTTAATTCCTCTAGTATTAATCCATATAAACAGCCAAATAAAGGATAGCCCTGTCAACACCCTAATTATAGGATCATTATCAAGAATAGGGAAAAAGAAACTCAATGCACCTACTATGGTTATTGCCAATGCTGCATTGCTCACCCAAATTGAGATCCAATAACCCCAAGCTACTAAAAATCCAATAAAATCACCAAAACCAGCCCTAGAATAAGTATAAGGGCCTCCACTTTTATTGACAATTATCTTGCTGAAATTACCAAATATTTTTGCTAAAATTAATGCTCCTAATGCGGTAAAAATCCAACCTAAGAAGCTTATACTACCGTATGATGCAAGGGTGGCGGGCAATAAAAAAATCCCTGCTCCAATCATACCTCCTACAACATATGAAGTAGATGTAATTAATCCAATTTTTTGTGGTTTAGATGCCATTTATTAAGTTTAAAAAAGAGGTAACGTTTAATTGTGTAAATTAGGAGCAACCTTACGAATGTACAACTATATTATTTATGATGAAGACATATCTTATCCATCCAGATATTAAAAAAGCTGAAACACTTCCTGCTAAATTTTATAAAGATGCTGAAACTTTTGAAGATTTAAAAGAAGATGTGTTTCTTAAATCTTGGCAATTCATTGGTGATGAAAATTTAGTAAGACTGCCACAATCAGTTCACCCTTTTGTGCTATTAGATGGTTTTCTTACTGAACCAATGTTATTAACTCGTGATAAAGATGAACATATAAATTGCTTAACTAATGTATGTACACATCGTGGTAATGTAGTGGCATTACATCCAGGAAAATCTAAGAAACTAACCTGTATGTATCATGGAAGACGCTTCAATTTGAAAGGTGAATTTGAGCATATGCCAGAATTTAATGATGCCGAAGATTTTCCCAGACCATGTGATAATTTACATACGTTCCCATTACGTAAATTTGGACCATTATTGTTTGCTGGATTGAATCCTTTGTTCGATTTTCAACAAGTGATTAACAAAATGAACGAACGTGTTGGTTTTTTACCTTTGAATGAATTTAGTTTAGACAATTCTCTTTCCAAAGATTTTTTAGTTCATGCGCATTGGGCTTTGTATTGCGATAATTATCTTGAAGGATTTCATGTGCCTTTTGTTCATGAGGATTTGAATGCAGTATTGGATTATGGAAGTTATAAAACCGAAGTTTACGACTATTGCAACTTGCAGATAGGTTATACAGATGAAGCCACTGAAGTGTTTGACTTACCGGAAGGCCATATTGATTATGGTAAAAATGTAGCTGCCTATTATTATTGGGTGTTCCCGAATATGATGTTCAACTTTTATCCTTGGGGACTCTCGATAAACATTGTTAAACCCTTGGATATGAATCGTACCAAAGTATCATTTATCTCTTATGTGTATGACCCTTCAAAACTTGACAAGGGCGCAGGAGGTGGTCTTGAAAAAGTAGAACGTGAAGACGAATTTGTTGTTGAAAACGTTCAAAAAGGAGTTCGCTCTTCGTTTTATAAAGCTGGACGATTTTCTCCAACTCGTGAGCAAGGTGTTCATCATTTTCATACTTTAATTAGTAAGTTTATTAACTCATAAATTTCTTCTTAAAATCCTTAATGATTCGTTTTGCTTTAGTTAAATTTGGCATATTATTATGCCTAATAAAAATATAGGTTAATTATTAATGAAATGAGGGACTAATGAAATGAGCATTTATGCGAATTACATCTAACCTCTAAAACAATATTGTCTATCAGATGAAACCAGATTTATTTGAAGCTCCAGATTACTATAATATCGATGAGCTTTTATCAGAAGAACATAAATTAGTACGCGATGCAGCTAGAGAATGGGTAAAACGTGATGTATCTCCTATCATTGAAGAATATGCTCAAAAGGCTGAATTCCCAAATCAAATTATAAATGGATTAGCTGAAATTGGTGCTTTTGGACCATACATTCCAATGGAATATGGTGGTGCAGGATTAGACCAAATTTCTTATGGCTTAATCATGCAAGAAATTGAGAGAGGAGATTCTGGAGTTAGAAGTACAGCTTCAGTACAATCATCATTAGTGATGTATCCAATTTGGAAATACGGAAACGAAGAACAGCGCCAAAAATATTTACCGAAATTGGCTTCTGGTGAATGGATGGGTTGTTTCGGATTAACAGAACCTGACCATGGCAGTAATCCTGGAGGCATGACTACTAATTTTAAAGATATGGGAGACCATTATCTTTTAAATGGCGCAAAAATGTGGATTTCAAATGCGCCTTTTGCACAAGTTGCTGTGGTTTGGGCAAAAGATGAAAGCGGACGTATTCATGGATTAATAGTTGAACGTGGTATGAAAGGTTTTTCAACTCCTGAAACTCACAACAAATGGTCACTTAGAGCTTCAGCTACTGGTGAACTTATTTTCGATAATGTAAAAGTTCCAAAAGAAAACTTATTACCAAATAAATCAGGATTAGGAGCACCACTTGGATGCTTAGATTCTGCGCGTTATGGCATTGCTTGGGGAGCTATTGGAGCTGCTATGGATTGTTATGATACTGCACTTCGTTATAGTAAAGAACGTATTCAATTTGGCAAACCAATTGGACAGTTTCAATTACAACAAAAGAAACTTGCCGAAATGATTACTGAAATCACTAAAGCACAATTATTAACTTGGCGACTTGGCGTGTTGCGAAATGAAGATAAAGCAACCTCAGCGCAAATCTCTATGGCAAAACGTAATAATGTAGATATGGCCATTAATATTGCTCGTGAAGCGAGACAAATGTTAGGAGGAATGGGAATTACTGGTGAGTATAGTATCATGCGTCACTCCATGAACTTAGAAAGTGTTATTACTTATGAGGGTACTCACGATATTCATTTGTTGATTACTGGATTGGACATTACAGGATTGAATGCGTTTAAGTAGACTCAACCAAATACATATTTTAAAAGTGAGTTTTAAAACTCACTTTTTTTAATGATATTTACACAATGTCATCCAAAAAAAGATTAGATAGAGCTTACAAGAATGCCAAAATTCTAAATTTTGACGACTCTAGTAAATTCATTTTATTTAGTGATTGCCACAGAGGTGATAACAGTTTTGCTGATGACTTTGCCAATAACCGTAACATATACTTTCATGCATTAAAACATTACTATACTGAAGGGTTTCAATATTGTGAACTTGGTGATGGTGACGAGCTATGGGAAAATATCTCTTTCCAACCTATTTTAGAAGCACATAAAAATGTATATATGCTTATGAAACAATTTCATGAGCAAGAACGTTTACACATGATTTGGGGAAATCATGATATGGTATATAGAAATCCCAATTATGTAGAAAAGCATTTATCCACTTACTTTGACCCTAAAATTGGTGAAGATGTCGAGTTGTTATGCAACTTGCAATATCATGAAGGCATTGTTTTAAAACATTCAGAAACTAGTCAAGAATTGTTTTTAACTCATGGCCATCAAGCAGATTGGTGGAATTACACCTTCTGGAGATGGAGTCGTTTTTTGGTTCGTGTGCTTTGGAAACCATTGAATGTCATGGGAATTGCAGACCCAACAAGTCCAGCAAAAAACTACAAAGAGCTTATAAAAGTAGAACGCAGAACCAAAAGATGGATTATTGAAAACAAAAACCTTTTAACTATTGTTGGTCATACACACCGACCTCGATTTCCTGAACCTGGTGATATTGCTTATTTCAATGATGGTAGTTGTGTGCATCCACGAAGCATTACAGGAATTGAAATTGAAAACGGTGCTATTTCATTAATTAAATGGCAAATTGCCACAACGGATAGTGGTACACTAAAAATTGTAAAGGTGTTGTTGGAAGGTCCTCAAAAATTGATTGATTACAAAACTGATTAACTCTCAGGAGCCAGCTCTACTTCTAAACCATCCATTTCAGGTGTCATTTGAATTTGGCAACCTAATCGTGAATTATCTTTTACATAAAAAGCTTCAGATAGCATAGCTTCTTCATCATCTTGCATTTTAGGGAGTTTATGATTAGAGTTTACGTAACACTGACATGAAGCACACATTACCATACCGCCACAAATACCAATAGTTCCTTCTGGTGCAAGCTCGTAGGCACGAACTACTTCCATGAGGTTCATTGCCATATCTGTTGGCGCATCTATTGTATGAGACACTCCGTCTCGGTCAACTATTGTTACTTTTATATCTTCTTGCATCAAAAAAACCTTTAGACTGTGCTCAAGGTGACTTTAAGTTAATTAATCTTTTTTACAACAGCCTTTGGTGCTTCTTTCCTTGTACCATCAAAACCATCTACGCCACTTACGGTTGTATATTTTAATACATATTTCTTACCTGGATTGATAATTTGATATGCTGCTTGACACATTAGTGTAGCTTCATGGAAACCACATAAAATCAATTTTAATTTTCCTGGATATGTATTCACATCACCAATAGCAAAAACTCCTGGAATATTTGTTTGATAGTCTAAGGCATTGTTAACTTTAATCGCATTTTTCTCAATTTCCAATCCCCAATTTGCAATTGGTCCAAGTTTTGGAGACAAACCAAAAAGAGGTATAAAATGATCGCATTCAATATTAAATTCTTTGTCTTCTTCCCTAGATTGTTTTACAGCAACCCCATTTACATGTCCATTACCAATAATTCCAATCACCTCAGCAGGTGTCACAAGACTAATTTTTCCTTGATTTTTTAATTCTTGAACTTTTTCAACAGAATCTAAATGACCTCTAAATTCATTTCTTCTATGGATTAAGGTTACTTCTTTTGCCACATCAGCTAAAAAAATACTCCAATCGAGAGCTGAATCTCCACCTCCTGCAATAACTACTTTTTTATCTCTATATATTTCTGGGTCTTTAATGATATATTCGACACCTTTATCTTCAAAATCTGCAATATTTGGAATTAAAGGCTTACGTGGTTCAAAACTTCCTAAACCACCTGCAATAGCTACTACTGGTGCTTGGTGTTTTGTTCCTTTATTTGTGGTTACAATAAACGTACCATCTTCTTGTTTTTCTATAGTTTCGGCACGTTCACCTAAAGTAAATCCTGGCTCAAACTGTTTACATTGTTCTAGTAACTTATCTGTTAAATCTCCTGCAAGAATTTCAGGATAAGCAGGAATATCATAAATAGGTTTTTTTGGGTATATTTCTGAGCATTGACCTCCTGGTTGTGGTAAAGCATCTATTAAATGACATTTTAGTTTTAGTAATCCAGCCTCAAAAACGGTAAATAATCCTGTAGGTCCAGCTCCAATAATAAGTATATCAGTAGAAATCATTAAAAAATCAATTTATTAAGCGCAAAAATAAAAATTATAAGTGTGGTAAAATGTGATAAAAGTCACATTCTTAGGCTTCAATATTAATAACACTCTCTATTTGAGGTGCATACTTTTTTATAGTCATTTCTACTCCCGATTTAAGTGTCATCTGGTTGACGCTACAACTTGTACAAGCGCCTTCTAACTGCACTTTTACAAATCTATCATCTTCTATGGATAAGAGTGAAATATCGCCTCCATCACTTTGCAAAAACGGACGAATTTCATCTAACGCTTTTTCAATATTTAACCTAAGTTCTTCTGTAGTCATAAATTACTTATTTACTGCTGAGCATCCAGCCATTGTGGTTATTTGTATGGCTTCAGTTGGAGGCAAATCTGTATTTCTATTTACTACTTCTTGAACCACATTTCTAGTTAAATTTTCAAAAGCTTCCTCGATAGGAGTCGCTGTTTGTAATGCTGCTGGTCTTCCAATATCACCCGCTTCTCTTACACTTTGTACTAAAGGAATTTCACCTAGGAATGGTACTCCTATATCTTCAGCTAAATTTTTAGCCCCTTCTTGTCCAAAAATATAATATTTATTGTCAGGCAATTCTTTTGGTGTGAAATAAGACATATTTTCTACCATTCCCAATACAGGAACATTGATGTTTTCTTGCTGAAACATTGCCACACCTTTTTTAGCGTCTGCCAATGCTACGTTTTGCGGTGTACTCACTACAACTGCTCCAGTAATTGGGAGCGATTGCATGATGCTTAAATGAATATCACCAGTACCAGGAGGTAAGTCTATTAATAGAAAATCAAGCTCTCCCCAAGCCGCATCAAAAATCATTTGATTTAATGCTTTTGCAGCCATTGGTCCTCGCCAAATTACTGCTTGATTTGGTTGGGTAAAAAATCCGATAGATAAAATCTTAACACCATAATTTTCAACAGGTTTCATCTTAGATTTCCCGTCAATATTGACGGCTAAAGGTCTTGCATCAGCAACGTCAAACATAATTGGAATGGAAGGCCCATAAATATCCGCATCTAGAATTCCAACTTTGAATCCCATTTTAGACAAAGTCGCTGCCATATTTGAAGTAACAGTAGATTTCCCAACACCACCTTTACCAGATGCCACAGCTACAATGTTTTTAATTCCAGGTATTGGATTGCCCTTTATTTGATTTACCGAGTCCGTTTTTGGAGCATCTACTTTAACATTCACTTTCACCTTTGCTTTTTCATACACTAAATCGTGAATGGTTTTCATTATGTCAACCTCAGTGCGCTTTTTTGCTTGTAAACTTGGGTTTTTAATCGTGATATCTACAATAACTTCATCTGCAAATGTCATCACGTTTTTAACTGCGCCACTTTCAACCATGTTTTGCCCTTCACCAGGTACAGTAATTGATTCTAATGCTTTTAATATGTCTTGTTTGCTTAACTTCACTATTTCTTATTTAGATTAATTCTAAGATACAAATATACTGCGAAATGTTGAAAATGAGAAGTACTTATATTGAAATGATTTATAAGTGAATTATGTTTTGTTATGAACCTATTTTTATAATTATTTGTAAATCTTAAAGAGATTATTAAATAATTACAACTCCTTAGAAGGATCCCAATACACTTTATCCAAGTTCTGAATTTGATTGTCAACGACCTCAACGCCTTCACTTTCCAAAAGTTGTTGCATAAGGTTAGTGCCATCAAAATGATGTTTTCCAGTTAATAATCCTTTTCTATTAACAACGCGATGTGCAGGCACATCTTTACTTCCTGAACCATTCATGGCATAACCAACCATTCGTGCACTTCTAGCTGCTCCTAAATAAGTGGCGATAGCTCCATAACTTGTAACTCTTCCGTAAGGAATACACTTTGCCACTTCATACACTTTATCAAAGAAATTAAGAGTTTCAGGTTTCATTAATTATATTTCTTTGATAATATTAATTAGTGTGAAAACAGCAATGATTCCAGTGATAGCCCCAATAATATAATTCATGCTCTTTTGGGAAGTTAATTTTTCATTTTTAATCTTATCGAAAAAGAAAATGTATATGTAAAGCATTACAAATGTCCCTGTTGCGGCTCCTGCCACATAGGCTATAATACTATAAGTTTCAAATGTTAACCAACCAAATGACGCTAACGTTAAGGTCATGTATGCTTGGTAGGGAATTGGAAATACATTCAATGCAGACAGCAACATACCTTGAAAAAATCGTCGATGCTTGCTTCGTACATTTGCTTCAACATCTGGTTTGGGCTGCTTTCTGGCTAGTAAAAAAAAATAAATGGTTATTAAAACGAATATAACAAAGGCTACTCGCTGAAGAATATTAATCACTTCGGGATGATTACTCAAATATTTCGCGAAAATAGCTGCGAGATACGTTTGCAAACACACAACAACACAAACA
>Ga0316204_10009839_pt1 | contig 12576 bp, 11 predicted proteins | sample 6monrhotite_MG_2_FD_205661 | JGI IMG/M metagenome (GOLD analysis project Ga0316204, IMG submission 205661) | Microbial mat bacterial communities from mineral coupon in-situ incubated in ocean water Damariscotta River, Maine, United States -... | ecosystem: Environmental > Aquatic > Marine >...
TTTGTCAAAACCAGACAATATTTCCAGGTGACGGGAATAAAACCACGGCTGATCCGTTGACTATTTAAGATCGCGCTAAAACTGAATGCGCAGATCGGGGTGAATTTGGTTTTGGCGTTGCATCGGCAAGTGGCGTATCTAGTTTAGGCCCGGGCTTTGCCAACCCTGCAATCGGAGCCAACCCTGATGGGCAGTGAATTATCGTACGGTGCCGTTAATGCGGGCACACTTGAAAAAATAGCCCTTAGCCAGCGCGTAGCCGGATATTTGAAAGATGCACCTTCCCCCGAAAAGCGCCTTGCTATTGAAAATGTAGCTAGGTTGCTTGCACAGGATATTTCCCAGCAAGTGCGCGAGGCATTAGCTTTTGAATTGCGAAATTGCAATTGTTTACCCCACGACTTGGCGGCCAGAATAGCCAGCGATATTAAGAGCGTAGCGAGCCCTTTTCTTGCCACAACACAGGCTTTCACTGACCAGCAATTAGCTGGATTGATACCGCACCTTGAAGACCATGCGCATGTTACCCTGGCGCGCCGGAAGGATCTGGGTCAGCAATCGTGCATGGCAATTGTATCGGTGGGCGATATCGCTCCTGTGAGCTTTTTGATTAAAAATGAGAATTTAACGCTGGAGCCCAAAGTTTGGGAGAAAATTGTTGCCAGGTATGGAGCCAATCAAGGTCTGATGGACCTGTTGGCACAGTGCACTGAATTGCCAATCAAAATTGTTGCAAGCATCATAGAAAAAGTTTCGGACGCGTGCCGTATAATGCTAACCGACCGATACGGTATCGACGCCCCTATGGCCGAGGAAATTGCCCTTAAAACCAAATACGCTTCCATTTGGACGCAGGTGGAAAAGGCGAACCCAGCGCAAATTCACGCCTATGTGTTTGATCTTCGCAACGAACAACGGCTCACGGAGGACATGACATTGGAATTTGTCACACGAGGGTGTTTTAATTTTCTTACCAGTGTGATCGCGCTGGAAGCCGAACTAACACTTGCTGAAGTGCGGCAAGGGCTTTTTGGTGGGGACATGCGCGCCTATGTTGCTGTCATGCAAAAGGCCGGTGTTAGCAAGGCCATGGCACACGAATATTTGCGCATTATAAAGGGGTTTCCAAACCAAAGAGTGCATTAAGCGCAGCAAAGTCTATTGCCAGTATCTCCATATGATCTTATAGCTTTATAAGGGTTTTTGAGTAGGGAATAGGCGGTGGACGCGTGAAGCAATATCTTGAACTGTTGAAGCGCATTCGCAGTGAGGGCACTTTTAAGGGTGACCGTACTGGCACAGGCACTTACAGTGTATTTGGCCATCAGATGCGTTTTGACCTGAGCGCAGGTTTTCCTTTGATCACCACAAAAAAACTACATCTAAAGTCAATCATTCATGAGCTCTTGTGGTTCATTGCTGGTGATACCAATATCAAATATCTTAACGATAATGGCGTTTCTATTTGGGACGCCTGGGCTGACGAAACAGGCGATTTGGGCCCTGTTTATGGCCACCAGTGGCGCAGTTGGCCCGGGCCTGACGGAAGCACCATTGATCAAATCACTGCGCTCGTTGACCAGATCAAAAATAATCCAAACAGCAGGCGGCTAATTGTTTCGGCATGGAACGTAGCCGACGTAGATCATATGGCTTTGCCGCCTTGTCACTGTTTGTTCCAATTTTATGTGGCTGACGGTAAGCTTTCCTGCCAACTATACCAGCGAAGCGCCGACGTGTTTTTGGGGGTTCCTTTCAATATCGCTTCTTATGCACTTTTGACCCATATGATGGCACAAGCATGTGGCCTTGAGGTTGGTGATTTTGTTCATACATTTGGCGATGCGCATCTCTATAGCAATCATATCGAGCAAGCGGATGAACAGCTATCGCGTGAGCCGCTCGCAATGCCAAAATTAACGCTAAACTCTGGCGTTTCGGATTTATTTTCCTTCAGCTATGCTGATATCGAAATAACTGGCTATGAAAGCCATCCGCATATTAAAGCGCAAGTTGCGGTATAGCTAAAAAACCGAGGTTTCTTTGAGACAGAATGAAGACACAAATTATCGGCAAGTGGGCTTGCTGTGGATAGTTATTCTGGCGGGCCTTGGTCTTACGTTCTCTGCAACACGGGAAAGTGTGCGTCTTTCAGAATTACAGGCTGCTACGGATTTCAACGGTAGCGCTGAACAATATGCTGGCCGGGTTCAAGGTAAGCTTATGGCCGGATTAACGGCTGCTCAGGATATCTATTCATATTATATGGATAGCGAGGGTGTTTCGCGCGACACATTCATCCGGCTAATCAATGCAAACTCGAATTTAAATGCGAACCGCCAATTTGTCGGGCTTGTTTACGCGTTAGCCGAAGACAATACCGCTAATTTTTTGGCAGGTATCAACGAGATTTATGACGGCGAATATAATATTCGGAACCCAGAGCATAGCGACCAAGAGGCTGGTTCTGGCAGAAAGTTTCCGTTGTTGTTCATTAGGGCCCGGGACGAAGGCTTTCGTCGCCAGCTAGTGGGCTTGAATGTTGGTGGCCTTCAAGTATTGAATGGATTTTTGGAAACCGCACTTACACAACAAAATCCATCGGTAGTTTTTCTACCTCCGTTTCCAGAATTAGATGGCGGTGTAAGCGGCCAGCTTTTGATGGCAAACCCCTTTACGAGCAAGGGAGGCAATCAGGGTTTGATTGTACAGCTTGTCGACTTTCAGGGGTTGGTCAACGCTGTTAGTGACGATCTGGTTTTTCCGAAAGACAAACTTTACTTTGAGGCCCATAGCGGCTGGGGCGATGGTAACCACGAAATGGGATTTGGACAGCCAGGCGATCAATCGGCTGTTACTCATATTGCGCCCTTTAGTCAGTCCTTCACGCTCGGTGCTGCAAATTGGAAAATACAGATCTCGCCGATACCAGGGGCTTTTCCTGTCGATTATACTCCAGCAGCGATTACAGCCAGCGTTTGCCTTTTGCTTACTGGCCTGTTCTTTTTCATAGTTTGGTCGCAGCTCAGACGCGCAAGGCGCGTTGCCGACATTGTAAACCGGCGTACGCGCGCACTCAAAGAAGCCCATGATGAGCTTGAAGAGCACTATAAGCTTCTGCAAAATCTGAATAAGGACGTTGAGGAAAGCCGCCGCTCTGCCGAGCTGGCAAATAGGGCCAAATCTGAATTTTTGGCAACCATGAGCCACGAACTGCGTACACCGCTCAATGCTATTCTCGGTTTTTCACAATTGCTCGGCGAGCAGGCCTTGGGCCCGATTGGCGACAAACGCTATGTGGATTATTCCAAAGACATACATTCCAGTGGTTCTCATCTGCTAAGCCTAATCAATGATATTCTTGATTTGGCCAAGCTAGAGGCTGGTAAAATAAATATTGAAAAAAATGCAGTTTCAACCCGGCTGTTGACAGAACGAGTTGTGACTTTGCTAACGCAGCAAGCTGCAGTAAAAAACATCGAACTTTGCGCCGAATTTGACGAAAATATGCCGGACAATATACTCGGCGATGAGCTACGCCTGCGTCAGATTTTGATCAATTTATGCTCTAACGCCATTAAATTTACCCAAGAAGGCACCGTCACGGCGCGCATGTTTGCAAAGCCTTTTAAAAGCGGCAGACTTGGCTGGATATTGGAAGTGCAAGATACCGGTATCGGCATCCCTGAAGACAAACAGGCCACTCTTTTTGATCGTTTCACGCAAGTGGATGCTGCACTTTCTCGTAGGCACGGCGGCGTAGGGCTTGGGCTGGCGATCTGTCGTGAATTGATCGACCGAATGGAAGGTACAATCACGGTGCGCAGCACGGTGAATGTTGGCACTGCCATCCGGGTGCATCTGCCGCTTGAAGAAGCTTCAGGCGCCGACCTTGACAATGAAATGATGATTTAAGCGCTGCGCTCCTGCGCGGCTCGTAATTTCGAGCGGAAGACAAACAGATAATGACTATTTCGATGATTGTTGCCATGTCGGAAAACCGCGTGATCGGCGCGGACGGGGATTTGCCTTGGCACTTGCCCGCCGACCTGAAGTATTTCAAAGCGACAACGTTGGGCAAGCCAATAATCATGGGGCGCAAAACATTTGATTCGATCGGTCGGCCTTTGCCGGGCCGCAAAAACATTGTTATTACGCGTAATGGTGATTGGTGTCATGACGGGGTTGAGGTTGCCGCAACCATAGAAGCCGCCATCGCGGCGGCGAGCGCTGTTGGCGAAACTGATGCGGCTGACCAGGCTGGTGAGATTATGGTTACCGGCGGCGCGCAAGTATATACCCAAGCCATGGAGCTGGTTGACCGTATGTATATCACCGAAGTTGCAACTGTGGTGAAGGGCGATACCTATTTTCCGGATTTTAACGCCGATGATTGGGCCGAAATTAGCCGTGAAAGCCACGCTGGGACCGAAAGCCAGCCAGCCTATGCCTTCGTGGTTTATGAGCGCCGAGCGTAATAGCCGAATTAGCCCCGGTATTTTTAGAGGCCGAGCTTCTTTGTAACTGTGTCTGCAATACGGCCGTAAGCTTTGCTTATGGGGTGGTCTGGATCGCTGGCTACCAGAGGTGATCCCTCGTCGCCGCTTTCACGCAAGCGCATATCGAGTGGAATTTCACCAAGGAAGTCACATCCCAGTGTATCGGCGGTATCCCTTGCGCCGCCATGCCCGAAAATGGATGACGTTTCATTGCAGTGAGGGCAAACAAAGCTGCTCATATTCTCGATGATGCCTAAAATCGGCACTTTCACTTGCTGGAACATGGCCAGCCCCTTGCGGGCATCAATAAGCGCCAGGTCTTGCGGCGTGGACACAATTACCGCGCCAGCCAAAGCGGCTTGCTGGACCATGGTAAGTTGCACATCACCAGTGCCGGGCGGCATATCCACCACCAACACATCGAGCGGCCCCCAGGCCACGTCTTTCAGCAATTGCTGGGTGGCGCCCATAACGCGGGGCCCACGCCAAATAACGGGTTGGTCGATATCAATGAGAAAACCAACCGACATTACCTTTAGTCCGTACGCTGTTAGCGGCTGGATTATTTTATCTTTGGCCTCAGGACGGTCGTCGACACCCACCAACATGGGTAGGGACGGGCCGAATATATCGGCGTCCATCAAACCAACCTTTAAGCCTTTGGCTTTGAGAGCGAGTGCCAAATTAATACTGGTTGTGGATTTGCCCACACCGCCTTTGCCGCTTGCTACAGCGATTATATGTTTAACACCGGGAATTTCGGTAGGTGTTGGCGCAGGCTTGGCTGCGCCCATTTGCGGCGGTGCTTTTGGTGCCTGTTGGGGTTTTAGGGCCGACATCACCACATTTACAGCCATCACACCGGGCACGGACATTGCTGCTTTTTCAGCCGCAGCTTTAATGCCTAGGAAGGCTGCAGGCGACTTATCACCAAAGTCGAGCACAACACCAACCTGGCCACCATCCACAATAACGGTGCTTACAATGCCGGAGTCGACGATGTTGGATGCACCTTCGTTGGAGGCAATAGCGCTTAGTGCCTCTAAAACACCTTGTTTTGTAACTTTTGGCATCAAATCCTCGTCATTTACTGTGTGAATAGCCGATTTTTCGCGACTATCATTGCAGGAGAGCGGTGCCTACCATATATAGCATGGTAAGACACGGCCTTTCTGTTCGGGACTGGCTGCTGCATTATCTGCAAGATAGGCCTAAGAGGATATACATATGAATAATGGAAACGGGGACAAACCCAATCCGTGGGGCAGTGGTGGCCCACGCCGTGGCGGCGGCGGTGGAGGCGGTGAACCGCCCCATATTGATGAATTCATTAAGAAAGGCCAGGAACAATTGAGGCAGGCTTTGCCTGGTGGTAAGGGTGGTTTTTTCTTGCTTCTTCTTGCCGCGCTCGCTTTCTGGTTGGTTATGGGTTTCTATGTAGTTTCTACCAACGAAAACGCTGTTGTGCTTCGGTTTGGTAAATATGTGGAAACCAAAACTCCCGGCCTTCATTGGCATCTGCCGTATCCTATGGAAACGGTTGAAACTCGGGGTGTTACTGACAAAAGGCAAACACAGATTGGGGTTGCAGGCAATCAGGGGCGGACAAGCTCTCGCCGCGTTGCCAATAATCTGATGCTTACACAAGACGAAAACATTGTTGATGTTCGTTTCAATGTTGTTTGGCAAATCACTAATCTGCGTAACTATCTGTTTAATATCACCGATCATGAAGCCACGGTGGCCGCTGTTTCGGAAAGCGTGATGCGCGAACTTGTGGGACAAAACAAGATCGTGCCTATCATTACCGCCGGTCGCGGCAAGCTTCAGGAAGAATCGAAAGATGCTATTCAGGCGACACTGGATAAATATGCTGCAGGCATTCTGATTTTGGAAGTGCAGATGCAAGAAGCTGAGGCTCCTGCTGAAGTGAAAGATGCATTTTTGGATGTGCAGCGTGCAAAAGCGGACTCCCAGCGTTTTGTAAATGAAGCAAATAAATACCGCAATGAAATCGTACCAAGAGCCCAGGGTTCTGCCGAGCGTGTTACGCAGTTGGCAGAAGGTTACCGCGCGAGAATAGTAGCTGGTGCCGAAGGTGAAGCAGCACGTTTTCTGTCTGTTTACACAGAGTATACGCAGGCTAAAGACGTGACAAAAAAGCGTATCTACTTGGAGACCATGGAACAAATATTAGCGGGTATGGATAAGATTATTCTGGACGGCGATGCCGGTTCTGGTGTTGTCCCCTATTTGCCACTTGACCAACTGAACAAGAAGAATGACGGAGGGCAAAAATAATGTCTAAAAGTACAATTGCTCTATTAGTCAGTCTTTTTGCAGGCATTGTTGTCCTGTTTCAGTCGGCTTTCATCGTAGACGAACGTGAACAAGCGCTTATTTTCCAGCTTGGCCAACTTAAGGGTATTCGCGAAGATGCCGGGCTTCACTTTAAAGTGCCGTTTGTCCAGCAAGTGGTAATGCTTGAAAAGCGCATTATGAGTATGGATAACCCGGCAACAGAAGCATATGAGGTTGACCAGCGTCGTTTGCTTGTTGATAGCTTCACCCGGTTCCGTATTGTTGATCCATTGAAGCGCTTTCAGGCTGCAAGCGACGACAGATTAGCCAATAGCCTTCTGTCAAATGCCGTGAATTCGGCCATTAAAGAGGTTATTGCGAAAGAAACCATGCAAGCCGTTGTTTCAGGCCAACGTGCCGAAATGATGGAACGTATTCGTGTGATTGCCGATGAAAAGGTGCAGGAATACGGCATGGCTGTTGTTGACGTTCGTTTGAAGCGTGTTGACCTTCCTATAGAAAATAGCCAGGCAATTTTCCAACGCATGGAAACCGAACGTCAGCGTGAGGCTGCTGAGGAACGTGCCGTTGGACAGCGTGATGCAATCAAGATTAAAGCCGACGCTGACAGGCAGGTTGCTGTTCTTGTTGCTGATGCAGAAAAGCTTGCGCAAATTATTCGCGGGGAAGCCGACGGTAAAGCGACAAAGATTTTCGCTGATGCTTATGGACGAGATGTTGAATTCTTTGAATTCTACCGCACCATGCAGGCGTACCGGGCATCGCTAGGTAAAGACGACACAAGGCTTGTGCTATCGCCAGATAGCGAGTTCTTTAAACTGTTCGTGAATTCGGACGGCAAAAAGAAATAAAGCATAGATAAACAGGGCAAGCCTAGTTAGGCTGCCAGAAACAAGCACGGGGCCTTGCTTCTCAATGGGAAGTTTGGCCCCAGTTGTATTGGTTGGCACTAGTGTCAGCCTAAATAGAAGAGGCTATTTTTGCCATTGGTCGCAAGCACGCAACAATCCACCGCAAGGGGCGGGCCAATAGCTTGACCCAGGCCAAGTTTGGTGGTGCGATGATATTGCTTCGGTAGTATAAGCTTACAGTTTGTAAGGAATTGCTGCCAAAGTCAGTAGCATGTGAAATGCCAGTACCTAATAAGAATAGAAGGAGTAAGTGCGTGAGCACCTATCTTACCAAAACCCTCGATACGCGAGCAAGTACCGCCCTAAAGGCCCTTCTGGCCGGGCTTCTCATTATGGCTGCGGCTATGATGTCCATCCAGCCTGTTGCCGCCAAAGGCGCACCAGACAGCTTTGCTGATCTTTTTGAAAAGCTTTCCCCGGCTGTTGTCAACATCTCAACAGTGCAAACCATAAAGCGCAAAGAACGTCGCCGTGGCAGCAACCGCAACCAGGAGCCAAACGGCGTTCCGTTTGGCGAGTTTTGGGAGCAGTTCCGCGACCGCTTTGAGGATGAAGAAGAGCCCCGCACCGCACGGTCACTAGGTTCAGGCTTTATTATCGATGCCAGCGGCATTGTTATTACGAATAACCATGTGATCGAGGACGCCGACGAAATAACTGTGCGCCTTAAGGATGACGTGGAATATGACGCAGTTGTTGTCGGGCGTGATACGCTATCTGACGTAGCTGTATTGCAAATTAAGCCGCATAACGGTGAGAACTTCCCATTTGTAGTGTTGGGTGATAGCGACGAAGACCGCATTGGTGACTGGGTGATGGCCATTGGCAACCCATTCGGGTTTGAAAGCTCTGTTTCTTCCGGTATTATTTCAGCGCGTGGCCGTGTTCTTAATCAGCAAGACGTTGAATATATTCAAACCGACGCTGCGATCAACCGCGGTAACTCTGGTGGCCCACTCTTTAATATGAAGGGCGAAGTTATTGGCGTAAATACGGCGATTGTTTCCCCTACTGGCGGCAGCGTGGGTATTGGTTTTGCCATTCCTTCAAACGATGTGACCCGAGTATCCCGTGAACTGCGTGACCACGGCAAAGTACGCCGCGGTTGGCTGGGTGTGGGTATTCAGCCCATGACTAAGGAAAATGCCGAAGCACTGGGTATTGAATTCACCCGCGGGGCTATGATTAACCGCGTGGAACCCGACAGCCCTGCTGCTAGCGCAGGTGCTCAGGTTGGCGATATTATTATTTCCTGGGACGGGAAAAAAGTTGAGGGATCAAATTCCCTAAGCCGACTAGTGAAACGCACGCTAATTGATCAGACTGTTGATGTGATTGTTATCCGTGAAGGCGACGAAGTAACACTCAAAGTTACAACTGGCGAGCTTCAGCAGCAGTTCACAGAAAACCAGGAAGACGGCGACAGCGACGAAGAAGGTGATCGTCAGGGCCGGAATGACAACGACTTTGAGTTGGTCGAGGGTATGGAGCTTGCGCCAATGAATGATGGCTTGCGTCGCCGTTTCGAAATCTCTGACGAAACAGACGGCGTTGTTGTAACTCGTGTTTCTCGTCGTAGCCCAGCGTACCGTGCTGGTATCCGCGGCGGTGCTGTGATTCAGCGTGTTAACCAGAAACGTGTATCAAGCCCGGCAGATGTTGTTGATCTGGTGGAGGAGGCCCGCGACGAAGGCCGCGAGCGCATTCTGGTCCTTGTTAGCCTGCGCGGTAACACCGTGCATATTCCGCTGCGCCTTCTCAAGGAACGCGACGGTGACGAAGAACGCGATTAATCCGTGCTGAGCACAAAGATAATGGAAAAGGGTCGGTTCGCCGGCCCTTTTTTGTACGCGAGTTTAAGCAGCGAATTCTTCGACCTTGTACCCCTGGAAATATAGTAGCGCGGTTAAATCATTATACCGCACGGCTGCATCGGCTGCAGACCGCGTTTTTGGGTGGGCCTGATAGGCAACGCCAAAGCCTGCGGCGTCTATCATTGGAATATCATTCGCGCCGTCTCCAACCGCTAGAACATCAGATTTCAATAAGCCTTGCTTGGCCGTGAGTTCATGCAGCGCCGCTAGTTTTGTTTGCGCGCCGCAAATGGGCGGTAACACCCGCCCTGTGAGTGCACCGTTCTTAATCTCAAGCACGTTGGCGCGGTTCATGTGGAAGCCTGCCTGTTTGGCGACTTGCTCTGTGAAATAAGTAAAACCACCAGATACAAGGGCGCTATAGGCACCGTTTGCTGTCATGGTGCGTATCAGCGTTTGCGCTCCGCTCATTAGCTGGATACGGTCGTCATAACAGTTTTTCAGCTGGACTTCGGTTAAGCCGCTTAAAAGCGCTACGCGTTCAGTGAGCGCACCTTCGAAATCTAATTCACCGCGCATAGCGGCTTCGGTGATTGCAGACACCTGGTCTTTAAGGCCGATAAAATCAGCCAGTTCGTCTATGCATTCTACGGTGATGATGGTCGAATCCATATCGGCGAGAATGAGCTTTTTTTTGCGACCCTCTGCGGGCTGTACTGCCCAATCAAGGCCTTCGATTTCGTTAAGGTCATTCGCAATATCGGCACGGATATCATCAGCGGACGGGGCTTCTATTATCAGGTCACAGGCTACGTCCTTTGCCAAATTTACAATGTCGGTTCGCTGGGCCGGGTGGGCCGCTTTCGCAGCAATAGTTTCCGCTTTTGAAAGCGACGTTGCACTGTCGGGGTTGACGACGAGCGTGATTGCGATATCCATTGTGGCAGATCCTGAAAACATGAGGTGACTTTGAACAAGGCTCTTTTTATCGCAGGTCCTACAGCAAGCGGCAAGTCGGCTTTATCGCTAAGGCTGGCTAAAGACCTGAACGGCGCAATCATAAATGCTGATAGCATGCAGGTATATGCTGGCCTGCGTACGGTAACAGCGTGCCCTAGCGAGGCGGAGGAAGCGGCCGTGCCGCACCGGCTATACCGGTTTATGGATCCAGCTGAAACCTGCTCCGCTGCGCTTTGGGCAGAGAAAGCCAAAGTAGAAATTGATGCGGCATGGGCAAACGGGCAAATACCTATCGTGACGGGCGGCACAGGCATGTATTTCAAGGTGCTTTTGGAGGGGATTGCAAAAATACCAGAAATTGATGCTGACATTCGTACTGAAGTCCGCCGATTGTGCGCTGACGATGGGAGCGCTGCATTACATGCCGAACTGGCGGTCTATGACCCAGAAACAGCACAGCGGTTGCCAGCCAGCGATAGCCAACGAATTTCCCGGGCAGTCGAAGTTTACAGATCTACTCGCATACCATTAAGCGACTGGCACAAAAATTCAGCGCCGGGCCTGATGCAGGCGGCAGATGAGGCCGGTGACATTGTCAAGCTGGTAATAGATATAGACAGGGAAACCCTTTACGAGCGCTGTGACAGACGGTTTGATTTAATGCTGGATAGCGGCGCGCTCGAAGAAGTGCGCAATCTTATGTCGCGGCGGCTGGATCCGGCTTTACCTTTGATGCGGGCGCTGGGTGTGCCGTCTCTTATCTCTATGATCAGCCGTGAGCAAGAGCCAGAAGCGGCAATTGAAGATGCCAAAATGCAAACGCGTCGCTTTGCCAAGCGTCAATTCACATGGTTTAGGAATCAATTTTCGGATTGGAAACGCATTTCCGCGCAACTTTCGGAAAGTGAATATGGTAAATTATTATCAAAAACTATCAATTTTTAGGTTGACTGAGTAATTTTACTACAATAAACATTGGTTGTCGGCACCATACCAGCCCAGGAGCCGACGCTCGGGAACCTTCTGCCCAAGTTGGTTCCCATCGTGACGAGACCCACCCCTTGGGGGCGCTTTTTAAGCGCCCCTAACTTGTATCTGGGGTAGGGCTCTTTTGCCCGATAGGGCATGTGGTGCTGAACTGAATATGGATTTCGGTGGTCGTGCCAAGGGGTAATTCCATAGGCATAAACCGTTAATAAATTCGAGTTATACTTTGGGTGTTCTGGTGGACGATACAATGGCAAAAATAACCCCCGCTGCTACGAAAGCAGTTGATAAAAAAACGATCAAGATGAGCGGCGCACAGATTATTCTGGAGACGCTAGTTGATCTGGGCGTAGATGTTATTTTTGGGTATCCAGGCGGCGCTGTGTTGCCAATTTATGATGAGCTTTTCAAGCAGGACAAAATCAGACATATTTTGGTTCGTCACGAGCAAGCTGCGACGCATGCGGCTGAAGGCTATGCGCGGTCAACCGGCAAACCGGGAGTAGTGCTGGTGACGAGTGGGCCGGGAGCGACTAATGCTGTGACCGGGCTCACTGATGCCATGCTGGATAGTATCCCGCTTATTTGCCTGACGGGGCAAGTGGCGCGGCATCTTATTGGCAACGACGCATTCCAGGAAGCAGATACAATTGGCATAACCCGCCCTTGCACCAAGCATAATTATTTGGTGCAGGATGTGGTTGATGTGCAGCGGATCATTCGTGAGGCATTTTATGTGGCTTCTAACGGGAGGCCTGGACCTGTTGTTATCGACATGCCCAAGGATGTTCAGATTGATAAAGCGCCATTTGCGTTAAGCGGTGATGTTGAGCACGGTACATACCGACCGCAAATTGACGGCGATGAAGCGGCAATTGAAATTGCCGTGGCCGCGCTGGCAAAAGCCAAACGGCCCATTATTTACTCGGGCGGCGGCATTATAAATGCGGGGCCTGAAGCGTCGGAGCTGCTTACAGAGTTCACCCGGCTGACCGGTGCGCCCATAACAAGTACCTTGATGGGGCTCGGCGCTTACCCTGCTAGTGGTAAACAGTTTTTGGGCATGCTCGGGATGCACGGAAC
>Ga0316204_10009840_pt1 | contig 12576 bp, 13 predicted proteins | sample 6monrhotite_MG_2_FD_205661 | JGI IMG/M metagenome (GOLD analysis project Ga0316204, IMG submission 205661) | Microbial mat bacterial communities from mineral coupon in-situ incubated in ocean water Damariscotta River, Maine, United States -... | ecosystem: Environmental > Aquatic > Marine >...
TTTATGACAAAATCGACCGACCCAATTTCCTATGACCTCTACGCCGCTGAGCGCGATTTTGACCGTATTAGTGAGGCTCTGAGCTTTCTTGGTGACCGATGGCACGATCATCCGGACCTTGAAGTTGCGGCCAAAGCGGCGGGGCTCTCGCCTCATCATTTTCAAAGGGTTTTCTCGCGTTGGGTTGGGTTAAGCCCCAAGAAATATATCGGAGTTCTCGCACACTCGGCCGCGCGCGAGGCCATGGATGAGGGTGCAAACATCCTCGATGCCAGTTTTGAGGCCGGCTTATCCGGTCCGGGCCGGCTTCATGATCTGTTTATCGCGCATGAGGCCGTGACGCCGGGGCAAGCCAAATCCCGCGGTGCTGGATTGTCGTTTATCTGGGGTGCAGCGCCCACTCCCTTTGGGCCGGGTGTTTTTTTGATTGCTCCGCGCGGGCTCTCTGCCCTGGCGTTTGCTGATCCCGATCTGGAGACCGCTTTTGAAGATTTGCATGCCCGATATCCTGCCGCGGATTACGTCCGCGATGATGATGAGGCTTTGCGCTGGGCAAATCGGATTTTCTCGGGATCAGAAGGGCCGATACCGCTCGCGCTTTATGGGACCCCCTGGCAGCGTCAGGTCTGGCGCGCTCTTTTGGAAATTCCCACCGGCCAAACGGTGACGTATCGGGATATAGCCGAGGATGTTTGTACTCCAAAGGCTTCAAGGGCTGTTGGTGCCGCCGTCGGAGCGAATCCCGTCAGCTGGCTTATCCCCTGTCACAGAGTGTTGGCGTCAGATGGACGGCTAACGGGGTACCACTGGGGTGTGGACCGCAAGCGCGCCATGCTGGCCTATGAGGCCGTCAGGGCATAGATTACCCGCATGACCGATCCATTTCTGATAACCGTAATTTTGACAATACTAGCAGCTGCAGGATTGCTCGTGCGCTGGTTTGTATCCATCGCAGGTTTACGTCGTGATGCCGCAGAAGAGTATTCGGGGCGTCAACTGGATCGTGCCCAAACGATTGAAGGCGTTAGCGAGGCCGAATTTATCCGGATTTATGTCGATGGATATTCACCGCGCTGGACGGTTTACGCGGCGTTGGCATTAATTTCGGCCATCTTGATAACGCCATTTGCGATAACTGGGCTTTTGGCATTCTGGGACTGGGTTACGGCGTATGTAAATGCGAGTGACGTATTTGCTCCGGGATATTATCCGTGGATGTTCTATCTGTTCTTCGCGCTGGTTGGAGCTTGGGCATTTTGCGGTTTTGTGGCTGCGCGATTTCATCACAAAAGAGCCCCTGAAGGGTTTAACGCGGCTTTGATGAGAGCCCGCGGTGAACCTATCGATGATGTTGTCATCAGGCGCGCCCGGCCAAAATGGGCCCGCCGTGCAAGGGTCATCGCAGAGGGTGCACCCAAAAAGGAGCTTTAATAATGGAATACCTTCACACAATGATCCGGGTCAACGACGTTTCGGCCACACTACATTTTTTCTGTGATGGGCTGGGGCTGAAGGAAATCCGTCGCCATGACAGCGAGGCCGGGCGCTTCACCCTCATATTCTTGGCCAGTCAGGACGATATAAAACGCGGCGGATATACGGGCGAGGAAAACCCCATTCCTGCCGGATTGCCGACCGTTGAACTCACTCACAATTGGGATCCGGAGGATTATTCCGGGGGCCGCAATTTCGGTCATCTGGCCTACCGGGTTCAGGACATTTATGCGGTCTGCGCGCGAATGGCTGGATTAGGCTACACCATCCACCGCCCGCCACGTGATGGCCGCATGGCTTTTGTGAAGTCGCCAGATGGTATTTCGGTTGAATTACTTCAAGCGGGCGAGGCGAGAGACGTGCAGGAACCGTGGGCATCGATGGAAAACAACGGCAGTTGGTGATCAGGCCCGCATTGTCAGCTTTCTGACGCGCTCAGCACGGATATACACAACACCGTCAGGAGTTGTCAGCGCCATAATTTGCATATCGCCGATCGGCGTTATCGATGTTGGTAAGCCCTCGACTATTTCGTCCTGATCATCAAGTGAAACATGGATAATGCGGACGGTGCGCTGGCGATCAAGTGCGCGCTTGAAGGCCGCTAAAACAACCTCAGCGGGGCGCAATTTGTCAGTTAGTGACAGCAATGAGTGATCCGCCAATCTTTCAACACGCTGTCGGCCCAGAATCTTCTCCAATTGCGCTTGGGCTTTGACGGCGTCTATTGCGAATTCTTCCTCGGCGGTGAGAGCAATCAGTCGGGCACCGCGCCACAAAATCTGAGCTTGCCGCCACGTCAATGAAATAGGTGGAGGGCCATCATCCGGCGCTAACCAATAGCCGAGACCCGCTTCGCCCTCAATCGGCACGCCGGAATCGATTAACTTCGCCATGTCGCGATATATTGTTCGCTCGGAGACGCTAAATGTTTCTGCAATTTGATGTGCCGTCAGAGCCCCTGGGGCAGCTGATTTCAATGTCCGAACGATTTCTACAAGGCGGCGAGCGCGGCTCATGTCACTTCCTGACCATTTTCCGGGCTTTATGCCTTGCTTGGCATGGTCAGGTCAATTGCTGCCGATAACATCTCGCATTGAATAGAGCCCGGCCTTTTGTTTTGTCAGCCATTGTGCGGCTGCAAGTGCGCCTAGAGCAAAAACGCGTCGATCGAGCGCTCTGTGGGAAATGGAGATCTCTTCATTGTCCGACAGGAAGCGAACTTCATGTTCGCCAATAATGGCGCCGCCTCGAAGTGAGGCAAACCCAATGGCTCCCGGCCGACGTTGTTGCTCCGGCCCGCTTCGTCCTCGTTCTGCGACCATGTCCAATACCTGACCACGCGCTTTTGCAATCGATTCGCCCAGAATGAGGGCGGTACCCGATGGCGCATCGACTTTGTGCCGATGATGGGTTTCGCTGACTTCCGCATCCCATCTTTCAATGGGTAGGCCAGCCGCGGCGGTCGACACCAGCATTTCCACCAAAGCGATGCCTATGGAGAAGTTTCGGGCCGCCAGTACGGGTAGTTTTTGGCCGGCGGCTCGAAGCGTGTCGGTTTGCGCAAGGTTAAGTCCGGTAACACCGCACAATAAAGCCGGGCCGCCGAGATCCGCCAGTCGAGCTGCGACGGCTGCGCTGGCTTTGGGCGTTGAGGCGTCGATAACGGCGTGGGCGCCCTCGATGGCATCCTCAAGACGGATCACCGCCTGTTTGCCCATCCAGCCCGTTTCGGTAATCTCGCCGAGGTCTTGTTCAACATGATCAGAATCAGACCTGACAACGCCTCCAGTTAATTCATACCGTTCGTCGAGGATAACTTCGCGGGCTATGGCTCGGCCCAACCTTCCGCCGATGCCGATGATTGCTATATTCAAAGCCATGCGGGTATCTCCACCATCTATTTGGTCAAAACGGGTGGCTATTTGATTGCCTGAATAGAGTTAACAAGGTGAATATTTCTCCTCACGCGTGTCCCTCTTATTAGCGAACTAGAATTTAGTTCTGATTTAACTTAGGCTGCAAATCACTGATTCGAATACCTTAATGGAAAGTTAATCGGTTGGCTGAATGGAAAACTACAGTTGGAAGCGAGATTAATCTCGAACCTGGCGTCAAACCTGCCATGCAGGCGCGGAGTCGAGCTACGCGTCAGAGAATACTGAAAATACTAGAAAAATCAGTCCAAGATAACTCCATCGATGCCCTGACCGTGGCGGACATAGCGCGCAAAGCAAAATCTTCTGTGGGTGCGTTCTACGGACGATTTGCCGATAAAGCTGCGGCGTTGGATGCGCTATACGCAGACCGTTTGGACGCGCTCACAAATAGGCTTCTGACCGACAATCAAGAAGCCAGGCGACATCGAGACGTCCATCGATGGATCGGGCAGATCACCGATAATTGCGTCGCCCATGGATTGGAAAACCGCGCACTTTTGTCGCGACTTGCGGGACGTCCGGTTGATCTTGCGCAACCGCCAGAGTTTTTGAAAGACGATCTCTCTAAAACGTTGATGGTGCTAAAAATAAAGCCGCCACATTTCGCACCGCCTGCGGCAAAATTCCTACTGACGCTGGTGATTGGCCTCAGTCGGGACGCGGCGCTGTTTCAGGCCGATTTACAAGAAAATGAGGCGGCTCGCCGCGCCTTTGCGTCGGATATTCAAAAAGCAGCTCTTTGGTATTTAACGGCACCGTCTGCCTAAACGCTGGGCCGGCCGTCTTCGCTGGTCAAATCATCCCAGAAGCGTTTTGCCTTCCCGACAAACCCGTCCGACTCCGGATTACAATTTCCGCCAGATAACTCACAAAATTCTTCCAGCAGTTCTTTTTGACGATCCGATAGATTGCGCGGTGTCTCAACATACAGCTCGACAATCATATCTCCCCGCGGTCCGCCGCGAAGGCGAGGCATGCCCTTACCTTTCAATCGCATTCGCTTGCCGGTTTGGGAGGCGGCCGGAATTTTCAACTCGGCTTTGCCTCCGTCAATAACGGGGCAGCAAATCGACCCGCTGAGCGCAGCCGTCACCATGGGTACAGGCGCGCGACAGTAGAGATTCGGACCATCACGCTCAAAAAGTTCATCATGTCGGATGGCGACAAAAATATAGAGATCGCCACGCGGTCCACCGTGAGCGCCGGATTCGCCTTCACCCGCCAAACGAATACGCATTCCGTCTTCAACGCCGGCCGGAATGTCGACGTTCAACGAGCGGACCTTACGAACTTGCCCAACCCCATCGCAGGAATGACACGGTTCAGATACCGTTTTGCCCTGCCCCCCACAATTGGGGCAGGCTTGGCGAATTCGGAACATTCCATTGCCGGCGGTTACAACGCCCTGTCCGGCGCATGTTCCGCAAGTCTCAAGTGGCGTACCTGGCTCAGCGCCATTTCCGTCGCATCGATCGCAGGTCAAATTCGTCGGAACGCTCAGCGTTTCTGATTTGCCTTCAAATGCATCTTTCAATGTGACTTCGAGATCATAGCGAAGGTCAGAACCTCGTGCAGGGCCGTTGCTACGACGCCCACCGCGACGGCCGCCGCCCATTCCACCGAAAACCTGTTCAAAAATATCGGCGAAATCAGCTGCACCGCCACCGCCGCCAAAAGGCCCTTGACCCCCACCGCCCATTCCGCCCTCAAAGGCGGCATGACCCATTTGGTCATAAGCAGCACGCTTTTGCGGATCGGACAGGGCTGCGTAAGCTTCGCCCACTTCCTTGAAGTGGGCTTCGGCATTGGCATCGTCCGGATTGCGATCCGGGTGATATTGCATGGCAAGTTTGCGATAAGCGCTTTTCAACGCCTTTTCGTCGACCGAGCGGTCAACGCCGAGAACTTCGTAATAATCACGTTTAGCCATGGAAAAGTGCCTTCAGGTGAGTGGCGCTCTGGAAAACCAGAGCGCCGTTCATCCTATTCGCCGGTTAAGCGTCTTCTTTTTTGTCGTCGGCGGATTCGTCACCGTCGCCATCGACCTCAGAGTACTCAGCATCAACGACATCGTCGTCGGTAGGCGCTGAACCGTCAGCATCATCCGAGCCGCCATCCGCCTGTTGAGCGGCATACATGGCCTCACCAAGTTTCATTGCAGCTTGAACCAGCTCCTGTGTCTTGGCCTGGATTTCGGCGGCATCCTCACCGTCTTTGACGGCCTTCAAGGCATCAGATGCAGAGGTGATTTCTTCTTTGACGTCATCGCCAACCTTGTCGCCAAACTCTTCGAGCTGCTTCTCGGTCTGATGGACCATGGCCTCAGCAGTATTCTTGGCTTCAACCAGCTCTTTGCGCTTTTTGTCAGTTTCGGCGTTTGCCTCAGCGTCCTTGACCATATTCTCGATATCGTCATCAGACAGACCACCAGACGCCTGGATCCGGATCTGTTGTTCCTTGCCTGTGGCATTATCCTTGGCCGAAACATTCACAATGCCATTGGCATCAATATCGAACGTCACCTCAATTTGAGGCATGCCACGTGGTGCCGGTGCAATTCCCATCAGATCAAACTGACCGAGAAGCTTATTGTCGTTCGCCATCTGACGCTCGCCCTGCGAAACCTTGATGGTCACGGCCTGCTGATTGTCTTCAGCGGTCGAGAAGGTCTGCGACTTCTTGGTCGGAATTGTTGTGTTGCGTTCGATCAAGGCTGTGAAAACACCGCCCAGCGTCTCAATACCCAAAGACAGTGGAGTGACATCCAGCAGAAGCACGTCTTTGACATCACCCTGCAGAACGCCGGCCTGAATGGCGGCGCCCATGGCAACCACTTCATCAGGGTTCACACCTTTATGCGGCTCGCGGCCAAAGAACGCCTTCACGGCTTCCTGAACCTTCGGCATCCGGGTCATACCACCCACCAGAACGACATCTTCGATATCAGATGCGGTTAAACCAGCATCCTTAAGCGCCTTCTTGCAGGGATCGATTGTGCGCTTGACCAGATCTTCGACAATGGATTCCAGCTTGGCGCGGGACAGCTTCATGGTCAGGTGTTTCGGACCGGATGCATCGGCGGTGATGAAGGGCAGGTTCACTTCGTATGAAGTGGCAGACGACAGCTCTTTCTTGGCCTTCTCTGCTTCCTCCTTCAGACGCTGGAGGGCCAGCTTGTCTTTGCGAAGGTCGATCGCGTTTTCTTTTTTAAATTCGTCCGCGAGATAATTGACAATACGAATGTCAAAATCTTCACCACCGAGGAAGGTGTCGCCATTCGTGGCCTTCACCTCAAAGACGCCATCGCCGATTTCGAGAATGGAAACATCAAACGTACCGCCGCCGAGATCGTAAACAGCGATGGTCCTGTTATCGCCTTTGTCCAAGCCATAGGCGAGTGCCGCTGCAGTGGGCTCGTTGATGATCCGGAGGACTTCAAGGCCAGCAATCTTGCCGGCATCCTTGGTGGCCTGACGCTGGGCATCATCGAAATAGGCAGGAACTGTGATTACAGCCTGCTCGACTTTATCGCCGAGATAGGCCTCGGCGGTTTCTTTCATCTTTTGCAGGATGAAGGCCGACACTTCGGAGGGCGAATACTTCTTGTCGCGACCCTGCACCCAGGCATCGTTATTCTCTGAGGCAATGATCTTGTAAGGCACCATGTCGGCGTCTTTTTTGACCATCGGGTCCGACATATTGCGGCCGATCAGGCGCTTGATGGCGAAGAAAGTCTGTTCCGGATTGGTGACAGCCTGGCGACGAGCCGGTTGACCGATCAGGCGCTCGCCATCCTTTGTGAAAGCGACAACAGACGGGGTCGTCCGGGCGCCTTCAGAGTTTTCTATCACTTTGGCGCTGCCGCCATCCATAACAGCTACACAGGAATTAGTGGTCCCGAGGTCAATACCGATTACCTTACTCATGACGTATTCGTCTCCGTTTTCTTTTTGGGCGAGGTCTCCCCAGATTTCCTACCGGCCCGAAGCACCGATTGGCTGGATGAAAACCTCCCAAGTATTCAGGCTCTGCCGCCTGCATTGTCATTAAACCGATTGCCGGACACCCGGCTCGATGCCGGAGATAGGGAGGAAGTCCATTACCCGCAAGGGTGTAGGGAGAATCAATTCACCTGTTTGCAGTGAGCTTGGCTGGTTGCAGAGGCTAAATCGGCTATTCTCACGGCTATGAGCTTGCCAAACGGCTTTAATTACCTTCCCGGCTATTTTGACCGGACCCATCAAGTCGCGTTGGTTGATGCGGTTATGGAGGCTGTAAAAACAGCGCCATTCTATAGACCGCACATGCCGCGCACTGGTCAGCCGATGAGTGTCACAATGACGAATTTTGGCCCCTTGGGCTGGGTGACAGACAAGGAGAGAGGTTATCGCTATGAACCAAGCCATCCGGAAACCGCGGCCGCTTGGCCCGAGCCGCCAGATACCCTGACGCATCTATGGGAAGAAGTTGCCGCTTATCCGGCTCCGTTCGAGGCCTGTCTCGTCAACTATTATACTGAAGCCTCCCGCATGGGATTGCATATAGACCTTGATGAGGAAGCGACGGACGCGGCTGTCGTGTCGGTTTCGCTTGGCGATAAGGCTCGCTTTCGGCTTGGTGGCCCGGCGCGAAAAGGCAAAACCCAATCCCTGATATTATCATCCGGGGATGTCGTCGTTCTCGGGGGGGAGGCGCGGCGCTGTTATCATGGCGTCGACCGGATTTATCCGGGCACATCGACGTTGGTGCCAGATGGTGGGCGATTAAACCTCACAATGAGGCGGGTGACGTTTCCGGGCTAACCCTGCTCTGGCATATCGCGGTCTTTTCGCAATTCCTCCGGCGGAATGAAATTCAAATTGTCCATCGCCATGGATCGGCCATTGGCCTGCACCAGTCTCACGTGCATGGGTTTCAGTTTGCGCGGCTCAGGCACGCCGCATGAATGCGCAATAATTTCGACATGCTCGCGAAGGGTTTTGGCGTAGGCCGCAACTTTTTCGGCTTTATCCTTGGGGACCAAACCGCGCTGGAGCGATTTCTTGTGCGTTGTTATTCCTGTAGGGCAGGTGTTCTTGTGGCATTTCATGGCTTGAATACAGCCCAATGAGAACATGAAACCTCGGCCGCATTGAACAAAGTCAGCCCCGGCGGCCAGCGCCCAGGCTACGGCGGATGGCAATAGTAATTTTCCCGACGCAATGATGCGGATACGTTCTTTAAGGTCGTGACGGCGCAGAATACCAGCAACCATGGGAAGGCTTTCACGAATGGTGAGGCCGACATTGTCCATCAATGCCATGGGTGCCGCGCCGGTTCCGCCATCACCGGAATCAATGGTGAAGAAATCGGGAGCGCTTTCTATGCCGCGCGCCTTGATTTCCTCGCACAACTCATCGAGCCAGCCATAAGCACCAACAACAAATTTGATTCCGACGGGCTTGCCACTGATGTTGCGAATATGGGCGACAAAATCCAGTAGCTCCGAATTATTGCTGACTTCGGGATGCCGGTTAGGCGAGTGCGATGCAATATGGGCCGGTATGCCCCTGATATCAGCAATTTCCTGCGTCACTTTTTCGGCTGGAAGAATGCCGCCTTTGCCGGGCTTTGCACCCTGCGAAAGCTTCAACTCGAACATTTTCACGTGTTCGCGGCCGGCCACAGCCTTCAGTTTTTCATCCGAGAGACCGCCGTCGGGATTGCGGACACCATATTTGGCGGTGCCAATTTGAAAGACGATATCGCAGCCGCCTTCAAGATGGGCCTCTGAAAGCCCGCCCTCGCCGGTGTTGAGCCAGATGCCCGCCTTCGCCGCACCCCGCGACAGCGCTCGAACCGCAGGTCGCGACAAAGCGCCATAACTCATGCCGGAAATATTGATAAAAGAAGGAGCATTATAGGGTTGGCGCGCGAACGGGCCGATTTGCAGACTTTCGGTATGCGCGACATCATCATCCAGCACCGGATAGGGACAATTGACGAATATGGCGGTGTTGACTGGCGTCAGAGGTTTGGTCGAGCCAAACGCAATTGTGCCGCCATGCCCCTTGGATGATCGATAGACCCATTCGCGTTCTGCCCGGTTGAACGGCAACTCCTCACGATCCATTGCGAAGAAATACTGCCGAAAGAACTCGCCTAGCGTGGTGAAGAGGCTTCGAAACCGACCGACCACAGGATAGTTCCGGCGCACTGCATCTCGTGTCTGGCTGATATCGACGATGAATATGATGATGGCCAGGAGCGCAGCGAGCCCCAGCACCAGGATAAAAACCTGCGTCAGAATGCTCAACGCGTCCATTGCCCAGGATGGCAAGCCCATGACCTTCTCCTTCGTCGTTGCGTGATGCTAGGCGAGGCCGGGCGATGGCTCTAGAGAAAAAGCAGGCGGATAAGGCTGCCGCCAATGGCAAGCGCATAAGGAATGAAAAGCACGCGCACAATCCACAGGGCGCAAGCTTTGGGCACGAAGAACACATCGCGCACCCATTCATCTGTCACACTCGCCAGCTTTTGCGCCCGAGTCTGAATGATGCATTCCATTCCATTGAATAGCTGGCTGATGAAAACTGTGATCGGCAAAACCATGGCGGCAATTGCCAAGGCGGGCCCCACCCCCGTTACTGCATAAAAGCTCAGGATTGCGAGACAAGCGAGGCTGCCAGCGAAAATTACGGTGTGAATCAGGCGTAGCCAGAACAGCTCGATTTCAGGTCTCATTCGGTGCCGTTCTGGTTGCTCACTAAAACTTCTGAAATGGCGCGGTGTCAAAACCAGCGGATGTATTGGCGTCGAGTAATTGGAATTCCATCGAACATTCCCCCCCCGTTCGTCGGAATAGAGGAAGGTCATTCATCGACGAATCAACTCTTGATTTTAAGCCTTCACGTTGATTCCGGATCCGGGCTCGGCATTTTCGTCAATTGGCGTGTTGGCATTCTCGTCTGTTTGCGTTTCGACCTGTCCGGAAGATACTGCGACCATGGCGGCGCGCAAAATGCGGTCACCAATGACATATCCCGGCGCAAAACAGACCGCGATGCCGCCGACTTCATGCTCGGACGGGATTTGGGCGGTCGCTTGATGGCGATTGGGGTCGAAAGCCTCACCGGGTTCCGGCTCAACGCGCTTTACGCCATGTCGCCCCAGCGTGGATAGCAGCGTCTTTTCAGTGAGCGCTACGCCATCCACCAGTGTTTTTGCCGGGCCCTCCAGCGCCTCTGCTTGTGCGAGTTGCAATGCGCGCGAAAGGTTATCCGCCACATTCAGTATATCACCGGCAAAGGCCGAAACCGCGTATTGCCGGGCATCTTTTACATCTTTTTCGGCGCGACGACGGGCATTTTGAACCTCGGCTGCGGTTCGCAATAAGCGATCGCGCGTATCTTCAAGCTCGGCCTGGAGTGCGCGGATGGCATCTTCAGGCGAAGGCTCTTGCGGTTCGTCTTCTGCCATCATGGCTTCGGCAGCTTCTGCCTCAGCCATAGCTTCGGCCTCTGCGGCCTCGATTTCTTCGATCCGGTCTTCAATAGGTTGATCGTCTTGATTTTCTGCCATTTTCGTCCTCTTGACCCGTCTAATTGCGGGATTTGTCCAGTAATCGCCCAACGACGCGGGCGGTATAATCAACCATGGGAATGACCCGGGCGTAGTTCAGACGCGTAGGTCCGATTACACCCAGAGCCCCGATAATACGCCTGTCGCTATCCATATAGGGAGCAACTATCACACTTGAACCCGACAGCGAGAATAACGGGTTTTCAGCACCGATAAACAAGCGCACGCCTTCAGCGTCTCGCGTCTTGTCCAACAGGGCGATGAGCCCTTCCTTGCGTTCGATTTCATCGAACAACATTCGAACACGTGCCAAATCGTCAGTGGCGGCAACATTATCCAGAAGCTGGGCCTGACCACGAATGATGAGCGCGCGCTCTTCTCCGCCCGACCAGCTGGCTAGTCCTTGTTCGACCAGAGCGCTGGCAGCGCCATCCAGAGACGCGCGGCGTTCCTTGATTTCAATGCGAATTTCAGCTGCGGCCTGCTTCAACGAGCGGCCTTTGAGGCGTGAGGACAGGTAGTTACCGGCCTCGATCATGGTGGAAGCCGGCAGGCCCGGCGGGGCCACCATGATCCGGTTTTCGACCGACCCGTCTTCCGACACCAAAATAGCAAGGGTTTCATGCGAGCTGACCGGAACAAACTCGACATGCTTCAAAGGCGTTTCCCGAGAGGGTGTGGTAACCAGGCCGGCACCGCCGGCCAGTCCCGCAAGCATGGAGGAGGCCTCGGACAGGACGTCAGATATTTTTGACGCGCTCGGTGCGACGCGGGCCTCAATGGCCTGCCTATCAGCTGCGGATGGCTCCCCCACCTGCAACAACCCGTCGACAAATAAACGCAAACCGGCATGGGTCGGCAAACGGCCTGCGCTTTGGTGGGGCGCGGTAAGCAGACCGATTGCTGCAAGATCCGACATGGTATTGCGAATTGAAGCCGGCGACAGATCCACACTTTCACGTTGGGACAATGTGCGAGAACCAACCGGGTCGCCAGTCGCCAGATAGGTGTCGACAATCTCGCGGAATATCTGCCGCGAGCGTTCATCCAGATCCGTCAGGCTGGGCATATTGTGGCTGTCGATTGTCATTGAGCCCCTCAATTAGGACATGCGGCATCGTCGTTCAATCCGGCAAAGCGGTGATCGTTGGTTTACGCCAGCAGGCCTCGTCGCTAGACGAAGCGAGAACCCAATCGGAGAGCTGAGATATGAGACCTTATGGCCGCGCCCTGGATGCCTTGCGGGATATAACAATCGAAACCGGTGTTTCGCCTTATGCGGAAGGCTCCTGCCTGATCAAGTGCGGAAATACGCATGTGCTTTGCACTGCTAGCGTTGAAGAAAACGTTCCACCCTGGATGCGTAATTCAGGCAAGGGCTGGGTGACGGCGGAATATGGAATGTTGCCGCGCGCCACGCACACACGCAGTCGCCGAGAAGCCGCATCAGGCAAACAATCCGGCCGAACCCAGGAAATTCAGCGTTTGATCGGGCGCTCCTTGAGAGCTGTGATTGATCTCAAAGCGCTGGGCGAGCGTCAGGTGACACTCGATTGCGACGTTATTCAGGCGGATGGCGGCA
>Ga0316204_10009842_pt1 | contig 12570 bp, 11 predicted proteins | sample 6monrhotite_MG_2_FD_205661 | JGI IMG/M metagenome (GOLD analysis project Ga0316204, IMG submission 205661) | Microbial mat bacterial communities from mineral coupon in-situ incubated in ocean water Damariscotta River, Maine, United States -... | ecosystem: Environmental > Aquatic > Marine >...
TTTCTATTGACGTCCAGCCTTTCCAAGTTCTTATTATTTTCTGCTTTTTATTCATTAATATTAATTATAAAGTAAAATGTTCATGTTATATAATGTGCACTACAAGTTTAAATGTGTTACAACGGTTTTGGCTAGGAAACGTAGCGTTTGATAAGCCGATTAATTTTCAGATTAAAACTAAACAAAATAAGCAGAAAACCAACTTTGGGAAAGCAATAAATAAGCTATGTTTTTTAGCCGTTGTTGGCTAAAGTACTTTGTTTGTCAGAATCGTATATAATTTATGATTGATATAATAATTTCCTGTTCCTAATTTTTGTTTTATTAAGATTCCATCTTTAGCTAATTTATTTAAATAACTGCCTGCTGTTATCCTAGATACTCCTAAATCATTTTCTACAAATTCAATCTTAGTATATGGATGTTGGAATAAATTATTTAATAAATCTTGACTATAAAATTTATAATTATCTCTTATTAAATGTTTGTATTCAAGCATTAAAACTTGAATTTCTTTAATTGTAGAGATTGTTTGTTTTGATGTTTGTTCTACAGCTTGAATGATATATAATAACCAGTTTTCCCAGTTTCCAGTTTCTCTAACTTCTTGTAATAGTTCGTAATATTTAGCTTTATTTTCTATAATATATCTACTAAGATAGAGTATAGGTAAATCGAGCAAATCTTTCATTACAAGATATAGTACGTTTATAATTCTACCAGTTCTTCCGTTTCCGTCATAGAAAGGATGAATACTTTCGAATTGAAAATGAATAATTGCCATTTTTACAATAGGATCAAAGTCTGATAAACTATCATTATTAATAAACTGTTCAAGATTAGTCATGAGTTCTTTAATTGTCTCGTAATCTTGAGGAGGAGTATAAACAACTTCTCCTGTAGTTGCATTTTTCAAAGCAGTACCAGGAACTTTTCTAAATCCAGCATTATTTTTTTCAAGTTCAGCTTGAATTTCAATAATGTTGTTGTTCGTTAATATATTTCTTTTAGAGATTAATGAATAACCTATTTTTAGTGCAGAAATATAATTTTGGACTTCTTTAGCATCTAATGATTTTAAACCGTCAAGATTTAGCTCAGCTTTGTAAAGGTCATCGTGAGTTGTAATAATATTTTCAATTTCAGAACTATCTTTTGCTTCTTGAAGTCCTAAAGTGTTTATTAAAATATGTTCATTAGGAATGCTAGATACTAAACCTTTTAATTCAGCTAAAGCTCTATGTGCTTCATTAAGTTTTTTTAAAACATTTTTAGTTTCAATGTCTTTTGTAAGTGGTAACTTTTCTAGTTTGAAATTATTCATAATGATAAGAAAATCTATTTTTCTATACAAAGATAATTCTTTTGATAAGAAAATTGATTTTTCTTTACATATAAAAAATATGTGATAAGATTTTTAAGAATTCTTTACATTCAATTTTTTCAGCGTGCTACGGTATTTTTGCCAACGTTTTTGTGTATGAGTAGTAGCGAAATTTTTGCGACAACTTTTAGGGTAGTAATCTACAAAATAATAAAGAATCGTGACTTGAATTAAAAACCCAAGTCGCTATTACTTATACACGGTGTTGTGTTTAGTTTTTATTTAAAATTAATTCCATTTCAATCTGTTCCAAATAATTATCAAATCCCATAGATTTAAAAAATCGGGTTACATGCTGTGACTTTTTATCTACATTAATAATAGAAAATGTACTTCCATGTTTTTTTGTCAATTCGGCTATTAGTTTCGAAGCTACTCCTACTTTTCTAAAATCTTTATGGACTGCAATTTGCCGTATTTGCATGCTCTTGGGCGTATAGATAATATACCCAACTAATTGATTTTTAATGTATGCTCCTAATGAGTCATTGTCTCCCCTCATTTTGCTCAATACTTTTTTGGAGTTTTGCCATGTAGGGGTGATATTCCAAAAAGATTCCATTTGTTCCCATGGATAGTTTGCGAGCTCTTTAATCTCTATTTCTTTATTGGATTTCTTAGTCTCAAAATTTCCTTTGAAACAGGCCAATTCTCTTGTTCGTTTAAAACCAGATTTTTTATAGGATTTTATGGCTTGAACATTATTAGATATTACTTCAAGAATAATCTTGTCAATTCCTTTTTTTTCTAAAACCGATAAATTGAATAGATACATTTGTTTTGTTAATCCAAACCCTCTCTTTTTAGGAATTACCCCAGTACCTCCGTTATATACAACTTTTTGATTATTGATACTATCAAATCCGTGCAGAATGAATCCAATGAGCTTTCCATTTTCAAAAACACCAACAGATAATTCAAGGTCAATTTTGTCCGCAATCATTTTGCATTTTAATTGATCCTCTGTCAATCTAAAAGGGATTAAATAGTCTGAAAATGACTCATTGAAGACGGACAAAATTTTTATATTATCTATTCCTGCTAGAGTTCTAATTTCCATTTGCTTCTTAAATTACAACAATCTCTTTTTCTGGCAATCAATATTGTATGATATGTTATGCCTAGTTCCTATTTCTGTTTTCAGCAGTTTTTATTAAATTCTTTATTATACCCAAAGCTTTATCATTACCATTAAAATAATCTGTTGAAGATAAAGTTACTGGGATATGTGGTGAAATCCATTTACGATTGTCTTCTGCTTTTGAATCTTGATGAAATTGCGTGGAAATTAATCCCATTAATCCTGAATATGGTAACTGAAACCATCCTGACTCTCCAATATGGTTGGGCTTTGAACCACTAGGTTCACCTACTAGAATTGGACTTGTGTATTGAGTAATTTTAGTTAATAAGTTATGTCCTGCAGAAAAGGTTTCTCGTCCCATTATCACAAAAATTTTTCCTTTTGGATTCATAACTTCAAATCTGTTGAGTGTTTTAAGCATTGGAGGTAGTAATGAGCCATCTCCTCCATGATTATGCCTTAAATCTAAAATCAAATTTTGAGTTTCATTTTTTGCAATTTGCTTTCTTAACTCTACATTGAAATCACTTAAAGTCTGATTCTCTTTGTTTGTAACTGAGTTCAATTGAATGTATATTGAATTTTCTTCTTTCATCAATTTGTACCAATAAGGATCATTCATTTTTGATAAGTAGATCGGTTGTGCTTCATTTTTTAGCTGAGGCATTTTAGGAAATCCATTAAAATTCCAGGTTATCGGGGTCATGATTACTTTTTGAGACCTTCCTTTTGTATCCTTTAAAATTAGTTGTACTCGATTTTTGTTGTCAATGATTCCCAAACCAGCAAGTACGTCAGGTAACCCCATATAATAGGGGCCTAACCATTGGGTTTGCATATCATTATCTCTTGCATTGACTGCATTTGTGATTTGAAGTGCTTCTTCAGCTAGTATACTTCCGATCGATTTTAATTCATAGCCTATCCATTGCTTGAAGTCTTCCTCGGCATCAACAACAAATATTCCATCATCAAATTGATAGAATTGTACTGGAAGTCGTTTTATTGAAACACTTTTTAGCGTCGTTGGAATGATCAAATTGTGACCATTACCGAGTCCTCCGAAAATCTTCATTAGCTCAACAACGATTTCTTGCTCCGATAAAGCTTCTATATTAGATTTTAGCTTTGAAATTGATTTGTCAAAAGTAGCTTTAGATATTAAATGATATGGATTATAGTGTAACTCATTGATTCGTTTTTCCAAATATTCTAGATCGCTAATCCATGCCTCTTTTCTAGTTAGTCTTACTTGGTTTTTATAACCAAATAATTGCAGAAAGTTTTCATCTTCTCCAAAGTCTTTAAACACTGGATCATTTCTCAAAAATGGCTTTTCGTCATAGCGTGCAGAGAACCCTTTTTCCAACCAGAGCAAAGCATTTGACTTATCTCCAATCAGGGCATACCCCTTGGCTATTTTTATCATAATGTCATTTGAAGGAGCTGAACCTGTTGGTATGTCATTTAAGATAGTTCCTCCACAATTTAATGTTTGTTTTAAAGCCTCAATTGAGCTTTGATATTGCTCGGTTTCATAATATGAAAGCCCTAAAATATAGAAGAGATCTCCATCCAACTGATACTGCTGAGTAAGTTTTTCTGCAATGGGAATCAACTCCTGCCACTTCTCGCTTTTGGCTAGATTGAGAGCTTCAGTTCTTTTATTGAAGTACTCAACAGGGTCTTCAATTTGGCCCTTTTTTACTTGTGAGTATGCTTCTGGGGTGGCCATAACCATTAGAATAACATTGATTGCAAGTATTATATTAACTTTCATATAAGACGATATTTCATTTTTATTTCCGATTAGGTATTCACCTTAAGAATATATGCCGCACCTCAATAAAGTATGACATAAATACCTTGTTGTATAATTTTTTATTATTAATCAATATCCCAGGTATAATGCAAGGCCTTTGGAATTGAAATTACTGGATTCTGCATATGATCTGCACTTTCAGATACCTCAAATTTGTATTAAATATGAGAAGGAAGATCTTCTTTGAAGAAGGCGGGTCAGATATTGTACAGATTCTTTAAATTTTTCGTTCTCGTTTTAGCCTAAACTGATATAAATAAAATCAGGTAATTCAATATCCTATCTGAATTACGAATTAAGATCAAAACGGAGTTTTTTTGATGATTTATATAATAGGACCATTAAATAGGTGAAATGTTACTAAATACATGGGTTAAAACCCTAAGTAGGTATAAATTTTTACCATTGAACGCCTAATTTCTTCTTACGAAATGTTTGAATGGAGTTATTTCCATAAAACAAAAGGAATATTGATACGATAAATCCTATAGATAATGGAAAAAGTTGTTCTGACCCAAACGGTTCAAATTCAAAGAAATATCCATAAAACAAGAATAATATATCAGCAAGGGCATGAGCTATAATTACAACACCTAAAGATTTAAATTCATTTGCTACCCAACTAAAATAAACAGAAACAAGAATGTAAGGAAGCAAGAGTGAGATTGGCAAGAAATGTATTAGTGCAAATAACAATCCGACCATGATAAAGGCTCCTGTTTTCGGATAAGCACGCACTAAAATATTCTGAATGATTCCCCTATAAACCACTTCTTCTACAACACCTGCAGTTAAGGACATCGCCAACAGTAATGGAAGTGCTGTTATTTCATTAAACTGTTTAAACGTTTTTAAGAAAGCGTTTTGTGCTACAGGAGCACTTCCAAAAATTATGGAAGATAATTCTATCGTTGTGATAACTGCAAAAGCTAACCCAACGATGCGAAACCAAACTTTTTTATCAGACCAATTCAAGTTCATTTTGATCTTTACATCCTCTGGTTTCGAAAATGAACTAAATCGTTGCGCTAGTTTCCAAAAAACAATTAATATGGGAATGGCAACCAGTAGCGCCCAACCCCATCCTGTATTTGATTTCAAATTGAAAATGATGATCAGTTGAATAGCCGTAGCAGCTGGAATTCCTATTACAATACTTACGATGATTGCTTTTATCCAAGCAGGTACTTTGTTCCAAATAGTTTTCATGGTTTTTGATTTTAAGATTTGAAACAAAGAAAAGTCAAGTGTTCTAAACAGAAGTCCACCTAATATTAAATGGACGTTTATAATTTTAAATGGACGTTTTTCAGCTTAATCTGTACTCCTTGGGAGTCATGGCCGTTTTTTCCTTGAAGATCTTATTGAAAGTAGATTTACTTCTAAAACCGTTCTGATAAGCTAGCTGTATGATCTGCTCATCAGTTTCTTTGAGTTGTTTTTTAATCTCATCAATACGGTAAGAATTAATAACGTCGTAGAAATTTTCATAGGGACTCATTTTTATGAGTTCCGTCAATTCCACAGATTTCATATCCATAAATTGGGCCAACTGACCAAGACTTAATTCATCATCTAAATAGTATTGTTCTTTTTTAAGAAGACTTTCTAATTTTTCTAAGAGCTTTTGTTTTTCATTTCCGAAATTTTGATTTTCTAGGGAATTTTCTTTTGTGAATAACGAAACCGGTTTATAGACCTGTTCTAATAAATATGAATTGAATATGATACTAAGCAGTACAAATAAAACCATCATAATGTTTTCTACACTGATCAGCCCAACTAGAGGGTATATATAATTTATAAAGTAGAGAACAATAGGAACAAAGAAGAATACAATCCATAATCTTTGAAACTTTTGTACCCAGTTCACGGTCAAATGTTCAATATTAGATAAGTTTTGTTTTAATTCGTCATTATAGGACTTGGTTATATTTACACTTTTAACTAGGTAGATCAAATTGATTGTCAATAATATGATAATAAAAATGATATCTCCAGGGGACACTATGGACTCAGCCTGTTCAAGTTTTATGATATTCTGATTATAAATTTCAATGACCTTATCAGGACTTAAGAGGGCCATTGCACTAGAGTAAATAAATACTACAGTAAAAGGGATAAAATGAAGCCATATTCTTTTAAAAGATTTTTCTGGTTGTAATAATGTCCTTACATACAACCAAACCAATAAGCCGTCTAGGAAAAAAAGAGATTGGTCGTAAATAACCAAGTATGCATTATTAACAACTTCGTTGTCAACTTTAACAAAGTATAAACCAAAGCGAACTAACCAAAGCAGCTGAATACTTAAAGCAATTCTTCTGGACAAAAATTTAATCCCATTATGCCGCAACAAATGGAAAAAAACAAATACGCTAATCCCAATTCCGGAAATAAGTAAAAACGCAACGAGATTTAATGGAAACATCTATTTATGTAGATTTCAATTCAATATATTTATTTAATTTTTTGAAATTAAACACAACGGTTTTGTATATGAAAAGTAGCGATTTAATTTTCGCATTCTTTTCGGATAGCATAAATGTATTAAAAAAGCGCAAGCTTTAATGACTTGCGCTTAACTAGCTATTTTTTATATACGGTGTTGTAGCACGTTTTCTATTTACGTTCTAGGTTTTTTTTGGTTTCTTCTAATCGCAATTATTTAGTTTAATTCCTTGTCAATTTCTGAAATTAATTTTTCCACATCTTCCTTAAGGCCCGATTGCATAAAAATAAAAGTATTAATTGCATCAGTTGTATACCTCATTACTCCTTTATAAGCTTTATTTTCAATGAACTGATTGTAGTTTTTCGGCTTGAAAGATCTGTAGAATTCAAACGTTTCAAATTCCTCCATAAACATTGGCTTAATATAATTTGTATAGTGCTCCGTAAAATAGATGCTCTCAAAAGATTTATAGATCTCATATTTAACTCCATATAAATTTGATGCCGATGCTCTTATCGAATCATTTGCAATTAAAAACATGCCCGAATTTTCAAGGTAGTTGAACGTAGTTTCATTTGGAGAAAATACAAGATAAGGATATAAATTGGCGAAATGATAATCTAAAGAGTCATGATATTTTGTATTATTCTCCATATTACTAATAATAATTTCGTTTGCAGTTTTAGAAATTATTAAAGATTCAAGATTTGAATTTATATCATCAAGATTCTGTTTCAATTCAAGTTGTAATTCTTTTAGAATTTGATGTTCTAATTCTTCAATATTTCCACTTTTAGATATTTCATGGTTTTTGCAACTAGACATTAAAAGTCCAATAGTTATGATGAATAAATATATGTTTTTCATACTCTTAGTTTTATTGAATTGTTTTATTCAGAATGAATAAATAAGGTCGTATAAATTTAGCTATTCTTTTTTGTTTAATGGAGAATGATGCTCATGAACCATTTTCCAACCATTTTTAGTTTTAACAAAAAGTAAAGTAATTTGATCATTTACTATAACTAACTCTTCTCCAAATTTTAGATGAAAATCTGAATGAAACGTCAAGTTGGCAACATCGCCATAGACAGCAATTTGTAAATCTTTAGCATCAAACTTGATAACTTCTGTAACTGAACCAAAAACATTGCGTTCATGAGCTTCATTAGCTTTACTGCCATTTCTAGGTTCACCATTTTTAAACTCGGTAAACTTTGCTCCATAGGCATGAAAAGAAATTAGTTTGTCTATGTTTCCATCTTTAATGCTTTGCGCAATTGCACCAAATGTTTCCATGACTTCCTTTTTTGCTTCTGGAAATTCATCATTTATAAGGTCAACTTGAGCATGGCAACTGGTAAAGAGTAACCCTAAAATAATTAGTGTAAGTGTTAGTTTTGTTTTCATAATATCATACATGTTTGAATTAGAACTACAAAAATCATTAAAATCTAATTCATAAGATTTTCAAAAAAGCTCAAAAAACATTCTAAAAAGTCCAAAATAGTATTATGACTAAGCAACAGAACCAAAAGTGCGATATTGATTAGGTGGAATATTATATTGTTTTTTAAAAGACTTAATATAATGTGATGAATTTACAAAACCACATTCATAGCTAATTTGATTTATGTTTAAGTCACTTTCGAGAAGAAGCTTTTTAGAATACTCAAGGCGTTTTGTTTTGATCCATTTAGAAGGAGTAGTATTATAAACGGTTTTAAAATCTCTTTTGAATGATGAGAGGCTTCTACCACATAATTTGGCAAATTCTTCAATTTTTAAATTATACAAAAAGTTTTTTGACATTATCACTTTAATATCAATTCCTGTTTTAATGGATTTTGAATATTTAAATTCCGATCTAAGCGGTCGAATACCTGTGACGAACTCTTCTATTTCAGCTAAAATCGGGTAGGTGTCACCAGTCCAGAATAGATGATCTTTACCTTCAAATTCCACCAACTTTGAATTTTTTATACGCTTTGCAATGTATCTACCCTCTTCTACTAGGATTTCAATGTCTCCTTTTCGAAAAAGTAGAAGAGTTGGAACATTTATTGAACCCAAAATATCAGTCACATCAATATGTGTACATTGTTTATGAAGAATTAAGGCAGCTTTTGGGCTTCCTCCTGAACGTAGATAACTGGCTAGCCAATCCATAAATTTATTATCATGAGAAAGAGAAGGTACTAGTGTTTTAAGCTCATCTAGGTTGCCATGCGCCCAATTATCCTCAATCAATTTATTTGAAATTTCACGCTCTTCATCTGTCGGTGCCCAAGGATAATCTTTAGAGAACCTGCGCTTAGCGAATATTCCAAATCCAATTACTCCCAGTGTTTTTTCTGGATAATTTAAAGAGAATAATAGACTAACTGAACCACCTTCCGAATGACTAAATAAGAATGCTTTTTGAGAATTTGTAGCCCTCATTACGGCATTTATATCATCTATTCGTTCTTTCATGGTAGAATACTCGTCAGATCTATCTGATAATCCAGTCCCTCTCTTGTCAAATATTATTAAGCGAGAAAAAAATGTAAGCCTTGTTAAAAATGCGGCATATCTCGGCTCTGACCACATCATATCAATATTAGATACCCAACCAGGAATATAAATAATGTCTACAGGGCCTTCTCCTATTACCTGATAGGCAATATTAAAAGATCCGCTTTTTGTATAATTAGTTCTAGGTTTCAAAAGAATAATCTCAATAAATATTCATTAATTTGATTGTTTTCATAATGTGCTACAACGGTTTGGCTAAACTGCGTTTTAATGCGGTTTAGGCTTTGTTGGCAATAGTTTTATGGTCACTTTAATTCGAGCAATTCAATATCTGGTATTTGGTGTAGATATTTTTCAATAAAGGATTTATGAGAAGCTCCAATAATCACAATAATGTTTTTGCCGGGATAAAAAGCACATGTTCTAAGGATATTGGCTGTGATTTGTAGGTTTCGCATTTCCCATAATGAATATCTTGCTCTATCTGTACCTGAATCGAATTTAGAATTAAGCCATAACACATGCTGTGCTTCAAAATCTTGTTTCATATATTCTTTGCTATTCATAAAGAGATATAATCCTAAAAGATTTTCATTTTCAATACCTGATTTGATTAATTGATCAATTCTTTTAAAGACAGGAGAATTGCCAACATCCTTAAACAATTCTTGATTATCAGTAAAATCTTGTACGAAACTTGGGAAGTTTTTGTAAAGTAGAGGTTCATCCTGAAGGTTGTCAATATATTCTAACTTCTGAAGATTTTGATTATGTGCTAACCTCAGTGCTAAGCTTGATATCTCATTTGGTCTTTCATTGTATTGATGTATCCTATCGATTATATATTGTTCTAAATCTGATCTATTAAATACAGATTTATCTTTAACTAATTTGTATTGTAGAGTGGCGGAATAAATATCTGTTGAGGCAATTAGGTATTTGATTAAGCTTACTCGTTCAGCATCTGAAAGGGAGTCTTTAAGCAATAAATTTTCTGCTTCTTTCTCTGCTTCTAAAAATCCAATTCCGAGATTGTTTTGCATCGAATCTGCTAAAGCAAATCGTGTACGTGCTGTATGTTCTGTAATATAAATGAACGCACTATCTTCTCTTGACTTGATGTCATAGAGCAGTTCTCCAGGCATGTTTTCAATACAAACGGCATCAAACTCAAAGCTATCTAATTTAGATACTAGTTTATCAAGCATTCTAGGCTGAAAGTTCTTAATTTGATCTAAATGATAGGTTCCTAGAATTAGAATCTTTGTTTTTCGACCCTCAACTTGGGCATTAAGTACTCCCGAAAGCATTACAAGAAGAAACAGTAGGAATAGATTAGTAAATAATTTTGCTTTCATGTTTATTATCGTTTAATTATTGCCAACGGTCTCGTATATGATTTGTGGCGTTTGGAGCGGCTGAATCGGCTAGGGATCCCGCCTTCGGCGGGAGTGGAAGCAGCTCACGGAGCTGCGTGCGATTCAGCTAACCCTGGAGCCGCTTATGTTCGGTTTTTTCCGCGTATCTAAGTTACTCTTTTTTTATCGATTGACTCTTTAATCTCTTGCGCAGCCATAAACTTATATACGTTGTTACCTGCTGGCGAGAAAAATTATTCCTTTATCACTTTTTTAATAAATTTTCGATTATTCTCTGTGTTAATATGAATAAAATAAATCCCTGTGGCTAAATCAGCTACATCAATTGACTTTACGTTTCCATTTATCGTTCGAACTAGTCGGGAAGGTGAATAGATTTCTATTTTCTGGATATCATCCAATTCAAAAATTAGTTCTGAATTAAACGGATTTGGGTAAAGTATTGACTTTTCATTAATCTGATTTTCTTCTATTGATAAAATACTAGTCGAAACAGTCACATTGTCAATAAGGTAGTAGGAATGATTATACTCACCTGGCACATCTAAATATAATTTTGAAGTTTGTTCGTCCGTGTAAAAATTACCTAGAGTTAAAAATCGTTCACCACCAATTGCTTGATAAACACCTGATATCTGGGTCCAATTAACTTTATCGGAAATTATTTCTAACGAATTAATTTGTGGTATGAAATTTAGATTCTGTAGAGTATTATCTCCAATTAATGGGTCAATTGTTAAGGCAGCACCAATATTATTTACTGCATATTTGGCAACGTCTATAAGAGATACGTAAAATGAAATATAATAAGTCTGTCCAGCAATTAGTGAACTTTGCAGTTCTGTCTGAACATATTCTCTGAGGTTTTCGGTACTACTATTATAACACCATACTCCAATATAAGCATCTCCGTAATACGGAATTTGCGTGCCTAAAAGATTAGTAGGTACCGAACTTAGAGGATGTGTCGAGCAAGAATTATAATAATCAGGAGTTCCTAAATGATTAGGTAATACATACCAATCGGTTACCCCGATAAAAATATTAGGTGTCGGACATTGTGTAAACTCTTCAAAACTAGGATTGTTAACTAAATTTTGCCCTGCTAAAAACTGCGTCGCAAACACTAAAAACCATAAATATTTCATTTTTCATTTTTTTTAAAGATATACTTTTTTACAATCGTAAAAGCTTGCAGGTAACGGTTTCGTATATGATTTGTGGCGTTTGGAGCGGCTGAATCGGCAGAGGCGAAACGCGGAGCGTTTGCGGGAAGCAGCTCACAGAGCTGCGTGCGATTCAGCGAACCCTGGAGCCGCTTGTTTGCGGATTTTTCCGCGTATCTAAGTTACTGTTTTTTATCGATTGATTCTTTAATCTCTGGCGCAGCCATAAACTTATATGCGTTGTTATGCGAAGTGCAACCCATATGAGTAATCACATCCGCGTGAGATTCCGCTGAAATAGTCTTGAATTTTGATGAATTAAATGATTTTATCGATCGAAAAATTTGAAGAGCAACTCTAGTTTTTTAATACACTTTTTTCAACCACAAGAGCTTTAGATTTTTATCAGTGGTTGCATTACGCATAACGGTTTCGTATATGATTTGTGGCGGTTTGGAGCGGCTGAATCGGCAGAACACCCGCCTCTGGCGGGGTAGGAAGCAGCTCACGGAGCTGCGTGCGATTCGGCGAGCTTGGAGCCGCTTGTTTGCGGATTTTTCCGCGTAACTAAGTTATGTTTTTTGTTTGACTTTTTAATGCTAGCACAATTTGAGTTATAAATTATATGCGTTGTTGTGCCTGCCTGCCGAAGGTAGGCTTTCGTTATTTGTTTTTGCAATTAATATTTCAATTACTACAGGCGCAAATTCTCCAATGGACTAAATAACATACTTGCTAAACATTTTTTCAAGCAGAAATTTTT
>Ga0316204_10009843_pt1 | contig 12570 bp, 8 predicted proteins | sample 6monrhotite_MG_2_FD_205661 | JGI IMG/M metagenome (GOLD analysis project Ga0316204, IMG submission 205661) | Microbial mat bacterial communities from mineral coupon in-situ incubated in ocean water Damariscotta River, Maine, United States -... | ecosystem: Environmental > Aquatic > Marine >...
TTTATTATCTTTTTCACGGAGCCGTTCATATGCGATCCATGTGCGTTCCTCAAAGATCAGTGATCTCATTCATATTCTCGTCATTTGGCTTGTGTCCATCAACCTTGGAACGCGCAGCAATTGAATCAGCTATTGGCGACATTAAACTACTATTTTGTAGAATATAGGGTGTTTCTCGTTCTCACTCCCAATTTTCTGCGCTCATTACGAGAAAATCATCACCTGATCGCCGAGTTACTTTAATTGGCGCATGGTTATTAACTACCTGCTCTACAAAGGTTTCAAGGTTATCTCCAAATTTATTTACACTAATTGAGTCCATAATATCCACCAGACGTACGGTATTTCTGTGCAACTATCAACTAAAAGCCCATACAAGGCAAATTAGCATGGACCGTTTTAACTTTGACGGTCTTGTGCGGGATAAATTATTACAACTTAGTTGCGTTTTGATTAAATAATCAACCTCATTATGAACCAATGTTCATACTCCGATCCTGTCCTGCTATTGTGCTATAATTTTTTACGCCCCGACTTATCGAAACCAAACGCTTCTGAATAGGTTATCTGAGGTGCTTCGTTCTCGTTCAAATATAAGGATAGAGAAACCGTCATGCCGGACTCTTCAGCAAATTCATTTTCTTTGCACTGAGCGATGAGTTCCGTTATAGGCCAAGAAAGCCATGTGTTTCCTGGACTCGGGAGAAAAGTGAACACATCGCTGCAAGGATTGCGTTGGCGCAACCCGGCTGGATTGAAGATGACTTCACTAAAAATCTCATCGACATAGATATATGTATTCGATGGGTTTCTATCTCGCAGCGGGTAATCTTTATAAATCTTACGGCCCATCCATGCAGAACGAAATTTTTCCCTGGCCAGAGTCATGTGATCGACAGGCCTTTCAATGATATCGGTGATCGCTTCGTCTTCGAGCTGAGAAAGGCGAGAATCGCCAAACCGTACTTCAGCTGAAAAATCCTCAAGTAATTTTTGATTCAGTAATTCGTGCATATCGTGTGTTGGGAAGCGAGCAGATTCAGATTCAAACCCTGGCTTGGCGTAATGTGATTGGTTTTCACATTGGCCTTGAGTACAGCAACGTATACTGTGACTCATTATCACAATATTGGGGGAATCGATTTTGACCAGTCGATGTCGATTCACGCGCCCAGCGGTTTGAACAATGCTGCGAGCACTACTGGGTTCGATGACGGCCCAGTCAAAATCATGATCACGTCCAACCTCTTCGACCGGGCTTGCAATAACAATGAACTTGATCGATTTTGATGGATTGCCGGCGATCAATGAACGAATATATTCCGATTCGATGATGCGCGTGTTCCCCCCCTTTCGTGTTAGAAGATGATCGAGCGTTTTTTCTTTTAAGTAGCGCTGAATCATAAATTCGTCGGAATGGTATGTGGCAATAAAGTCATTGGGTAATTGCCTGGCCAGATACGTTGCCAATGTTAAAAGGCTCTTCACCTGTGAAATGCGGACCAAGCCAAAACTAATAGTTTTGTCCGTACCTTCAAGTTTCCAACCGTGATTTTCGTGTAGTGATTCAATAGCGTCAGTGCACGAGTTAAAAAACGCGTTTTCCGAGAGCTCTGGTATGGCACTAATGATTGCGCTTTTTGTTCCCTGCCCCCGCATTTGTTCGAGCGCACGCCCTATATTAGCTCGGTAGGCCTCGGCGACTATGGTGCTGTTATCCGTGATTTCTATCTGTGGTGGCTGATAATTACTAATGATTCCGGTAATGAATGATGCATTACCGCTTTCGTGTAATTCGCTCCACATTTTAACGCCACTGGCAAAAGCTTGGGTGAGGGCTCTAGCCATTGGAAACGGTAATGTCGCTGATGATGTGATAACGTTCGAGCCGAGCATTGCGGCAATTTCGACGAGCCTTAGAACAGCAACGAAAGACTTACTTCCATAATCATCAATTTCATCCAAAATCAAGTCGCTATTTAGCACTCGTAATAAGGCAAGAACGTGATGCCCTTGCCGCCCAGGCTCGCCTGCTGCCACTAAATAATCAATTGTTGATACCAATATCGGGGGCGCTAACAGTTTGTCGGCATTCCTGGCGATTGACGAATATTCACCTAACCAATTAGGCAAGGGAATTGCTGAAGTAGTTGCAACATCAGCACTTACAACATCAAAGTGTGTTTCGTCATCGTCGTTATTATCATCATTTGGGGGCGAACAGGCGCGGGCAGTATTGTCGTGCGTTTTTTTTGCGATGTGGTGGCCAATAATACAGCTTAACCGCGCGGCAGGTATGCTCAGTTCATCACAGTATGCGTTACGGGTCTGCAGGGTGAGTGTTCTCAAACCAAGGGCTGTTGAAAAGCGCACAGACTCTCGCTGGCAGAGTACCACTGCGGCTTTTGCGTTCATTCGGGTTTTACCTGCGCCCGTGCCTGCAATATTCATCACAAGGGCCGGTGCCGTATTCGTCTTGCGAGCTTGCTTAAGCGCCTCGACGGCTTCGTTTTGCCAGTTAAAACGTTCATCGGTAGCCGGTTCGAGAATGGCTTCCACAACCGACTCTTCTAAACCTTTCCAGGGTGAATTCAGGGCGTTGCGAGCGAATGTCGCGGCAAGCTGCCCAACTTCGTCTAAGTGATAGTGTAATGATTGATTTAAGCGGCGTTTGCCCTTTAAATCTCTTGTTGTATTTGCATAGAGCGTATCAGCGCTGTCGATCTGGCGAGCGGATACCGTATGGTCGGCCATGATTAAGAATGCGCGTGACAAAATGGCGGCTGCGCGTAAAGCACTGGGTGAGGCGTTGGTGGTGTTCTGGATTTTCGTAATTGATGCCCCAATCTTTTGCTCGAGTGAGGGTAAAAACTGGCCACCTGATGAATAATATTTCTCTGGCGCATCAAAAAATGATGGTTCATTTGAGTCCCGTTTTTTCGCGTCAATCTTTTTTTTTCTTGCCGCGTCAATCCCCATGATATGAAAGCTTGAATCAATCGCATTCATTCGAGCGCCCATAAGCCCGTGATGCGTTGTAATCACGAACATCAGTGCATCGTTCATGTGCCGGAGGCCTTGTTTCTTGTCAAAAGGCATCCATTGCGTAACGGCGTGCTCGTCCCATTCAAGTGCGGCCAACGCATCATTGAGTGTTTGTCCTTTCAGCAGCATTTCAAACAAAATACCGGAAACCCATTCGTGCCGTATTGGATCTTGTGACGGTAATACCCCTTTAAGCTTTTCTTGAAACAAGTGCGTCGCTTTGCCAATGTCATGTACTAGCCCGGTAGTTAGTGCCATGTATTCGATGATGGGTATCATTTTTAAACGTCCTGTGGCTTAGCAAGGTTATTCAACATCAAGGGTTTGGATAAGGGGCCATACCACATTATCGCTCACGGGGTTGCCGCAATACTCTATGCGATACTCATGGAGGTATCGGTTTTGAACGCCAACTTTACCGTTATTTACCCGCAACTGATTATCCACCACTAAGCATTGTTCAGGTGTGAGCTTTGGATTTAACAAGACGTTATAAGCCTTCTCGAGTTGACGAGCAGATATGCCACCGAGTGACCTGGGTTTTCGAGTATCACTTTTAGTTGCACTAATGATGCGCGATAGCAAAAAGGCCTTAATGGGTTTTTCTTTGGCACTGAGATCATGGGCAATAAGCCGCCATTGGTCCGACTTGTTTTCCAACCCTATTGGTAAAACAGGCCGTGCTCGCCCAGCTTCACCGCACCTAAGGCCAACATAATGTATATCAATAATTCGCTCAACAGCAATACTTTGGCAAATGAAGGTAAGCGCATTATTTTGAACCGGAAGAGAATTGGTCCACTGCACTTTGTTAACAGTAAGTTCCTTGTCGCGTAAGCCTGTCTCAGCGAAACGAGCACCAGCTTCGATGGATTTTAGCAAGTCGTTATCATCAATTGCCTTTGGTGGAGCCATACTTGGTTTAGGTATAACCTTTTTACCGTCACGTTGTAAAAACTGAGAATAGGTTTCGACGCTGCGGTTGAGAATACCAGTAGCCGTCGATTCACTCTTGATTAAATGCTCGAATGCATCCATAACGTCATGGCGTTTGGTTTGACCAAAGCGAAAACTGCGCTTTAAAACGAATAATTCTCGAGGACAGACTCTGTTTTTAATCATATTCATCCAACAAGTATCTCTCAAAATAATAGTTAAATAATTATAACCCTACTTATCGATCAAATACATAGCTTTTTATTGGTTATGTTATTTGCGCATTCGCCAGTGAACCGTCTAGTATTGCCTCGTAACCTTAAGACGGAGAAGGAAATGACATCAAAATTTATTGAAGACATATTGCCGCCTGAGAAGTACCGCGAGGTATTTAATACCATGGCACACTTCGCAATGAAGCTGTCCAATACCAATGCGGCAGGAGCCATTCGCATTGACCAGACCTACGCAAAAACGATTCCTTACGCAGCGGTATGCACTTCGCTTGCGCATGGGAAGGACATTCCCACCGATTACACGCGCGGGGCAGGCGACGCAAAAGCGGCAAAACACCTGCGCTGGGCAACATCGACAGCCACGGCAAAAGATGCGCAACAATTCGAAGCGCAGTCTGAAAACGCGAGCAATAAAACAGAAAAAAAGCGTTTCAGCGTTGACGCTCAAAATATCCGGGACATTATTGCCGTAAAGCCATACTACGCATCGGTGAAGACGCTTTACGAGCAAGCAGACCACCACTACGCAATAATTAACGGCGAAAAAATAAGCCCAAGATTGACGCAACTGTTACTACCAAAACAGGACGGCTATATTGCGGTGACGCCATTGGCATCTGCAGGGTATGGCTGTTGTTTCAGCCAGGAAATCAAAAAACATGACCGCTGGCTATCAAGGGTTAAGCGCTCATTAGGCGGTGCGAATCCACAGAATATTGGCGGTCTCGTGTATTGGTTAACCAAACCACTTTTGATGAGTGCACCTCACGAAAACGCCGAGACTAAACGAATCTATCAAGCGTTGTATAAAAGTATTCCTTACGTTGTCCCAAGAACAATTTTTGAGCAATACGCACAATGGCGTAAAAAAATCATTGTATCAAAGATGAGCTTTGAGCATAACGCACGAATTAAAAGAATTGATTTGAGCTATGCGCTCAAGCTATCAGACCACCACTTCAAGCAACTTCGTATCATGCGTGACGAATTTGATAACATTCGGGATCAATTACCAGAACACATTCCGGAACCAGAAACAGATTCACATAGAGCGGTTGCGAGGTTCCTTCTGGGAGAAACGTTGAGCCGCGATGATAGAGACGCGTTGGGCCTATATATCGCCACAAAAATAGCGCGATTCGAAATGACGGATTCGATTAAAATAGGTTGGGACAATGCCGACATTTCTCATTTTGGCAGAAAAATTGGGGAATCTTTTCATGCGTAACTATTATCTGTTAATCCCAAGGATTCAAGTTCAGGCGGGCAATGCGATGAGTGCCTACTGGGTAGCCAATGGTGCGCCTGTTACCGCTGCCGTCGCATTCGCTCATGCCCTGGGGCGACAATGTGATTTTGTTGAAGCGTTAGAGGGGGTCGGGTTAATTCACCATCACACTGAACTGCAAGGTGATCATGAAAGCAGCAATATGGCGCTGCATCAACGTCGTGGAGCCACGTTTATTGATCAGGCAGATTATGTGGCCGGCACATTATCGTTAGGCCTGCAACCAACGGCCACTCGGCACATGGTTATTTCCCTGGTGATTTGCGTAAACGAAGACGCATTGATTGATGACGTTATAATTGCTGATTTTCTCGCCTCGGCACGTTTCAGTGGCGGTCAGATTATTGATCATGGCAAGGTCGTTTTACTCGAAAGCGAGCATGCACTAAATACTCGTATTCCAAATGGGTTTTGGGTAATGGATCGCCGGGACCTATTGGATGAAGGCACTGACCCAACCGAAACGCTTCTGCATATACTCGACAACAAATCTGATTTCTATTCGGCGTCCCTGCAACAACTGATAAAGCAGCACACGGAATGTGAGACGCTAGACGCCGACCAATTGAAATTGGCAAACAATAAAATTGATGAAATTAAAAAAAACCCCCGTAATGGGCTTAAAGCACTCAAAATTGCAAGGACGTACCTGAATCAAACCACCTGTGAAAACTTGCATAACGCATTAACTGACTACTTAAACGAAAATAGCTGGTTGTCGGCTACGTGCCTCGGATACTCCTGTATATCACCCATTGAAAACAGAGGTAACGTGCGTGGCAATTATCCACACGCCTTTGTGGAGCCTTTGGTTGGTATGACACAGTACAAAAGCACTCGAACACCGACACATTCTTTGCGCCAAAGTGTGTTTTGGCGAGAACAATGGTTAAACGAAACAACTTATGTAATACAACAATCGCTATAACTTAAAGGAAATGACAATGACTGATACAACAATTACCTTCAAAAAACTTCCCGCTGTATTAGCAACACAAAGAACGTACACCCTTTCTGATGCGGTTCTTTATAACATATTTAAAGACAGCGAGCGCACCCCTGTTGACGTTGTTCGTCACGGCGTTAGAGCGACCAACAATACCCCCCCTAAAAAAATCACAGAAGGGGCTATGAATGAAAACGAAGTGCGAAACTTACAAGTCATTGATTCTGCTAAAACAGATTACCGTGCTACGGCTCTGCAAGTAGAATTTCATATTTCATTCTTTGATGTTGCGAAAAGCCTTAGTGCAATTGCAGGAAATAATGACCAAGCGCTTCGTGATAGTTTTTTTCGTTTTACTGACCGAGCAAAATCGAGTGAGGGAATTAAGGAAGTATCAAGACGCTTCGCTCGCAACATATTATCGGGACGTTGGTTGTGGAGAAACAGACTTATTGCCGATAGCATCACCACAGAAGTGATTAAAAATGGTGAAGCCTTTGTTTCTGCACTGTCGCTTGAATTGCCGCTCAACAATTTCAATAACTACAGTGAACCGGAAAACCAGTTAGCTGATTGCATCGCGAAAGGCCTTGGCGGAAAAGGCAGTGATAAACTAACAGTACGTGCTACGATTAATTGTTTGGCCGGAGGGGCCGTCGAAGTATTTCCGTCACAGAATTATCGCGATGGCGCGGATTCGTCAACATTATCGCGTAGCCTATATGTGCTAAACAAACCACGAAAAATATCGACCGAAGAGGGCCCCGCCCGTGTTGGTGATGCGGCTATTCGTGATCAAAAAGTGGCAAATGCGATACGAACCATTGATACATGGTATCCATCGGAAGAAAATAATCCAATTCCAATCGCCATTGAGCAATACGGTGCAAACCTGGATCAACAGCGCTTTTTCCGCCGCGGCGCAACAGACAACGCATTTAGTTTAATGCGTGGGCTGAATATCCTTGATGAAAACAGCCCTAATGGTATGTTCATGATTGCGTGCCTGGTTCGAGGCGCCGTATATGCGGGAGGTTAAGCAATGAGCTTTCATTATTTTGAGATCAATCTCATTCCTATCGAGGATATGGCCATGGGTGCATTGCTAAACCAAGTGGTTCATAGACTCCATAAAATGCCCGGTATGAACGAAAAACGTTATGCCCTAACGTTCCCAAATGTTAAAGGGCAAGCACTTGGCTCAACACTAAGGATTTTTGGGCGTGACACGGGTGCAGTACAATCGTTATATGATGGACTTTCATTACAGTATTTTTTTCGCGACTATTCGAATGTTGGGGCTATAAAATCAATTGAAATGGATTATTCAGGAACGTGGATCGCGTTTAGTCGATTTAGAATTCCAAGTAAAAAATCGGATAGAAATAATTCAGGGCTTCACGAGCGTCGTTTTCGGGAGGCGCAAGCCATGCCATTTTTGCACGTAAAAAGCACCAGCACAAAGCGCGAATTTATAATGCGCGTGAAAGTGACAAGGCAAAAAAGGATGCAAGGTGCCTTCGAACCCAATAGCTATGGATTTGGCTCGATTGACAATCCAGTTTGGCTTCCTGATATTGTGAATGCATAAGTGAAATATACCCATTTTTTTGGGCGACAATTAATGTTCAATAAAAACAAATGGTTATAGAAATGCTTAGAAAAAGGGTATTTTTAAGAATTTTCACTTAACTAATTGATTAGTTTACAGAAATATGGAAGTGTGCATTGTTACCCGCCGTGTAGGCGGCTTAGAAAAGTCAGTGAGTTCTCTTCCTGGTTCAAGTTCTGTTACCCGCCGTGTAGGCGGCTTAGAAATGGAGCGGCTGCGGACGCTGGCGGCGCTGCCGGTTACCCGCCGTGTAGGCGGCTTAGAAAGTACTAAACGGAAACACCTCAACAGTCCCTTCGTTACCCGCCGTGTAGGCGGCTTAGAAAAATGATAGATACCTACTTGTATAACCAGCTGTAGTTACCCGCCGTGTAGGCGGCTTAGAAAGCGTTAAAACGATGCATCGCCTCAGCCCAAAGCGTTACCCGCCGTGTAGGCGGCTTAGAAAGCAACTGTGACAGTAGACGCAAGCGGAACCGCGTTACCCGCCGTGCAGGCGGCTTAGAAAATATTAGTTTGATCTTCCCCCGAATTTACGAGCACTCGATTAAGGCCGATAATGTAAATCGGAAGATAAAGAATGTCAAAAACGATAAAGCAGAAACAGAAATATACCAAGACGTACAAGCTTGGTGCAGTAAAGCTGGTTACCGATCAAAACTACCGTTATGCAGAGGCTGGTCGCAGTCTCGGAATCGCCTCAAACCTGATCTCCCGCTGGCATAAAGAATTTCAAGCGATGGAGAATGATGCTTTTCCTGGCCTGGGCCAATTATCACCAAACCAAGAAGAAATACGGCGTTTACGTGAGGAAAATAAACGACTCAAGCTCGAGCGCGAAATATTAAAAAAAGCGACGGCCTTCTTTGCCAAGGAAAGTACATGAAATTTGAATTCATTGCGAATCATAAGAAGGCCTTTCCAATAATCGTTATGTGCCGGGTAATCGAGGTTTCTCGCACCGGATATTATGACTGACGTAAACGTTCTCCCAGCACCCATGAACTCAGCAACAGACAATTGGACACACATATTCACGCCATATTTGTAGAGCACAAGGGACGCTATGGCTCACCAGAAAGCACAGATGAATTGATTGATCATAACAAACCCATTGCGCCAAATCGCTTGGGACGTGATTCATCACCAGCAGGCCCAATGAAAAACGGACCAGTGATATTACTTACGTTTGGAGCCAAGAGGGTTAGCTTTACTTGGCTGTTATCATGGACTTGTATTCCCGAGTCATTATTGGCTGGAAAATCGATCGTCGGATGACGCAGGATCTAGTCTGTGGCGACGACCGTTCCCGAAGGGTGTCATTATTGAGCATTCTGACTGTGGAAGCCAAGATGCGTAGGACAAGCGCAGGCATTTTAGCGCCAGCACTGGGTGTCTTAAACATACTCCTTCCTAAATATACTCCAACCATTGGTCGCCGGGTTTTTAAAATCGATTGCCCTAAAGTACGATAAAAAGTCCAGAGAAGTGTGAATTATTTACGTTTTAAAACGTTCTATAACCGTTAAAATATCCGTGGTTAGCATGTTAGGCGCGATATCAACAATAGTTTGATAACAATCCAGCGCTATGTCTGAATTTAGCATATAGAAAGCGTCACATTGTAAGCACCGCAAAAGACCGTAAAAAAGATAGCAAAAAAATAATGATGTTTTAATAAGGGAGACACAACATGGCGATACAACAGCCCATGCTTCGCACCGCAAAAGGTGATTACTGGATAACCCATCTGCCCATGAGCAGCACTGCGCTTAGCTTTAACAGCGAAGCTGATGCGCTGGAGTTTATTCAGCCCCTGATGGCAGACTCATTAAATAGACAATCCTTGCAACAAGCCTATGCCAATGTGTACGGCGGGCATCATGGTTTCAATGAAACGGCCATTGCCACCGCGCTGCTTAACAAAAAACTAAGCTGCTGCGCCGCCATTGGCGGTGGCCTGCGAGGCGCACCAGCCGCCAAGCCACCAATAACGCCCATTAAGCCAGCGGCCGTGCCAAAAAGCAGGCCGAAAGCGGCAACGCAGACAGAACAAGCCTTAAAATACAAAATTCAACTGGAAATTGCCGGCCACAATACCGCGCCGAACCTGGCGGGAGAACTATCCATTAGCCGCGTCAGTTTACCCAAAAAGCGCCAGAAATTGCCAACAAGCAACAAAAGCAAAGACCAACACCGTGTTGAGTGGCTGATCAATGGGGTTGAAAATGTACCGCACATACTCTGGTACATAATCTATATGCAAGGTAGCTCTCCCATGTATCTTCGCCTTGGTGATCAGTTTGACCCGGTGGTGGACACAGTGCAAAATGCCCGATGGCCAACGGTGATGGTGCCAATGCAACTACTGCGGCTGACCGATCCGCCACACCCTACACGAGAGAACGCCAACCTATTGAGCGGCGGTTGGGTCTATATTTTTATCAACGGCTTTTTATTTCGCGAACTGCAGGTCATTAACGAAAACGGTGTAATGCGCGATGTTGATTTGGGCACGAAGGACGGTGTGGGTGATAAACGCACAGCCCGAGGACATTCCCTTGACCAGATAGTGGTACCCTATGTGTTGAACGGCCAACCACAAACCATCGAGATAGCGTATTCCCGGTTACCCTTTACCTGGGAGACGTTAGGCAGGCTGGGCGGCGTCGCCCCCAATGATGATCGTTTCCTTAAAAAAGATACACACAGCGCCCAAAACATTGCCAGGGATGAGGTTTTGTGCAAAGAATGGCTACAAAAAGTGGACTTATCCACGTATGGGGCTAATTTTCAATCCAGCAACGGCAACGTAGGCCCCATTGCAACCGCCCTGCCCAATGCCAGTGGCTATGATCTGCTAAAGTACCAACGCTCCCAGCCCCTGCCGGTGGTGTATCTTGAGGATAAGCCGGTTAAGAAAAAGGTGATTCCTGTGATTTATGTGCCGGGTATCTTTGGGTCGCGTTTGGAGCGACCTGGCGATAAACCTGAGGATCAGTATGTGTGGGACCCGGATTCAGAAGGACCAATCGTCGCGAATTATGCCAAAAGCAAATGGTCAGCGTTCTTTCAACGTAACTGGAATGATGACGAAATAAATTTAAAAACTGAGCGCCTGCATGATATCAAGGCCACTGTAATGAAAAACTATAATGATGACGGCAAGAAGGCCATTTTAAAAGCCATTCGAAAATCAAAACACTTTAACCAGCATGCGGCGCAAGCCAGCAACAATACCGACAAAAAACAATTGCTGGAAGCCGAATATCAACGCCGGGCCGAACGCGGCTGGTTTGGTATTTTGGCCGAATATGCACCATTAATGGAAGCCATCGAGCTAATCGAAGACGAGCATTTTGTGTATGTCTGTTATGCCTCCGGTCGCGACTGGCGCAATGACCTCGCCAAAGAAGCAGAGGATGTTAAACAGGACATTGCGCGCATCCAGGCCATTACCGATTATCCGGAATTGGGGATAAATGGGGTGCACTATGAAGCCGGCAGTGAAAACCCCATTGTGGTAACCCATAGCCAGGGCAGTCTGATTGCCCGTTATGCCAGCGAAGTACTGGGCGCCAACAGTAAAATACAAGGCATGGTGCATTTAAACCAACCCACCACCGGTTCGCCCGTACTTTACCGGCGTTTTATATTAGGCTCGGGACACGAACGAGTGATCGCCTATAATTTCACCCGGATGAGCGATAACGTTTTTTCGGAGATAATTGGCACCACGTCCTACCATTTCACTAAAATGGGTAACCTGCCCGGTGTCTATGCCCTGCTGCCCACCAATGACTACCTGCACCAGAGCGGCGCAAACACCACCGATTGGCTCACGACCGAACCCGCGCACCTAAAGCCAGGCACCATCAACGACATTTATGAAGACGTCTACCTCAATGACAACGTGGGCTTACTCTGCCACAAGCGCTACGACCCCGGCATACGCCCCAAACCCTACACCACCAGAGAGTTCACCCGCGTAACGTATGAGGATAGTTTTGGCGATGAAGTCGACGAGCTTATTGATAACATGGACCCGGAGTATCTAACCGCCGACACCAAAGCCTATTTGCCCAATGAAACCGCCTGGCATCATGATAATAGGCGGTTACGGCCGAATTCAGCGACACCTGATGAAGATTTAAGAAAAGTAGCAAAATGGTACGAAGAATTAGAAGAGCTATTGCTTACTGCAAAAACGTTTCATGATAAATTAAGTTTACAACACCACCCTAAAACCTTTGTGATTCGCTCAGAGGGTTTGGAAACAGCGATAACCGTTCACCTTTCAGTCAACCGGAATCATGTGATAGAGTGCCCCTTCGACTATAGCAAAGTTGGCGACGGCACGGTTCCACTCACCAGCCAGGAAGAACTGTTAAAACATGGCGCCAAGCCCGCAGGGAATATCATCACCAAAGGCAAAGTCGTGCACGCAAAGATTTGTGAACACAAAGAAGCTATCGATCAGACCCAATACGCCATTTTGGAAATAATT
>Ga0316204_10009844_pt1 | contig 12568 bp, 9 predicted proteins | sample 6monrhotite_MG_2_FD_205661 | JGI IMG/M metagenome (GOLD analysis project Ga0316204, IMG submission 205661) | Microbial mat bacterial communities from mineral coupon in-situ incubated in ocean water Damariscotta River, Maine, United States -... | ecosystem: Environmental > Aquatic > Marine >...
CGCCCCCTGACGTATTGGTGTTACAGACTGATAACCGCCGTGGCAACGCCAAATTCAAAGCCGTTATGTCAAGTTGAACGTCTTAATCGTGATTGAGGGCTTGCCAAGTTCGCCGGATCGGACTAAAAAGCCGCGTCCGCCGCACATAGCCGCATTCATACGGTGGACCCGATACCAATCGGGCGCGTAGCTCAGCGGGAGAGCACCTCGTTGACATCGAGGGGGTCACTGGTTCAATCCCAGTCGTGCCCACCATCAAAACCCCAGCGGAAACGCTGGGGTTTTGTCATGTCTGGGGTGTGGCCGTGATGGAGACTAAAAGGCTGACTTTCACGATACTTTCACGAAACGGCATTTAGCCGACCGTTTAACGTTACGCTTTAAAACAATCTTTCGATCACCCCGTGATATCAACCCACCGTCCTTCGCGGGCCGACGTGAATAAGGCATCCACGACTTTCATGGTGTTCAATGAATCTTCTAAGGGGTGTTCCAGTGGCGTGCCTTCACGAATGTGGCGGGAGAACGCTTCGCCTTGAAGACGGTACTGGTCCGTTACGTCGAACGTGCACTCGATCGCGGATCGATCACTGAGTTCTGATCCGTCATCAATGAACAGGCGTGTCGGTCGGTCGATGGGCGCGTTGAACGGAATTTCGATTTCAATGCGCTTGTCGGCGCCGAAAATGTGCGCGCGCTGGTACGCAACCATCTGCGTGGAGCACAAAAAACTGGCGGGTCCTTGTTCATAGTCCAAAATGGCCGACACCAGCCGATCGGTGCCGAATTTCGGATCAACCTCCATCATGCCCAGTACCCTTTTGGGTTCGCCATCGAATATGTAACGCGATGTGAGAATCGGATACACGCCGATGTCATAAGTTGCCCCGCCGCCGCGCTCGGGTATGTTGCGAATATTCCCTGGGTCGTCATTGAAAAAACTGAACGCATATTGCACGGCGCAGAGCTTGCCTATGGCGCCCTTGCGGACCTCTTCGCGCGCGCGTATCCATTGCGGGTGATGGCGGACCATGAAGGCTTCCGCAATTAAAGCGCCAGCCTGATCGCGCACGGTGATGAGTTGTCTCAGTTCATCGGCTGACAGGGCGATGGGTTTTTCGCACAGCACATGCTTGCCACTTTTGGCGGCTTGGATGGAAAACGGGACATGCAGATCATTGGGGAGTGGATTGTAGATGGCTTCGATGTCCGGATCGGCCAGCAGTTCTTCGTAGCTGCCATAGGCCTTCGCAATGTTCAGATCGTTTGCCGCTTTTTGCGCCTTGCCTAGATCACGTGACGCGATTGCGGCGATGGTGCACTGCGGGCTTCGCATCATCGCAGGCACGACCTGCTCGATGCCAATTTTTGCGGTGCTGAGAATGCCCCACTTAACGGGTTTCATGGGTTGGCGCTCCTCTGCTGAGGATTAAGAATCCAAAGTTTTAAGGCATGTTTTCGCGTATAAAAACACCAATGCGCGGCATTCGTGGATTGATGCTGTCTGGGCCTTTGGTGTGATGTTCAAGCAGCACCCGGGCAGCTTCTCGGGCCTGGAACTCCGGGTCCTGGTCAATCACCGCATCCAGCGTTCCGTCGATCAGGAGCTTCCTCGAATAATCGGTCAATTCGTGACCGATGAGGACGATATCCGCTGACTTTCCGATTTCCTGAATTGCCCTCGCATTGCCGCGAATGCCGCCACCGACGTTGTAAATGCCGAGCACGTCTGGGTGCTGTTCCAACACGGCCTTGGTCGCCAGATATGCTTCCGTATGGTTATCGTGGGTTGGATGCTTAATGGTGACCGATATATCTGGAAACAGTTCGCGTAACACATCGCGAAAACCGATGTCGCGTTCTTGGTGGTCGCGATAGGACAGGTCAAGGCTGCCCTCGAACAAGGCGATCTCGCCTTTTTGACCGGCGAGAAAACGCCCCATCAGATACCCCGCCGTACGCCCGGCGGCACGGTTGTTCAGACCGACATAGGCAGTTTTCTTCGGCGTCGATAAATTGGACACCACGGTGACAATGGGAACGCCAGCATCGAAGCAGGCGTTGACGGCCTCACGCACCATTGGGTTTTCCAACGCAACCACGGCGATCCCATCGGAATGGGCGCTGACCTTGTGGATGGTGTCGGCCAAGGCTTGCGAATTGAAGCCTTCGATGAGGTGGCACTGGATGTCCACACCGTCCTCGGCCATGGCTTGCCCGGCAGCTTCTGCGCCATTGACAACCTGTTCCCAAAACGTGTTCGGACCGCCCGGTAAAATATAATCGAACTGCAATCTGGTCTTGCGCGCGCGGGAGGTTTTGCCCCCTTGACCTCCTTGGCCCTCAAGACGGTGCACCGCATCCCAAATGCGCTGGGACGTATGAGAACTGACCCCGGCGCGCCCATTCAATACGCGGTCAACGGTGGCGATGCTGGCGTCAGCTTCACGCGCAATATCGGCATGGCGGATCTTGGGTTTGGGCACGGCGCTTCCTAAATTGATGACGCTTGAGGTTCCATCACCTCTAAAGAACCGGGCTGCTTCATAGCTGTTTTTTACAATATCAAATTGATTGCCATGAATCAACAAAACACATCAATATGATGGTATAATCACTCAGTTACGCGTTTTCACCTCCTCTGTAAAATCCATTAACTTACTGTAATCTAAATTGTATTTGCGTATTCATAAAGGTTTTGCAAGGAGAGGTTGTTTTGTTTTGATTTTTGATGGACTATGTCGCATTATCCATCAATACAATCATAAATAGGCTGGTCGAAACGCTGAAAGGGAGGCGTTCATTGTTTGTTGGCCTAGATATCGGTACTTCCGGTGTAAAGGCGGTTTTGGTTGACGAGACTCAAACGATTCTCGCTGAAGCCAACGCCCCTTTGACCGTGCAACGCCCCCATCCCTTGTGGTCGGAACAAGCCCCCCAGGCGTGGTGGGATGCGGTCGAAACCGTGATGGCCACGCTTCGTGCCGACCATCCCACTCAATATGGGGCCATTCGAGGGATCGGCTTGTCGGGGCAAATGCATGGCGCAACCTTGTTGGATGCTGACGGTGCTGTTTTACGTCCGGCTATTTTGTGGAACGACGGGCGCAGCGGCGATGAATGCCAAGAGCTTATCGCACGCGAACCTTCCACATCCGCGATCACCGGAAATCTCGCCATGCCCGGTTTCACTGCGCCCAAGTTGCTGTGGGTCGCCAAGCACGAACCGGACGTCTTCGCCAACACAGCCAAGGTGTTGCTGCCAAAGGACTATGTGCGCCTGTGTATGACCGGCAAAGCGGTTTCAGAGATGTCCGACGCCGCCGGGACCTTATGGCTCGATGTCGCCGCGCGCGATTGGTCGGATGCCATGCTGGCGGCATGCGGGTTGAACCGCGATCATATGCCGCGCCTGGTCGAAGGCAGTGCATCGTCTGGCACCTTGAAAACGGATGTGGCGACGGCTTGGGGCTTGTCGCCATCGGTTATCGTCGCCGGTGGCGCTGGCGACAATGCGGCGGGCGCGGTCGGCATCGGCGCGGTGACGCCGGGACGCGCGTTTTTATCTTTGGGTACGTCGGGGGTGTATTTCCTGACCAACGAACGCTACACGCCGAACCCGGACCGGGGCGTGCACGCATTCTGTCACTGCCTACCGAACACGTGGCACCAAATGAGCGTCATCTTGTCGGCGGCGTCTTGTCTGTCGTGGGTCACCAAAATCACCGGGGCTGCCGATGAGGCTGGGTTGCTCCGTGAAATTGAAGCCGCAGGAGATCCTGGAGAAACAACGACCATCTTCCTGCCCTATCTATCGGGTGAACGCACGCCGCACAACGATCCATATGCCAAGGGCGTATTCTTCGGCATGACCCACGAAACCGATCGCGCGGCACTTGGTCGCGCGGTGCTCGAAGGGGTGGCTTTCGCCCTGGTGGATGGACAGGACGCGCTGTTGGCTGGTGGGGCGCAAATCGACACCGTTTCGGTGATCGGCGGCGGCGCGCGCAGCGCATTTTGGGGTCGTATTCTGGCCTCCGCCCTCGACCGGCCACTGACCTATCATAAAGCAGGAGAGGTCGGTCCGGCGTTTGGCGCGGCGCGGCTCGCCCGTCTGGCGGTCAGCGGGGAAGAGCCGCACGATGTCTGCACCCCGCCGCCCATAGATCGAATTGTCGAACCGGACCCGGACCTGCGCGCCGCCATGATGGCGCGACACGAACAATTCGTCCGGCTCTACACCATCCTGAAACCCGAATTCCTTGCCCAAGGGAGCGACCGATGAGCGCGTATTTCACCACCGTTGACAAAATCACCTTCGAGGGGCCCGAGAGCGAAAACCCGATGGCCTATCGTTACTACGACCCCGACAAGATCGTGATGGGCAAACGCATGGAGGATCACCTGCGCTTTGCGGTGTGCTATTGGCACACCTTCTGCGGCACGGGGCTCGACCCGTTCGGCGGCGGCACCTTTGCGCGGCCGTGGTTCGGCGACAGCGATCCCCTGGCGCTGGCGGAACTGAAGCTGGATGTCGCGTTCGAGTTTTTCGAAAAACTGGGCGTGCCGTATTTCTGTTTCCACGACCGCGATGTCGCCCCCGAAGGGGCAAGCTTGGCCGAGAGCAATGAGCATCTCGCCCACATCGCGGATCGCATGGAGGCGGCGATGGAGCGCACCGGGAGCAAGTTGCTGTGGGGCACCGCCAACCTCTTTAGCCATCGTCGCTATATGGCGGGCGCGGCAACCAATCCCGATCCAGAGGTGTTCGCCTATGCAGCCGGACAAGTCCGCCAAGTGATGGAATTGACGCAGCGTCTGGGGGGAGAAAATTACGTTTTGTGGGGCGGCCGCGAAGGTTATGAGACCTTGCTCAACACCGACCTCAAACGCGAAGCCGACCAGATGGGACGCTTCCTCACCCTGGTCGCCGAACACAAACACAAAATCGGTTTTAAGGGCGCGTTGCTGATCGAGCCTAAGCCCAAGGAGCCGACTAAGCATCAGTATGATTTCGATGTCCAATCCGTTCACGCCTTCTTGCTGAAGTACGGGCTGGAAAACGAATACAAGCTCAACATCGAAGCCAACCACGCGACTTTAGCGGGGCACAGTTTTGAACACGAACTGGCCTACGCGGCGGCCAACGGCATTCTCGGTTCCATCGACGTCAACCGTGGCGATCCGCAATTGGGCTGGGACACCGATCAATTCCCCAATAATGTGCCGGACGTGGCGGTGGCGTTCTATCACGTTCTCCAAGCGGGTGGCCTGGGCAGCGGCGGGCTCAACTTCGACGCAAAAATACGCCGTCAATCCTTGGACCCCGACGATCTGTTCCACGCCCATATCGGCGCCATGGACGTTTGCGCGCGGGCCTTGATGGCCGCGGCGGACATGATCCAGGACGACCTCCTACAAGCCGCCAAAGACGCGCGTTATGCCGGTTGGCGCGGTGCGCTCGGCAAAGGCATCTTAGGTGGGGCTTTGTCGTTGGCCGACATTGCCGATAAGGTTGTCGTCGGTGGGATCGACCCTCAGCCGGTTTCTGGACGTCAAGAAGCTCTCGAAAACGTGGTCAATCGGTACGTATGATATGAAGCATCGCCTACCCTGCACCCTGGTCGTGGCCTCGACCCTTTGTTTGGCTCTCGGTTTTGAGAGCCGGGCCGAGGTTGATGGTCCGTTCGGGATGGAGAATGCGATGCCCAAACATCTCAGCCAACAAGACATCGAACGGCTCAGCATCAACGATCTCGTCGCCCATGGTCGCGCCTTGTTCCTGGCGAAGTTCACGGCGGCGGAAGGCGCGGGGCGTCCTGGCGCCACCGGGGCCATCGTGCCAACGGCCGCGGAACCTACCGGTGCGTCAATGTTCATGCGCACAGCAGGTGCGGATTCCAATGCCTGCCGCGGCTGTCATAACGATCCAATTACGGGTGGCGCCGGGGAATTCGTGGCCAACGCGTTCGTGTCCGAAGGCTTTAGCGATGCGGACTTCGACACTGTGGACCCGCAGTTTTCCAATGAGCGCGGAACACCCGCGCTCAACGGCAGCGGCCTGGTTGAACTGTTGGCCCGGGAAATGACCCGCGATCTGCGCGCCATTCGCCGTGTAGCCGCTGCAAAAGCGCGCAAAACCGGGGGTACGGTGCGTGTGGCGCTGCGCGCCAAGGGTGTGTCCTTTGGCCATTTGAGCCTGCATGGGGACGGCTTCATGGATGTCTTTGAACTGGAAGGCGTGGACCAGGATTTGTTGATCCGCCCATTCAGCCAAAAAGGCGTGTTCACGTCTCTGCGCCAATTTAGCGTCAATGCGCTGAACGCTCATCACGGCATCGAAGCGGTTGAACGCTTCGGCGCACAACATACCGATACCCCGGACTTCGATCAGGACGGTGTGAACGATGAAATGTCTGCCGGGGACGTGACGGCGCTGGTCGCGTTTCAGGCGCTCTTGCCCGCTCCCGTATCCGTCATGCCAGACAAGGCCAACCACGCAGCCGTAGAGCAAGGTCGCAAGCTGTTCGAAGGCGTCGGCTGCGCGACCTGCCATGTTCCCGAATTGGCATTGGACAGCAGCGTGTTTTCTGAACCCGGCCCCTACAATCCGGCAGGTAATTTACGCCTCAATGATGTTGCCGCGCCGCTCAGCTTTGATATTGATGTTTCCTTCCTGGCGCGGGACGATCAGGGCCGGGTGCTGGTGCCAGTGTTCTCCGACTTCAAGCGCCACGTGATCGCCGATGCCGAGCGCCCTCACTTTGCCAATGAATTGCTGGCGCAACGGTTCGTCAATCGTGATGAGTTTCTCACCCCGCGCTTGTGGGGGGTGGGCTCCACCGCCCCCTATGGTCATCGCGGCGACCTGACGACCTTATCCGAAGCCATCAGCCACCACGGTGGGGAAGCGACTGCGTCGCGCCGCGCCTTTGAAGCCCTCGATAATATGGACCGCCGTCGCATCATCGGCTTTTTGCAGACGCTGCGCATCCCGGTGACGGAGGTGGGGCTATGAAACGTATGTTGTTTGCCGCTGCCATCGCAATCTTCACGGTCAGTTCGGCCCATGGCTTTGAAACTGCGCGTTACATCGCTGAACAGACCGGCATCGACCATGCCTATGAAGGTGGCTGGGAGTTTTTCGTCGGTGGCGGTGTTGCGACCTTCGATTGCGACGGCGACGGTCGGGAAGACCTGTATCTGGCTGGTGGAGATAAGCCCGCAGGTCTGTACCGCAATGTTTCAACCGTTGGCGGCGCGCTGAAATTCGTCAAGTTGGCCGACGGTGCGTTGAGCTTGAAAAATGTCACCGGGGCGTATCCGCTCGACATCGACGGGGACGGCCAGCTCGATTTGGCGGTGCTGCGGGTGGGCGAAAACAAACTGTTCAGGGGCCTGGGCGGGTGCCGGTTCGAAGCCACCAACACGGCCTGGAATTTCGACGGCGGGGTTGATTGGACCACCGCGTTTACGGCGCGCTGGGACAAGGGCGAAGATTGGCCGACGCTGTTTTTTGGTAATTACGTGGACCGCGCTGCGCCGGGTTCGCCCTTTGGCACCTGTGCGACCAATCAGCTTTGGCGTCCGCAAACCGGCGGTGGGTTCGGCCATGCCCAAGCCCTGCAACCCAGCTATTGCACCTTGTCGGCGCTGTTTTCGGATTGGAACCGGAACGGCGTAGCGGACCTGCGTCTGACCAATGATCGGCAGTATTATCGCGGCGGGCAAGACCAACTGTGGCAAGTGGCGGCGACCGGCGAACCAAGCCTCTATGGCCGCAAAGACGGCTGGCGGAAACTGAGCATCTGGGGTATGGGCATCGCCAGCCATGATGTCACCGGCGACGGCTATCCCGATTACGTTTTGGCCAGCATGGGCGACAACAAACTGCGCACCCTCAGCAAAGGCCCAACACGGCCCGTGTATGGCGACGAGGCGGGCAAGCGCGGCATGACAAGCCATCGCCCGTATGTGGGCGGTGACATTTTGCCCTCCACCGGGTGGCACCCGGAATTCAAAGACGTCAACAACGACGGTTTTGTCGATCTGTTCATATCCAAGGGCAATGTCGAGGCAATGAAGGACTTTGCTGCGAAGGACCCCAACAGCCTTTTGATGGGCCAGGCCGATGGCAGTTTCACCCAAGTCGGTGAGACGGCGGGCATCGTCACCTACGCCAAGGCGCGCGGTGCGTCATTGGCCGATTTCAATCTTGATGGCTTGCCCGATCTGGTGGTGGTCAATCGCAACGCGCCGGTGGAAGTCTGGCGTAATGTCGGCCTCGGCACGGCCGCGCGTCCTGTCGCCATGGGCAACTGGTTACAGCTCAAGCTTTTGCAGGACGGAGGCAATCGCAACGCGGTTGGCGCATGGATCGAGGTGCGCATCGGCAATCGCACCCTCACCCGCGAGGTCACAGTTGGTGGTGGCCATGCAAGCGGCCACCACGGCTGGCTCCACTTTGGGGTCGGGACGGCGGAACGCGCTCGCGTTCGGGTGCGTTGGCCGGATGGCGAGTGGGGGCCGTGGGTGCGCGTGTACACCAATCAGTTCGCGCGTGTGGTGCGTGGAGCCGCACAAGCGCAACCGTGGTTGCCACCGGGCCAACAAACTGGCCTACTAACGGATCTGCCACCTGGATGAGTTTTATACGTCCCCCGTGGACGACACGATGTGGACGACACGACCTGCGGCTTCGGTCGCCAAAAAGACCATGTCTCAACAAGACACGTTTTGACCACCCGTCACTTTTAAATTCACGAAGGGAGAAAACCGATGAGAATCTTCAAAGTTATCCCCGCCCTGATCCTGGGCATGGTCATCACCATGGGGGTGAACATCGCGGCTGCAGCCGACTTGATTGTTGGCGTGTCGTGGTCGAACTTCCAGGAAGAACGCTGGAAAACCGATGAGGCAGCGATGAAAGCTGCGCTCAATGCAGGCGGCGCAAAATACATCAGCGCCGACGCTGGCGGTTCCGCTGAAAAACAACTGGCGGACGTTGAAGGTTTAATCGCGCGTGGCGCCAACGCGATTATTATTCTGGCATGGGACGCCGACGCAGTTTTGCCGGGGGTCACCAAGGCCAAAGCGGAAGGCATTCCGGTGCTTGGCTATGACCGCCTGATCGAAGCGCCCGGCGTTTTCTATCTGACTTTCGACAACGTCGAAGTCGGTCGTATGCAGGCTCGCGCCGTCTATGCGGTGCAGCCGAAGGGCAATTATGTTTTCATCAAAGGCGCATCAACAGATCCGAACGCTGACTTCCTACACGGCGGCCAGCTGGAAGTTCTGCAAGCTGCGCTTGATAAAGGCGACATCAAGGTTGTCGGCGAACAGTACACCGATGGCTGGAAGCCCGAAAATGCGCAACGAAACATGGAACAGATCTTGACGGCAAACAACAATAAGGTTGACGCCGTCGTGGCCTCCAACGACGGCACAGCCGGTGGCGTTGTCGCAGCACTGACGGCACAGGGTATGGAAGGTACCCCGGTGTCCGGCCAGGATGGTGATCATGCCGCTCTGAACCGCGTTGCGCGTGGTTGGCAGACGGTCTCTGTCTGGAAAGACGCGCGCGCTCTCGGTAAGGCTGCCGGTTCAGTCGCCGTGCAGCTTGCAAAAGGTACCATGGCCAGCGATGTCAAAGGCGCCATTAAGTGGAGTGGTGGTGCAAAAGGCGTGGAAATGGACGCAATCTTGCTTCCGCCGGTTCCAATCACTCACGACAATCTTGATATCGTCATTGATGCAGGCTGGGTCTCTAAGGCAGTCGTCTGCCAAGGCGTGAGTTCTAATCCTCCCGCCGCCTGTAAGTAATCAACAGGTGTCAGTGACGGGAGCTAACGAGGCGCGGCGCTGGCCGCCGCGCCTCTGGTTCCTCAAGAAAATATGGGGAGGAACATGACCGATACGCCCACTGATACTTCGCTGGGTGACGATCGCCCGGACACGGGTTCTGATCGCTCGGAAAGCAAACTGACGGCGCTGTTTAGGACCTGCGAAATCGATGCTCGCATGGCAGCCATGGTGGTGGTTCTCATCGCGGTATGGCTGGGTATGCATGTGTTGACCGACGGGTTTTTTCTGACAGCGCGCAATCTCTACAACCTCACGGTCCAATCTTCCGTGGTCGGCATTATGGCGACTGGGATGGTGCTGGTGATCGTGGCGCGCCACATCGATTTGTCCGTGGGATCCGTCATGGGATTTACCGGTATGGTTATCGCCTGGCTTCAGGTGGATGTTTTTCCGTTGGGCGTAGTATGGAACTGGCCCGCGACGATTGTGCTTGGCCTCATGCTTGGCGCTCTGATCGGTGCGTGGCAGGGGTACTGGATCGCGTATCGGTCCATTCCCGCTTTTGTTGTCACGTTAGGCGGTTTATTGATGTTTCGCGGCCTTGCCTTTTTGGTCACCGACGGGCGCACGGTCGCGCCTATGGACCCGACCTACCAACTGTTAGGTGGCGGCATTGATGGCTCTATCGGCGAGACATGGAGCTGGGTTTTCGGAATCGTCGCCATAGCCGTGATCGCCTTTATGACGTGGCAGCAACGCCACTCGCGCATCAAGCATGGTTTCCCGACCAAGCATATTCTTATTGAATGGATGCTTTTTGTCATTTGGTCTTCTCTCATCATCGCTTTTGTCGTTGTGATGAACTCGTACACCAAGCCGCGCACGGATATTCCGCGCGGCATCCCGGTGCCGGTTTTGATTCTCATCGGTGTGGTGTTGGTGATGGCGTTGATAACCAAGGTCACCACGTTTGGGCGGTATGTCTTCGCAATGGGCGGTAACCCCCGTGCAGCGGAGCTGTCCGGCATCAACGTGAAAAAGATGACTTTGTTTATTTTTGTGGTCATGGGCATTTTGTGCGGCGTCGCTGCGGTGATCACCACCGCGCGCTTGAACGCGGGGGCAAATTCCATGGGCCAGCTGGCCGAACTTTCGGTCATTGCCGCCGCCGTGATTGGCGGAACCTCATTGGCCGGCGGGGTGGGGTCCATCGCCGGCGCCATCCTGGGGGCGGTGATTATGCAAAGCCTGGAAAACGGTATGGTCCTCATGGGGGTTTCGTCCGCCATGCGACAAGTCGTCATTGGTCTGGTGCTGCTGTTGGCCGTTTGGTTCGACACGCTGTACAAAAAACCTCATTGAGGGAGAGAGCCATGAATACGTCACCCTTGGTGGAGATGAAACACATCCACAAGCGCTTCGGCGGTGTGCACGCGGTCAAGGATGTATCCATCGATCTTTACCCCGGTGAGGTGGTGGGCATCCTGGGCCATAATGGCGCGGGTAAGTCGGTGTTGATGCATATGTTGTCTGGCGCGCTGCCCGTGAATCAAGGCGAAATTCTCATTCACGGGGAAAAGGTCAGGTTCGACAATCCCCGCGAAGCCCGTGGTAAAGGCATTGAAACCATCTATCAAACCTTGGCCCTGGCGGACAACTTGAACGCCCCGGCAAACCTGTTCCTGGGCCGTGAACTGAAAACCCGATGGGGAACGCTGGACGACGATTCCATGGAAGCTGAATCACGCAAGGTGTTGCAGCGCCTCAATCCTTACTTCACCAACATTAACGACGCGGTGATTAACATGTCCGGCGGTCAGCGTCAGGTGGTCGCCATCGGTCGGGCGATTTATTTTGACGCCCGCATTCTGATCATGGACGAACCGACGGCGGCGCTGGGTCCGTCAGAATCCGCTATGGTGACAGAGTTAATCAAGAAGCTGCGCGCGGATGGAATAGGCATTTTCCTCATCAGCCATGATATGCACGACGTGTTCGATCTGTGTGACCGCGTGATGGTGATGAAAAATGGCGAAAACGTTGGTATGCACCGGATTGAGGAGGTCACAAAGGACGATCTACTCAGCCTGATCATCGTCGGCCACCTGCCCGAGGGGTGGGTGCCCCGCAATAAAAAGATGGAGGCCTAAATGCGCAACAGACCTTTTGGAAATACGGGCTTTGAATGTTCCGAAGTCGGCCTCGGCACCTGGCAGTTCGGTGGCGATTGGGGGAATGTCAGCGAGCAAAGCGCGCTCGACATTCTCCGCGTGGCTGTTGATGAAGGCGTCAATTTCATCGATACCGCCGACGTTTACGGTTTAGGCGTAAGCGAAAGTATCATCGGAAAGTTTTGGCGCACCTGCGACCATCCTTTGTTCATCGCCACCAAGTTAGGCCGTTTTCCCGAGCCAGGTTGGCCAGCGAATTTCACCTTTGAAGCAATGGAGGGTCATGTGAACGCATCCCTCAAGCGGCTTGACATGGAAGCTTTGGATCTGATCCAGCTGCATTGCATTCCCACGGATGAATTGAAGAAGGGTGACGTGTTCGAGCATTTGCGGACCCTGAAGATGCAGGGCAAGATCAAAGCGTTTGGCGTCAGCGTTGAAACGGTTGAGGAAGGTCTCGTGTGCCTTGATCAAGACGACGTGACATCGCTGCAGGTGATCTTCAACATTTTCCGTCAAAAGCCTGCGCGCGAACTGTTCGACGCAGCGCTGAAAAAGGGGGTCGCCATCATTGCCCGGGTGCCGTTGGCCAG
>Ga0316204_10009845_pt1 | contig 12567 bp, 25 predicted proteins | sample 6monrhotite_MG_2_FD_205661 | JGI IMG/M metagenome (GOLD analysis project Ga0316204, IMG submission 205661) | Microbial mat bacterial communities from mineral coupon in-situ incubated in ocean water Damariscotta River, Maine, United States -... | ecosystem: Environmental > Aquatic > Marine >...
GACACCTCAGAAATTGGCTCACAAGCGATTCTGAAACTGGTTGAAGCCATGGATACTTACTTCCCAGAGCCAGAACGCGCCGTTGACGGTGACTTCCTGATGCCAGTGGAAGATGTGTTCTCTATCTCCGGTCGCGGTACGGTTGTTACGGGTCGTATCGAGCGTGGTATTGTGAAGGTGGGTGAAGAAATTGAAATCGTCGGCATCAAAGACACTGTCAAGACGACGTGTACCGGTGTTGAAATGTTCCGCAAGCTGCTGGACGAAGGTCGGGCAGGCGACAACGTGGGTATCCTGTTACGTGGTACCAAGCGTGAAGATGTTGAACGTGGTCAGGTATTATGTAAGCCAGGTTCTATCAAGCCACACACCAAGTTTGAAGCAGAAGTGTATGTCTTGAGTAAAGATGAAGGTGGTCGTCACACACCATTTTTCAACGGTTACCGTCCACAGTTTTATTTCCGAACCACGGATGTGACCGGAGCTTGTGATTTACCGGAAGGCATCGAAATGGTAATGCCGGGTGATAACGTCAAGATGACGGTTAGCCTGATAGCACCGATTGCGATGGAAGACGGTTTGCGTTTTGCGATTCGTGAAGGTGGCCGTACCGTAGGTGCCGGTGTCGTCGCGAAAATTATTGAATAAAAGTTACTGAGTAAAATTACATGGCAGCTAAAAATCAAAACATTCGTATTCGCCTGAAGGCTTTCGATCATCGTTTAATCGATCAGTCTGCTCGTGAGATTGTTGAGACAGCCAAGCGTACTGGTGCACAGGTTAAGGGTCCTATCCCTCTGCCAACAAAAATGGAACGCTTTACCATATTGATTTCACCGCACGTTAATAAAGATGCGCGTGACCAATATGAAATTCGTACACATAAACGTTTGATGGATATTGTTGATCCAACAGATAAAACAGTTGATGCATTGATGAAGCTGGATTTAGCAGCTGGTGTTGATGTGCAGATTAAACTGCAGTAACGGGCAGGCTGAGGTTAAGAAAATGACAATTGGTTTAGTCGGTCGCAAAGTGGGTATGACGCGCATCTTTACTGAAGAAGGCGCATCCGTTCCTGTGACAGTTATTGAGGTAGGTCCCAATCGTGTGACTCAGTTAAAGACTGAAGAAACAGATGGCTATCGAGCTGTTCAGGTAACAACAGGTACTCGCAAGGCCTCTCGCGTAAATAAATCTATGGCAGGTCACTTTGCTAAGGCCGGTGTCGAAGCAGGTCGTGGTTTATGGGAATTTCGTTTGGAGCAGGGCGAAGGTGATGAGCTTGCGGCTGGTGCTGAAATTAAAGTTGATATTTTCGAGGCTGGTCAAAAGATTGATGTTACTGGTACATCAATTGGTAAGGGTTTCGCCGGTGGTGTAAAGCGTCATAATTTCGCTATGCAGGATGCGACGCATGGTAACTCGTTGTCACATCGTGCTCCTGGTTCTATTGGTCAAAACCAGTCTCCAGGTCGCGTATTTAAAGGTAAGAAAATGGCAGGTCACATGGGTGCTGCCCAGCGTACTGCGCAGACGCTTGAAGTCGTCAGAATTGATTCAGACCGAAATCTGATTTTGGTCAAGGGTGCTATCCCTGGTGCTAAGGGTGGCGATGTGATTGTTAAACCAGCAGTGAAAGCACGCTGAAGGTCTTGTGATGGAATTAAGTTTAACGACAGCAACGGGTAAGGCGTCAACAAAATCAGTTAGTGTTTCTGATGTTGCGTTTGATCGTGAATATAACGAAGGCTTGGTACACCAGGTAGTCACTGCATATATGGCGGGTGGTCGCGCAGGAACCAAGTCGCAGAAGACTCGTTCGGATGTTCGTGGCGGTGGTATCAAGCCCTGGAATCAAAAGGGTACAGGTCGCGCACGCGCAGGTACTATCCGTAGTCCAATCTGGCGCAGTGGCGGTACTACTTTTGCTGCGCGGCCAAAAGACTGGTCTCAAAAAGTAAATAAGAAAATGTATCGTGCTGCAATGCAGGCGATTTTATCTGAGCTGGTACGTCAAGAGCGTTTGGTTATAGTTGATAAATTCGATATGGATGCTCCTAAAACCAAGGTTCTAGTAGAAAAGCTGGCAAGCCTTGGTCTTAATGATGTAATGATTGTGACAACTAGTCCAGATGAGAATTTATTAATGTCATCAGGCAATCTGCACAAGGTTAGCCTTGGCGAAGCAGACAACATGAATCCTGTTTCATTGTTGCGCCATGAAAAAGTATTGATGACGGTTGAAGCGGTGAAAAAGCTTGAGGAGATGTACGCATGAACCAGGAACGCTTATTGAAAGTGCTGGTTGGACCGCATGTCTCTGAAAAGGGCACCATGCTGGCTGATAAGCACAACCAAATTGTATTTAAGGTTATTCCTGATGCAACCAAACTGGAAGTAAAAAAAGCAGTTGAGAATTTGTTCAAGGTTGAAGTGGATAATGTTCAGGTAGTAAATGTTCGTGGCAAGATGAAGCGTCTTGGTCAGAATTGGGGTAAACGTAAGAATTGGAAAAAAGCTTACGTGAGTCTTAAGGAAGGTCAGGATATCGATTTCATCGGTGCGGAATAAACGGTTTAAGGAATATCGGTATGGCTGTTGTTAAAACAAAACCAACATCTGCTGGGCGACGTTTTGTCGTTAAGGTGGTTAGTGAAGATTTGCACAAAGGTGCACCTTATGCTCCGCTTTTGGAAAAGCAGAGTAAAACCGGTGGTCGTAATAATTTAGGTCGCATCACGACACGTCACAAGGGTGGCGGCCACAAGCAGCACTATCGTCTGATTGATTTCAAACGCAATAAAGACGGCATTGTTGGTAAAGTGGAACGAATTGAATATGATCCAAATCGAACTGCAAATATTGCATTAATGTTGTATGCCGATGGCGAGCGTCGGTATATAATCGCGCCCCGTGGTGTTAAGGCTGGCGATGAGTTGATGTCAGGTCCTGATGCTGCGATGAAGCCAGGTAATTGCATGCCGCTGCGTAATATCCCAGTAGGTAGTGTTGTTCACTGTGTTGAATTACGTCCAGGCAAGGGTGCGCAGTTAGCACGTAGCGCTGGAACCTCTGCCCAGTTTGTGGCTCGCGATAGTCGTCATGCGACTTTGCGTCTACGTTCGGGTGAGATGCGTAAGGTATTGTCAGACTGTCGCGCGACCATTGGTGAAGTAAGCAACAATGAGCACAATCTGCGTAAATTAGGTAAGGCCGGTGCTTCTCGCTGGCGCGGTGTTCGTCCTACCGTTCGCGGTGTTGTGATGAACCCGGTTGACCATCCACATGGTGGCGGTGAAGGCCGTACCTCTGGTGGTCGTCATCCGGTAACGCCTTGGGGTGTTCCTACCAAGGGTTATAAGACTCGTAAGAACAAGCGTACTGATAAGTTAATTGTACGTCGTCGTAATCAGAAGTAATTGAGAGAGTAGAAACGTGCCACGTTCTATAAAGAAAGGACCATTCGTCGACTTGCACCTGGTAAAGAAGGTGCAGAGTGCGCAGGAATCACAAAGCAAGAAGCCGATCAAAACATGGTCGCGTCGTTCGATGATCTTGCCGGACATGATTGGATTGACAATCGCTGTTCATAACGGAAGACAGCATGTACCTGTTCTGGTTTCTGAGAACATGGTAGGTCATAAATTAGGTGAGTTTGCACCGACCCGTACTTATCGTGGTCATGTGGCAGACAAAAAGTCTAGATAAGAGGTTACACGATGGAAGTTGCAGCTAGCTTAAAACATGCACGCATTTCTCCACAGAAGTGCCGTTTGGTCGCTGACCAGGTGCGCGGCATGCCTGTTGAAAAGGCTCTAGAGTTACTGACATTTAGCCCAAAGAAAGCTTCTGCGATCGTTAAGAAGCTTTTGGAATCGGCAATCGCAAATGCTGAGCACAATGAAGGTGCTGACATTGATGAATTGAAAGTTAGTAGCATCTTCGTAGATGAAGGTCCTACTATGAAACGTTGGCGTCCACGAGCTAAAGGTCGTGTAAACCAGATTTTAAAACGTACCAGTCATATTACTGTGACAGTTGCAGAGCGTTAGAGAGAGACGGATATGGGTCAAAAAGTACATCCAACCGGCATACGCCTCGGAATCGTAACGGACTACACGTCCAAGTGGTTTGCCGAGACCAAGGATTATGCAAATTATTTAAATGATGATTTGAAAGTCCGTGAGTTCTTGAAAAAGAAATTGTCACAAGCTTCTGTTAGCCGTATTCAGATTGAAAGAACTGCTGGTAGTGCAAATATTACAATTCATACCGCACGCCCTGGTTTAGTGATTGGCAAGAAGGGTGAAGATATTGAACGTCTGCGTCGTGAAACGACTCAGATGATGGGGCTGCCAAGCGTTCATATTAATATCGAAGAAATTCGCAAGCCTGAATTGGATGCACAGCTTGTTGCTGAAGGTATTGCTCAGCAATTAGAACGACGCGTGATGTTTCGTCGTGCGATGAAACGTGCGGTACAGAACACCATGCGTCTGGGCGCACAGGGTGTAAAAATTAATATCGGTGGCCGCTTAAATGGTGCCGAAATTGCCCGTAGTGAGTGGTATCGCGAAGGTCGTGTGCCATTGCATACACTGCGCGCAGATATTGATTATGGTTTCGCTGAAGCCAAGACAACATACGGCATTATTGGCGTTAAGGTCTGGATTTTTAAAGGCGAAGTGATTGGCAAGCAGGAAGAGGCTGAGCCTGCAAAAGCAGCCGCCAATTAAGTAAAGGGTTAGAGAGATGCTTCAACCGAAACGTACAAAATTTCGCAAGCAAATGAAAGGCCGTAACCGTGGTTTAGCGGTTCGTGGTGGTAAAGTTAGCTTTGGCGAGTATGGTTTAAAAGCAACAGGTCGTGGTCGTATTACAGCACGCCAAATTGAGGCAGCTCGTCGCGCCATGACACGTTATATAAAACGTGGCGGTAAGATCTGGATTCGCATTTTTCCAGATAAGCCTATTACCAAAAAGCCTCTGGAAGTTCGTCAGGGTAAAGGTAAGGGTAATGTTGAGTACTGGGTTGCACAGATTCAGCCTGGTCGCATGTTATATGAAATGGAAGGTGTTACTGAAGAAATTGCGCGTGAAGCCTTTCGTCTGGCAGCTGCCAAGCTTCCAATAGGCACAACTTTTGTAACTCGGACGGTGATGTAATGAATGCGAGTGATTTAAGAGAAAAAAGTGCTGACGAGCTGAATAAAGAGCTGGTCGAACTTTTACGCGAACAGTTTAGTCTTCGTATGCAAAATGGTACTGGGCAATTGTCTCGTCCACACCAGGTGAAAATTGTACGTCGCAATATTGCACGTATTAAGACCATCCTGAACGAAAAAGCAGGTAAGGCAGAATGAGTGAAAAAGCAAAAGTAGAGCGGACAGTCACTGGTCGTGTTGTCAGTAACAAGATGGACAAGTCCATCACTGTGCTGGTTGAACGCCGAGTAAAACACCCGGTTTATGGAAAGTATATTAAGCGCTCTAGTAAGGTACATGCTCATGATGAAAGTAATGAGTGTAATGCCGGTGACCTGGTCACAGTAAAAGAGTGCCGTCCACTTTCAAAAAGTAAGAACTGGACGCTGGTTACAATCGTTGAACGAGCCGGCTTGGCATAAGCGAAGAAATTAGGAAGTGCGGAGTCTCTCATGATTCAGATGCAAACAATACTTGATGTGGCCGACAATAGCGGTGCGCGTCGTGTGCAATGTATAAAAGTGCTTGGCGGTTCAAAGCGCCGTTATGCAGGCATTGGTGATATTATTAAGATCAGTATTAAAGAAGCGATCCCTCGCGGTAAAGTAAAAAAGGGTGACGTTTACAATGCTGTGGTCGTTCGTACCCGTAAAGGTGTGCGTCGTCCTGATGGTTCCTTAATTCGTTTCGATGGTAATGCGGCGGTTCTATTGAATACGCAACTGCAACCTATTGGTACACGTATCTTTGGACCAGTAACTCGTGAGCTTCGTACTGAAAAGTTCATGAAGATTATTTCACTGGCACCTGAAGTGTTATAGGCGGAGATTGAGGCCATGAGAAAGATTAAAAAAGGCGATGAAGTTATCGTTTTGACCGGGAAAGACAAGGGCAAGCGCGGCAATGTGGTAACCATATTACCGAATGTTAACCGTGTATTGGTTGAAAATATTAATGTCGTTAAGAAGCACCAAAAAGGTAATCCGCAAGCAGGTACGCCTGGCGGAATTATTGACAAGGAAATGCCGATTCACATGTCGAATGTGGCTTTGGTAAATCCGGCTACTGGTAAAGCAGACCGTGTAGGTTTCAAGATGCTGGATGATGGTCGCAAGGTGCGTTGTTTTAAATCGAACGGTGAAGTTGTAGACGCGTAAGCGTTGGGTGAACATGATGGCTAGGTTACAAGAAATTTATAAAGAAAGCGTCGTCAAGCAATTGATGGACGAGTTTAAATACAGCAGTGTGATGGAAGTACCTCGCATTACTAAAATCACATTGAATATGGGTGTGGGTGAAGCATTGACCGATAAAAAAGTCATGGAGCATGCAGTTTCTGATATGACAAAAATCTCAGGTCAGAAACCAATCATTCGTAATGCACGTAAATCTGTGGCAGGTTTTAAAGTACGTGAAGGTTATCCAATCGGATGTAAGGTGACTTTACGTAAAGCCAAGATGTACGAATTTCTGGATCGTTTGATTTCGATTTCATTGCCTCGTGTACGTGATTTCCGCGGTTTAAATCCTAAGTCATTCGATGGTCGTGGTAATTATAGTATGGGTGTTCGTGAACAGATTATTTTTCCAGAGATTGATTATGATAAAATCGATGTGATTCGTGGTCTCGACATTACGATTACAACAACAGCAAAATCTGACGAAGAAGGTCGTGCTTTATTAGCGGCCTTTAATTTCCCTCTTAAGGGTAAAGCGTAAGGAGCGGCGGCAAGATGGCTAAGAGTTCAATGTTAGCGCGTGAAGAAAAACGTACACGCACTGTTAAGAAATATGCTGAAAAGCGTGCCAGCCTTAAGGCGATGATTAAGAATCCAAACATCAGTTTTGATGAGCGTATGGATGCACAGCAAAAGCTACAAAAACTTCCGCGTGATGCTAGTCCAAGTCGTATGCAGCGTCGTTGTCGTGTCACTGGACGCCCACATGCGGTTTATCGCAAGTTTGGTTTATGTCGTAACAAGCTGCGTGAAGCAGCAATGCGTGGCGACGTGCCTGGCTTACATAAAGCCAGTTGGTAAGATTAGGAGTACAGCACAATGATGACCGATCCAATTGCAGATATGTTGACGCGGATTCGCAATGCACTTGCAGCAAAAAAAGCTGAGGTTGCAATGCCACAGTCAAAAGCAAAGATGGCGATAGCCGAAGTTTTGAAGGACGAGGGTTATATCGTAGATTACGCGAAAGGCGAAGCAGACGGTAAACCAGTGATTAATGTTGAATTAAAATATTTTCAGGGCAAGCCGGTTATTGAAAAAATTCAGCGCGTTAGTCGTCCTGGCCTGCGTATTTATAAAGGTAAAGATGAACTGCCTAAAGTTATGGGTGGTTTGGGTGTTGCAATTATTTCTACCTCGGCTGGTGTAATGAGTGATCGTGCTGCTCGTACTGCTGGCCACGGTGGTGAAGTACTTTGCTACGTACAGTAGTGTAAAGGATTAGTAAGATGGCAAGATTAACCCCAATTTCGATTCCCTCTGGCGTGCAAGTAACGTTGAGCGAACAGGAAATCTCTGTAAAGGGAAGCAAGGGTGCATTAGCGCATAACATACATTCTTCTGTGGCGGTTTCGCAGGAAGGTGATGTTTTAAATTTTGTTGCTCGTGAAAATCAGGCAGGTGCACAAGCTCAGGCAGGTACTGCAAGAGCAGTGATTATGAATATGTTGACTGGCGTAAATGCTGGGTTTGAGAAAAAACTTGAACTGGTTGGCGTTGGTTATCGTGCGCAGGCAAAGGGCAAAGTTTTGAATCTTACATTGGGCTTTTCACACCCGGTGAATTATGAAGTACCTGAAGGTGTTACTGTTGAAACACCTAGTCAAACGGAAGTAGTAGTGATGGGCATTGACAAGCAGAAGGTCGGTCAGGTGGCTGCCGAAATTCGCGCCTATCGTCCACCTGAACCATACAAAGGTAAGGGTGTTAAGTATGCGGATGAGCATATCGTTCGCAAAGAAGCCAAGAAGAAATAATTTATTTTTTAGGATTTGGCAATGGATAAGAAAGTTGCTCGTATACGTCGTGCTCGCCGCACTCGCGCTAAAATTCGTGAGTTAGCAGAAGTACGTCTATGTATTCACCGCACACCGCGTCATATTTACGCGCAGGTAATTGCGGCCGATGGTGATGCGGTAGTTGCTAGTGTCTCAACCGTACAGGCGGATATTCGCAGCCAGGTGAAATACACAGGCAATGCAGATGCTGCGGTTACCGTCGGCAAAATGATTGCAGAAAAGGCAAAAGCAGCAGGTATCACAAAAGTTGCATTTGACCGTTCTGGATTTAAATACCATGGTCGCGTGAAAGCGTTGGCTGACGCCGCTCGTGAAGCCGGTTTGCAATTCTAAAGGAAGATACCGATGGCAGGTTTTGATAATTCGCAAAGTTCAGACGGTCTTCAGGAACGTTTGGTAAATATTCGCCGTGTGACTAAAGTGGTCAAGGGTGGACGTATATTTGGTTTTTCTGCGCTAACAGTTGTTGGTGATGGTCAGGGCCGCGTTGGTTTTGGTCGAGGTAAAGCACGTGAAGTGCCCATCGCAATTCAAAAGGCAATGGAAAGTGCACGCAAAAACCTGGTTGATGTAAAGCTGGTTGAAGGTACGCTTCAATATCCTATTACGTCTGAGCATGGTGCCGCTAAAATTTATATGCAGCCTGCTTCTGACGGTACGGGCGTTATCGCTGGTGGTCCAATGCGTGCAGTATTTGATGTTGTTGGTGTGCATAATGTATTGGCCAAATGTATTGGTTCAAACAACCCAATTAATGTAGTGCGGGCAACAATCAAAGGTCTTGCCAAAATGGCATCACCTGAGTCTGTTGCAGCAAAACGTGGCAAAAAAGTTACAGACATACTGGATTAATCGTCATGGCAGCAAATAAAACTGTAAAAGTAACGCTAACGCGTAGTCCTCACGGAAAGATCAGATCTCATCGTGAGAGCGTTCGTGGCTTAGGCTTACGTCGGATGCATCAAACTGTAGAAGTGGAAGATACACCTTGCACTCGTGGCATGATCAACAAAGCATATTACATGCTGAGCGTTGAGGAGAATTAAAATGCGTTTGAATACTATCAAGCCTGCTGCAGGATCAAAGCGTGATGCAAAACGCGTTGGTCGTGGTATTGGATCTGGTTTAGGTAAAACAGCCGGTCGTGGTCATAAAGGCCAGAAATCACGTTCGGGCGGGTTTAACAAAGTTGGTTTCGAAGGCGGTCAAATGCCTTTGCAGCGTCGTCTACCAAAAGTCGGTTTCCGCTCTCGTTTGGCGATGGTTACTGCCGAGATTCGTTTAAGTGAGCTAAATGCAATGGATGTTGATGTTGTCGACGTTGCTGCACTTCAAGCTGCGAACCTGGTAAGCAAAAATATTAAGCGTGCTAAGGTGATGTTGTCTGGTAAAATTGAGAAGGCCGTTACCCTTAAAGGTATTCGTGCGACTAAAGGTGCCCGTGAAGCCATTGAAGCGGCTGGCGGCAAGGTTGAAGAGTAAAACCTGATGGCAACTTCGCGCTCAGCTATTGCTGCGTCAATGGCAGGTGGTAAATATACTGAGCTGCGCCAGAGGATCTTTTTTGTTATTGGTGCCTTGCTAGTATTCCGTATTGGCACCTTTATAACGGTTCCAGGAATTAACCCAGAAACTCTTGCCGTAATGTTTGAACAACAGAAGGGTACCATTCTGGACATGTTCAACATGTTTGGTGGTGGAGCTTTGGAGCGTCTGTCTGTCTTTGCGCTGGGTATCATGCCATATATATCGGCATCGATAATTGTCCAGTTGTTAACCAAAGTACATCCTAAGTTAGAGCAATTAAACAAGGAAGGTGCTGCAGGTCGGCGTAAAATTACACAGTACACTCGCCTGGCAACACTCGCATTGGCGACATTTCAGGGATTGGGTGTAGCCGTAGCGTTGGCACGCCAACCTGGCTTGGTGACATACGATAATTTATATACCTTCTATTTCACTACGGTGGTGACCCTGGTTACAGGCACGATGTTTTTGATGTGGTTGGGAGAGCAGATAACTGAGCGCGGTATTGGTAACGGTATTTCATTGATTATCTTCGCCGGCATTGTTGCAGGTCTACCGTCTGCTATTGGCGGAACGATGGAATTGGGCCGTACTGGTGAAATGAGTCATGCATTTATTTTGCTGCTCTTTGTAGTAGCACTGGCCGTGATTGCGTTTGTCATATTTATGGAGCGTGGTCAGAGGCGTATTACGGTGCATTATGCCAAGCGCCAACAGGGTAGGAAGTTGTTTGCAGCACAATCAACGCACTTACCGTTAAAGATTAATATGGCTGGAGTAATACCGCCGATCTTTGCATCTGCCATTATTCTTTTTCCGGCGACCTTAGCAGGCTGGTTTGGTGGTACAGCTGAGGGTGGTGTTGGCTGGTTGCAGGATGTTGCTACGTTATTATCACCAGGTCAGCCGATCTACGTGATGTTGTATGCGTTAGCGATTATTTTCTTTTGTTTTTTCTATACGGCATTGATGTTTAATCCGAAAGAAACGGCAGATAACCTTAAGCGTTCTGGCGCTTTTATCCCTGGGATACGTCCTGGAGAGCAGACAGCAAAGCATATTGATACCATTTTGGGGCGATTGACCATGGTGGGAGCTGTTTACATAACAGCGGTATGCTTGTTACCAGAATTTTTAATCGTAGCTTGGAATGTGCCCTTCTACTTTGGCGGAACATCCCTGCTGATTATTGTGGTAGTTGTGATGGATTTTATGGCTCAGGTGCAGGCGCAGCTGATGTCCCATCAGTATGACGGCATGATGAAAAAGGCTAACCTGAAAGGGCAAGGCCGTTCGGGCCTACTTCGGTAGATCTGAGAGATAGGAGCAGAGAAATGAAAGTGCGTGCATCAGTAAAGAAAATTTGTCGTGAATGCAAAATTGTCCGTCGCAACGGTGTTGTTCGGGTGATTTGTAATAAAGACCAACGACATAAGCAGCGTCAGGGCTGATTTAGTGTCCTACAGCGAGAAATTGGCTTGCTGTAAGGGACGGATATAGGTAAAATTCCCCGTTTTCGCGTCCTCGGATGCGAACGGATTGATATATTAGGGTTTTAAGGAGTGGCTAATGGCCCGTATTGCTGGCATTAATGTACCAGATCAAAAGCATACTGAGATTGCACTAACGTCTATCTATGGCGTTGGAAGGCATACTGCACAGCAGATTTGTCAGAGCGCTGGTATTAGTTCATCTGCCAAGGTTAGAGATTTAACCGAAGGTGAGCTGGAAACATTGCGTACTGAAGTCGCTAAATTCACTGTTGAAGGTGACCTGCGTCGTGAAGTTTCGATGAATATCAAGCGCCTTATGGATTTGGGCTGTTACCGTGGTATTCGTCATCGTCGTGGACTTCCAGTTCGTGGACAACGTACTAAAACAAATGCTCGCACCCGTAAAGGTCCGCGCAAAATGGTTAGAAAGTAATTAACACAGGTTAAATTTTATGGCTGCTAAACCCGCGACACGCACACGCAAGAAAGTTAAACGTGATATCTCAGATGGTATCGTGCACATTCATGCGTCATTCAATAATACAATCGTGATGATCTCTGATCGTCAGGGTAATGCGCTTTGCTGGGCAACAGCAGGTGGTTCTGGTTTCCGTGGTTCACGTAAAAGTACACCTTTTGCGGCACAGGTAGCAGCTGAACGTGTTGCAGAAACGGCAAAAGAATATGGCATAAAAAATCTTGAGGTTTGTATCAAAGGCCCTGGCCCTGGTCGTGAATCAGCGGTTCGTGCTTTGAATGGTAAAGGCTTTAAAATTACTAATATCGCGGATGTGACACCAATACCACATAATGGTTGTCGCCCTCCTAAGAAACGTCGAGTTTAATAGCGGAGAATTACGTTGGCTAAGTATATCGGTCCAAAGTGTCGCCTGTGTCGTCGTGAAGGCGAGAAACTTTTTTTGAAAGGCGAAAAGTGTTTCGGCAGTAAGTGCGAAATAGAAAAACGTCCAACACCACCTGGTCAGCACGGCCAGCGTCGTAGTCGTAACTCTGATTACGCTATGCAGTTACGTGAAAAGCAAAAGCTGCGTCGTACCTATGGTGTACTGGAAGGTCAATTCCGTAATTATTATAAAGCGGCAGATCGCTCGAAAGGTTCTACGGGTGAAAACCTGCTACGACTTCTTGAGTGTCGTTTAGACAACGTTGTCTATCGTATGGGTTTTGGTGCGTCTCGCTCAGAAGCACGTCAACTTGTTCGTCATAATGGTGTCGTTGTTAACGATCAAAAAGTGAACATACCTTCTTATAGTGTTACGGCTGGTGATAAGGTTGCTGTTTC
>Ga0316204_10009846_pt1 | contig 12566 bp, 13 predicted proteins | sample 6monrhotite_MG_2_FD_205661 | JGI IMG/M metagenome (GOLD analysis project Ga0316204, IMG submission 205661) | Microbial mat bacterial communities from mineral coupon in-situ incubated in ocean water Damariscotta River, Maine, United States -... | ecosystem: Environmental > Aquatic > Marine >...
CCGATTGTGTCCAACAGTTGGTAATATCACTCACCCATTTTTCATTGGGGTGAGTAGCTGTAAAGTCCTGTGCCAAAAGATTAGGGGCCACCGTTTTATTATGTTGGCTATCCGTCGTTACTTTAAACTTCCGGGCCTGTTTAGCTCTTAAATTCAAAGCTTTCATACGTCGTACTACACGGTTTTGACTGACTAACTCATCATCAGCATTTAGTTCTTCAGTAATTCGTGGGGCTCCATAACGAGCTTTATGGCGTTCAAAAATGTCCTTTATTTTTCTATCCAGGTGCTGATTGTACTGTTCTCTTGGACTCATAGGTCGTTTACACCAGGAATAAAAGCCTTGTCTGGAGACGTCAAGCACTCGACACCAGGCTGAAATGGAACTACTTCCTTGATTGCTTAAAATAAATTCGTACTTCACTTGAGGTGCTTCGCGAAGTACTGTGAAGCCTTTTTTAGCCGTTCAACTTCCTCCTGCAAGCGCTTATTTTCAGCTTTTAATCGACGCATGTCCGCTTTTTCTTGTTGATAGTCTTCAACACTTAAGCCTCGGGATTTAGCCTCGTCATATTTGGAAATCCAGGTATATAATAAACCTTCGGAGATATCCAGTTCTCGGGCAATCTGGGTTTTAGGCTTGCCTGATTCCAATGCCAGACGAACGGCTTCTTGTTTAAATTCTTCTGAATGTTTACGATTTTTTCTGGTACTCATTTTTTACTCCAATTTTACAGATTATCTCCTAAACTAAGATGTCTGTGAAATTGGGGTAGGATCAACACTTTCAATGCCATTGTGATTAACACCGTTATTACAATGTTTCGCCCTGAATGGAATAAAGGCAACGATCGCCATACCTAAAATGACATGCATAAATAAGTCAGGTAAGGTTAGAACTGATTATCAAGGAGATATAAAGTTGTAGCCTTGATGTACATCAACGTCAGAACAACAGGTTGATGTAATGGCTTCATTTCATTAGAGAGCAATATAAAGTAAAAAACTTTAATAGAACTCGAAATGTGAAAGGCAGCATTTGCTAAGATTTATTTGCTCATTTCAAATTTGATTGATTTTTTGTTCCATAAAGACACTCTTTAAGCACCATACTGATCACGATAAGACTGAACCTTATCGTAAAATTGTGCTAATTCGGTATTCCCTTGTAAATAAGCGATTAAATGTTCCAACTTAATAATGCTGGCCACAGGCATTTTATAATGGCTTTCAATTTCAGCAATGGCAGACACCTCGCCCTTGCCCAGTTCCTGACGGTCCAGTGCAATAACCACCCCCGCAGGAGTTGCCTGAGCTTCATTAATGAGCTCAATGGATTCGCGAACTGAAGTGCCTGCTGAAATCACATCGTCAATGATCATGACCTTGCCTTTCAGAGCAGCCCCAACAATGGTGCCACCTTCACCATGATCTTTGGCTTCTTTGCGATTGAAGCTATAGGGTAAATCCCGCTGGTGTTCATCGGCCAGGGCAATGGCGCAGGTTGATGCCAGAGGTATACCTTTGTAGGCAGGCCCAAAAAGCATATCAAACTCAATCTGACTGTCGATCAGGGCACTGGCATAAAAACGTCCCAGCTGAGCTAATGAGCCACCGGTATTAAACAGACCACTATTAAAAAAGTATGGACTGATTCGTCCGGATTTCAGAGTAAACTCGCCAAAACGCAGCACTCCTGTTTTAAGTGCAAACTCAATAAAGGCTGTTTGATAATCGTGCATGTTTTAACCTGCTGTTTGAAAACGTTATCTGAAGATAATAAACCGTCGTAAGTAGAATTTTACCTCACTCATGACTGCACCCTGAATTATACCTTAGATTACGTTATAATAGCCGCAAAAATTCACCCATAAGAGATCCTATGAAAGTAATTTCCGCCAATCTGAATGGCATCCGTGCCGCAGCCAGGAAAGGTTTTTTTGACTGGATGCTGGCCGAATCCCCTGATGTCGTCTGTATTCAGGAAACCAAAGCACAGTACGAGCAACTCACTGACCCGGTTTTTTCTCCCGAAGGCTATTTCCACTATTTTTTCGATGCCGAAAAAAAAGGCTATAGCGGTACCGCTATTTACACCAAAAAAGTCCCCGATAAAGTCACTACCGGCCTGGGCTGGGATGTTGCCGACAAAGAAGGTCGCTATCTGCAGGCGGATTTTGGTAATTTGAGTATTGCATCTTTGTATTTACCTTCCGGCTCCTCGAAAGATGAGCGGCAATTGCTCAAGATGGAGTTTCTGGAACAGATAACACCATTACTCAAAGATATGGCCAAAAGTTCCCGTGAATACATTATCTGCGGTGACTGGAATATTGTGCATAAAAAAATTGATATTAAAAATTTTAATGGCAATAAAAACCGTTCCGGCTGTTTGCCAGAAGAACGCGCCTGGATGGATCAGCTTTTTGGCGAAGAAATTGGTCTGGTAGACGCATTTCGCGTTCTGAATCAGGAAGCCGAGCAATACACCTGGTGGTCTAACCGAGGCCAGGCGTGGGCAAACAACACAGGATGGCGTATTGATTACCAGGTGGTTTCCTCTTCTCTGGCTGAACAACTGGAGTCAACATCCATTTATAAAGATGAACGATTTTCTGATCACGCTCCGTTGATCATGAATTATAACCGCTCACTATAAAAGGCCCCGCAGATGCCCGCTGAAATTTCCTATGTTGCTGCTTTTATTGCCGGTTTACTGGGCGGTGTCCATTGTCTGGGTATGTGCGGGGGTATCGTTGGCGCTTTGACTTTTGGTATTAATCCTGCGGTTAACCCTTCACCTGATGCCCACTCATCGGCAAGCCCGGCTGCTCAAAGCGGAAAAAATCTCTATCCATATTTACTGGCCTATAATGGCGGGCGTTTATTAAGCTATACTTTTGCCGGAATTCTGGTGGGCGGCATCAGTATGCTGGCGACTAATCTGCCTGTCTTAAATCAAGTCCAGTTCGGATTGCAGATTTTTGCAGCATTATTCATGATTGCCCTGGGTTTGTATATTGGTGGCTGGTGGATGGGTTTACGTAATATTGAGCGGGCTGGCGGTGTGATCTGGAAACAAATCGAACCCATCAGTCGTCGCTTTATCCCGGTCAAATCCCCATTTCAGGCTTTGATTCTGGGGTCTTTGTGGGGCTGGCTACCCTGTGGTCTGGTTTATACCATCCTGTTCTGGTCAATTTCCACAGGCAGTGCGGTTGAAGGTGGCCTGTTAATGCTCAGCTTCGGCCTGGGCACTTTACCCATGTTATTGGCAATGGGGGTTTTCGCTGCCAGTCTGACCAGCTTTATTCGTAAAAACTGGGTTCGTGCTCTGGCTGGCGGTATTATTATTGCGTTTGGACTCTTTTCAATTTTTAATATCAGCCTGCGAATGCAGGCTTGATAAATTAAGAGCAAAGCAGAACCTGTCAAAACTTTTTACTGAATTTGACCTCATACTTTTCCTGGCTGCCATCAGGCTTAATATCAATATTAAAATTAACCACTTCTTTGCTCTGAACACCAATTTGAGCAATATAGTAGACGGCTTTACCTTCCTTAATTTCACGAAACTCCAAGTCGCGACTCTGTCCCATCAGGTTTTTTAATTCGCCAGTGACATTGGATTTGACGCCAATAGGAACTCCGGCACCTTTTTCCATGACGGAAATATTGATCATGGCATAATTTTTACTGCGCTTGAGACCATATTGTTTGGTCATTTGAGCAGGCAGTGAGTCGGTTGGAAAAGCATTAAAATAGACAATGTGTTCGGCATATTCTTTGGCATTTTCAGCTTGAGTACTTAATCCATACGCAAGCATAGAGAATGCTAAAAACAAAAAAATGCTGTGTCTAAAAAATTTCATAGGTCGCTCCCTCAATTGAACTTTTTGTTATAAGTAAATTAAGGGTAGGCATAATTGGGCAAATACGCAATCCGTATTTGCCGATAAAAAGTAGAAATTATGAAAAATCGAGGCCTGGCACTATTTATAGCGCGCACCAGTCTCGTTTACTATAGCAAAGTCCAGGAAGCTTAAGCTTTATTTGCCCGTGACGCACGCTTGCGTTCGTTTTCAGTCAGCATGCGCTTACGCACCCGGATGCTCTCTGGCGTCACTTCAACCAGTTCATCTTCAGCAATAAACTCCAGGGCTTGTTCCAGGCTCATTATAATTGGTGGTGTCAGGGTCACCGCCTCATCTGTACCAGAGGCACGGACATTGGTCAATTGTTTGGCCTTCAATGGGTTAACCACCAGATCATTACTGCGTGAATGAATACCGATAACCATACCTTCATAGACATCAACGCCATGTCCAATAAACAGTCTGCCACGATCCTGCAGGTTAAACAAACCAAAGCCAACGGAGGTTCCCTGGGCATTACTGATCAACACGCCATTGTTACGCTGGGCAAATTCGCCCTGGATCATTGGGCCATAATGGTCAAAGTTATGATAGAACAGACCGCTTCCAGAGGTCGCGGTCATAAATTCGGTCTGAAAACCTATCAAACCACGGGAAGGAACAATGTATTCCAGTCTGACCCGACCTTTACCATCCGGGACCATATTGGTCAGCTCGCCTTTGCGTTCACCCATTTTTTCCATAATGCTGCCCTGATGCACATCTTCCACATCCAGCATAACGTCTTCAAATGGTTCGCTCATCACGCCATCTACTTCTTTGGTGATTACTTCCGGTCTGGAAACCCCTAATTCAAACCCTTCCCGGCGCATATTCTCAATCAATACACCCAGATGTAATTCACCACGACCGGATACCTTGAACTTGTCCGGATCATCTGTCTGCTCAACCCTGAGAGCAACATTATGCAGTAGTTCTTTTTCCAGACGATCTTTGATCTGGCGAGAGGTTACAAACTTACCTTCCCGGCCGGCAAACGGTGAATTGTTCACCTGGAACGTCATGGTCACGGTTGGTTCGTCAACCGATAACGGCGGCAAAGCTGCCACAGAATTGGGATCACAGAGGGTATCGGAAATGTTGAGTCCTTCAACACCACAGAATGCAATAATATCACCAGCCTGTGCCTCAGAAACTTCAATGCGCTCCAGACCCTTGAAACCAAAGATTTTTAATACTCTGCCTTTGCGCTCTTTGCCTTCGCGGTCTACGATAACCACTTGTTCGTTAGATCTGATAGTACCCTGCTTGATTCGACCAATGCCGATAACACCCAGATAACTATTGTAGTCCAGACTGATCACCTGCAATTGTAGCGGGGCATCCATATCCACATCAGGTGGGGAAACTTTTTCGACGATGGTTTCAAACAAAGGCGTCATATCACCATCACGAACATCATCTTCTAAAGAAGCATAACCATTGATTGCCGAAGCGTAGACCACTGGAAAATCAAGCTGCTCGTCGGTTCCGCCGAGGCGGTCAAACAGGTCAAAGGTCTGATCGATGACCCAGTCCGGACGACTGCCATCACGATCTATCTTATTGACCACCACGATGGGATGAAGTCCCAGCTCGAACGCCTTTTGGGTCACAAAACGGGTCTGAGGCATGGGGCCTTCTACCGCGTCAACCAACAGGCATACGCAGTCTACCATTGACAGCACCCGTTCCACTTCGCCGCCGAAGTCTGCGTGTCCCGGTGTGTCAACGATATTGATGTGATAATCGTTCCATTCAATGGCGGTATTTTTGGACAAAATCGTGATACCACGTTCTTTTTCCAAGTCATTGGAGTCCATCATTCGCTCTGCCACTTCCTGATGTTCCCCAAAGGTACCGGATTGTTTGAGCAATTCATCGACGAGTGTGGTTTTACCATGATCAACGTGGGCAATAATGGCAATGTTTCTGATTTTACTAATATCTTTCACTGTGAAAGTCCAAAAATTAAACTATAGTTAAACGAAATGCCGCATTATAACGGATTGTTAGTGACAAATCAGAATTTATTCTTTTAATTAACAAAAATTAAAGCTTTTTGGAAATTATCCGTTATTGATAGCAGAAACTTGTTAAAAATCTCATCCTATCAGGACAGGAATGAACAATGACAATGCCAGTAACCGATCTGCCAGTCAGTGATAATCAAACCATGGCTCAATATTCCAGAGGTCTCAGAGCTTTTACCTTCTGGATTTCAGATACGCTTTATGCTATCGATATTTCAAAGGTTCTTACCATTAGTCAGGACATGGTAAATATTCAGTCGGTACCGGCGAAAGCCAAAGGTCTGGTGGGTATGGTGGAATTTCAGGATCATGCCGTTCCCGTACTGGATTTTGCCAACCTGCTGAACTTTCCTTCCGGTATTGAAAACAATAAAGAGTTGGTCAATTTACTCAACGAAAGAGAAAAAGATCATGTAGACTGGGTCAGTGCTCTAGAAGACAGTTTAACCAATGACGCGCCGTTCACAAAAGCCAAAGATCCCCACCGATGTGCATTTGGTCAATGGTATGATAACTTTAGTTCCCGAGATGAAACCCTGATGGAAATTCTGTCTGAATTTGATAAACCCCATAAACAAATTCACGCTCTGGCTGATAAATTACTGAATATGAAACAAGATGGTGAACGTGATAAGGCCATAGAAACACTTCAATACGAAAGAAATGTCACCTTGAAACGATTACTGAAACGTTTTGAGCAAGCCCGTACTCATCTGACAGAATCCGCACGCCAGGTACTGCTTTATATCACTGAAGATGGCACCACCCCCATCGTTGCTTTGCGCATTGATGACATAAATGATGTGGTTGATTTTAAACCGGAACAATTTAAGCCAATGGAACACATCAATAATATTCTCAGCGGCTCCGCATCCGAGATAGTCGTTGCCTATCTGAAACAATCTGAACAGGCTGACTGTCTGTTAGTTGAAGCATCCAATTTGATTAATATTGCCAAATCCTAGCGACACATTCCTCAAAGAAGGCGACTTTAATCCGCCTTCTTGATAATCTCCACTTCGAATATAATGCCGTCGACACCCGTCACCCTGATTTGAGAATCAACCGGAGCATCTTCACCCCTGACTCGCCAGGTGGAATCATCAACATGAATTTTGCCCGTACCGTTAACAATGGGCTCAATCAGATTAAAGGTCCTGCCGATATATTGTTGAGCACGACGATTGAGATTTGGCACCTCGGCTTCCTTTTCAGGAAAGAAACCTCGCAGTAGGCGCCAGGTAACGATGCTGGCAACCGATAATAGGGCAAAAATTATAAACTGGATTTGCCAGCTGACTTCTGGTTTCACCAATAACACAAATCCGATACAACCTGCGGCGATACCCAGCCAGAGGAAAAACGCTCCGGGGCTAAACACTTCAAGAATAATCAGTGCCACAGCAAAGGTTAACCAGTGCCAGAACTCCAATTGTGTAAACATTGATTCCATAAACTTACACTTCTCTATTAATCTGCTTTTGGACTGTTCTTATAAACTTCTTTGGCCAGTTCACCAATGCCACCAATGGCACTGATAACGCCTGAAGCTTCTAAGGGCATAAAGACCAGTTTTTGATTGTCGGCAGCACCAATTTCTTTCAATGCTTCCACATATTTGATTGCGACAAAATAATTGATGGCATTAATATCACCCTTTTCAATAGCCTGAGACACCATCATGGTTGCTTTAGCTTCTGCTTCCGCCAGTCTTTCACGGGCTTCCGCTTCACGATAGGCGGCTTCACGTTCACCTTCTGCTTTTAAGATAGCACCCTGTTTGTCACCTTCAGCACGCAAAATTTCGGCCTGACGTTCCCCTTCAGCTTCTAAAATGCTGGCACGTTTTTCCCGTTCCGCCTTCATCTGCCGAGCCATGGCGTCCACCAGATCCATTGGCGGTGCAATGTCTTTGATTTCAATCCGGGTGACTTTGACGCCCCAGGGAGTTGTGGCATCGTCCACCACATTGAGCAATTGGGAATTAATTTCATCACGCTTGGATAATAATTCATCGAGATCCATGGAACCCATGACGGTACGAATATTGGTCATGGTCAAATTCAGTATCGCATGTTCCAGGTTATTAACCTCATAAGATGCTTTGGCACTGTCCATGGCCTGAAAGAATACCACGCCATCGACTTTTACCATGGCATTATCTTTGGTGATGACTTCCTGAGAAGGAACATCCATAACCCGCTCCATCATATTCACCCGACGGCCAATAGCATCTATAACCGGGACAATAAAATTTAAACCGGGTCGCAATGAGCGGGTATAACGACCAAACCGTTCGACGGTGTATTCCATGCCCTGATCAACTTTCTTTATCCCCAATACCACAAGAATAATTGCCAACGCTAAAAAACCAATCACAAAGGCATCAAAACCGGCCATATTTATCTCCTATTTTTTTCTATCCTAAAAACATAGAATAAATGACCGGACTATAGTCTTCAAGGGAAATAAGTATCGTTTTTAAAATATTTATTGGACTTCTGGTATCATATGTTTTTTTAACCTGAAAAAGAGCCATGGCTGAACGTAATTATCTAAAACCACCAAAACGACTGATGCGCCATGTTGGTCGGGCCATTGCCGACTTTAATATGATCAATGAAGGCGATCGGATACTTTTAGGTGTTTCCGGTGGTAAAGATTCATTATCCTTATTACTGATACTGCACCACCTGAGCCAATATGCCCCGGTAAAATTCCAGCTAGGTGCCATCACCGTTGATCCGATGATTGAGGGCTTTGATCCATCACCGCTAAAAGATTATCTTGCGCAGCTGGGGATCCCATATTTTTATCAGCAACAGGCGATTCTTGAGCAAGCGGAAGACTCAATGTCCGGCGATTCATTTTGTTCCTTTTGTTCACGCATGAAACGCGGTATTCTTTATACCACTGCCAGGGAAGAAGGTTATAATATTCTGGCACTGGCTCAACACCTGGATGATCTGGCGGAAAGTTTTTTAATGTCGGCATTTCATAATGGCAAATTGCAAACCATGAAAGCCAATTATTCCATTCAGGCAGGTGATATCCGGGTCATTCGGCCATTGGTTTATGCCCGGGAAACCCTGACCAGCGCATATGCAAAGGCTGCTCAACTACCAGTAATCCCTGACAGCTGTCCGGCCTGTTTCAGCATGCCGACTCAACGGGAACACATGAAGCAATTGCTTGCCCAGGAGGAAAAGCTCAATTCCAGTTTATTCAATAGTTTACTTAAAACCATGAAACCGCTGATGTCTATCGATCACGCCTGAGTTACCATGAGTAAATTTTTCATATCAATAATTCTGCACCTGTTTGCCTTATTGCCTTTAAGACTGAATCATCTATTAGGCAAATGGATTGGACTGATTCTCTATTATCAAAAGAGTAAGCCCTGGAAGATTTCCCGGAGAAATATCGAGCTCTGCTTTCCTGAGCTGGACAGTCAGGCTCAAAAAAACCTGTTAAGAAACAGCATGATTGAATTGGGTAAACAGTTGACTGAAATGGGCCCCATGTGGCTCTGGCCACCAGAAAAAACCTTGTCGTTGCTGACCCAGATTTCTGGTAAGGAATATCTTGATGAGGCAATGAAATCCAACAAAGGCGTGATATTACTCACGCCACATCTTGGTTGCTGGGAAATTGCCGGTCTTTATCTGGGGGCGAATATACCAGTCACAATTTTATATTCCCGCCCTAAAATAAATGCCCTGGATGAAATCGTTCGTGCTTCTCGCATTCGCTCAGGAGCTGCTCTGGTAGCTGCGGATGCTTCTGGGGTCAAAAGTATTTTCAAAACACTGAAACAGGGCAAGGGTACTGGAATCCTGCCGGATCAAAGTCCTGATGATGCCAATAGTGGTGTTTTCGCGCCTTTTTTTGGTATCCAGACACTGACCATGAGCTTTATTGCCAAACTGGCCAGTAAAACTGGCGCAGAAATTGTCATTGGCTATGCGGAACGTTTACCAAAAGGTCGGGGCTATCATCTTCATATAAGAAAAGCGGATGCCAGAATAGCCAGTCCTGATACCCTGATATCGGCTACTGTGCTGAATAAAACCATTGAAGACTATATCCGCGAGGTGCCCTGTCAATATCAGTGGAGCTATAAGCGCTTTAAAAAACGTCCTGAGGGCGAAAAAAAATTATACTGAAGAGCCAGTCATTACCGAAACACGATTTCTGAACGGAGGTTTAATGTTCATAGCCAATCGAATTATATGGAGTATCATTTTTATAGCTGGTTCAGCCTGGTTTGTATGGTATGACTGGAATGAAGGCTCATCCTCGCCAATGGCCTGGTTTTTAGTAACCGGCCTCTGGTCGGCATTTTGTGGCATCGCCTATTCCCTGGTTCACTGGCTTTTGGAAAAACAACACTGATATCTTTTCGATACTTTTTCCACCTCTGGCATACTCTCTGCTTATTACTGTTAAAAAACAAGAAACTCAGAAAATAATAATAATTTTTTACAGGGGGTGTCTTATGTATAAGAAAACCGAACAAATAAAGAAAACCTGCGTATGGTGGATATGCACACTCGTAGCCCTTCTTCCTATTGCCATAATTATCTGGATAATCTTTTTCTGAATAACCTGAAAGCAGGCTGAAAGCTTTTCTATAATTTGGGAATAGATTCTACTATTCAGGTTTTGATTCCAGAAAATGAGAAATTCAACACTTCTTTCCAGATCGATTTTTTGCTCATAATGTTGGCGCCAATCTTTTTTCCAACGACATATTCATACAACCTGTCCCCATTATTTATGCAATGGATATATGAAAGACATTCTTGAATTGAATGATACAATTTCAATCAGACCGGCCTGAAAAATTTTCATTCTATAACACGAAGATATTTTATTTCCAGAGAAATTCTAAAATTCAGTCCAGAATTAACCAATAAAATGATCTGAGTCAGTTTAATCAATATTTCACTGTCATTTTGACCATCGATTCTGATGGTCAATCAGTTAACGAAATTCAAATATTTCAGACTATTTAAATCTATATCTTTCAACATCTTTTTGTTTAAAACACTTACAACATCCTGTCATTGGAATAAACCTTTTTAATCACGGCGCATATTGGCTCAGTATTTGCTACTTAAAATTATTGTACGTCATCAATAAAAAAACAGATTTTTTTGATATACAGACAACGTGATTTACGTGCTTACAATTTTAGTAAACTAACGTTGAGGTAAACCTGAGTTATGCTACATACTAAAATTATACTTGCCTTAGCCTTATTCTTTTCAGTTTTGGTCTGGACCGAGAAAATTTATGCTGAAGAGATAGGTGAAGAACTGAATTGCCTTATTTGCCATAAACATCGTGGCTTAAGCAGAATTGATGAAAAGGGAAATTTTCGTCTGTTTTACATTAATAATGAACTATTTCAATCAGGTCCCCACCGCCGTAATCAATGTAAAGACTGCCACACCGATATTGATCGCATACCCCATAACCCGGCGAAAAAAGTCGATTGTACGCAAGAATGTCACGTGGTCGAACCATCCAGAAGAGAAAAGTTTTCACACAAATCGATTGCCGAAACGCTGGCATCAAGTGTGCATGGCAAGTTAGATAAAGATGGCAAACCCAAAAAATATCAGGAAGATTATCCTGATTGTAAAGACTGTCATGATCAACCTTTATACCGCCCGGTTTCCCTGTTCAAGGGCAAGACTACACCGGGGGTGTCAAAACGCAGTATCAGCCGTTGTAAAAGCTGCCATACGTCTGGTAATTTTGCCGATGATTTTTATGAACATGTCACCTCCCGATTGCGTAAGGGGCGTTTCCCCATGGAGACGATTGAAGTCTGTGCCAAGTGTCATCAGGATCCTGAATTCCTGGAGCGTCATAATCTCGATGATGCCGTCACAACTTACAAGGAAACGTTCCATGCCAAGCTCATCGCGCTGGGTTCTGAACGTACTCCTGACTGCCTGGATTGTCATGTGGTTGAAGGTGAAAATAATCACCTGATCGAATCAAAAAAAACGCCAACTTCAGCCGTCAATAAAGCCAATGTCGGCAATACCTGCAGAAGTTCAGACTGCCATAAAACAGCGAGTGCACAATTAGCTGAATTTCAGACCCATGTCACTTATGAGCGGGAGAAATATCCGTTGCAATTTTACATGCTGGTTTTTTTCAAGGCATTAATGGCCTTTATTTTATATTTTTTCCTGACCTTGATTTTCCTTGAATTAATGCGCCGCCTGTTCCCCAGGTTCGCTTTCTTTAAAGAAAAGAAAATTAAAGCTGCGGTTGACAAGTCACCAGTAACTGATAAGAAATAAACATCGAGGTATTACTATGTCCAGGTACGATCCTATTGTTTATAAAAATGGCCAACGCTATTTCTATCGTTTTTCAGCTCACCAGCGGATACAACACGTGGTTTTATTTACTTCGGTATTGTTATTGGCCTTAACCGGATTTCCTCTGCGTTATGCCGAAGAGCCCTGGGCCAGACCTTTATATGATTTTATGGGTGGGCCTGACGTCGCGCCCTATATCCATCGTGGCGCTGGAACGATTTTGCTGCTCCTGTTTGTTTATCATACCATTTACTGGATGGTACTATTTTACCGTA
>Ga0316204_10009847_pt1 | contig 12564 bp, 10 predicted proteins | sample 6monrhotite_MG_2_FD_205661 | JGI IMG/M metagenome (GOLD analysis project Ga0316204, IMG submission 205661) | Microbial mat bacterial communities from mineral coupon in-situ incubated in ocean water Damariscotta River, Maine, United States -... | ecosystem: Environmental > Aquatic > Marine >...
GGGGGAACGAGTTGGGCTGCCGCAGGGATCGTGTCGGTCAGCGTGAGCGCGGCTGCCGCATGGATCGTGGCCGTTACTGCGGGTCTTCAGCCACTTTGACGGATTCGCCGCTGCCAACCAGCGTTGTTTCCAGAGGGGAACCTGCGCTTCCCCTCTCGGGCAAGTTCTCCTCGTTCCTCGTCGTCATCGCCCTTCCTCCCGGTCTGGAGGACCCCTGTGCAGTGACTCTCGGGTCGTGTGGCATGCCCACCTGGGTTTGCATCCATTGCGAAACCTGGCCGGTTTTACAGCGTGGGATGGCAGAACAACAACACCTGGTTGCCGTCGAAAACCGTCCACGTGTTCGCAAGGTCTTGCCTCCTGATGTCGCCTTGCGGCGAGGCATCTGACGTCGCAACACCCTCTAGTGTGAGACGCCGGGACGTGGCGTTCCGCAATGGTACGCCTTCGCAGTTGGCGCGCGCCGTGCGGCGCGTTCTGGTGGAAGGTGGAGAGTTAGCGAGAGGGTGGGGATGTCGTGCGGACTGGCGGAAGGTGGGGCGCAGGGGGCTCGATGACGGGACTGCCCAACCAACGGGTTGCGAGCACACCCCTCAAAGGGTCTGACGCGGCCAGACGGACAGGTCGGTCTTCAGGGTGCCGCGGGAGACGCGGTACCCGCCCTCTCGCAGGTCATCCAGGAACTGCTGGAGCCAGGCGCCGTAGGTGCTGGCGCGCACGGCCCGGAAGGCGGGGCCGTCGTGGCTCACGTAGAGCACCCGGCCGCTGGTGAGGTCGAGGGCCTGGAGGTCGCCGTCGCCGCGGGTCCAGATGGGCACCCAGGCCGGGTGCCAGGAGACGGCGGGCACGGAGGCGTCGTGCTCCTCCGGATCGACGAAGGAGAGGACGTGTACGTCCGCCATACGCTGATCGATCGTCGCGATGATGCGCTGGATGGAGAGGTCTTCGTCGCCGGCGTGGAGGATGTCGCAGCCGTTGTGCCGGGCGAGGGAGGTCGTCAGGGAGACGTCCACCCGTCGGGTGAGGCGGGCCTCCAGGGCGAACAGATCCTGCCGGGTCGCGCCAGGGCGCAGCGTCTTGTACAGCTCGGGCACATTGGCCGCGAGCCAGCCCTCGATGTAGTCCCAGATAGCGTTGATCCAGTCCGCCGGGCGGTGCCGATCCAGCAGCTCCATGATCGCGGGCTGCTGGGAGAGCCCCACCGTCATGAGCGCGGCGAAGGCCTCGTCGTTGGCGATGACCAGCGGCCCCAGCGTGTCGGTGCTGGCCAGCGAGGCCAGGGCCGGGAGCACGTCGGCGCGCAGCTCCGGGGCGTTCAGTCCCGGGAGCAGGAGGCCGGCGTAGGTCGCCCAGATGGTCTCGGGATCCTCATCCTCGGGGAAGGGCTCGGCCCAGGTCGCCACGGAGGCCGCCACCTGCCAGGCCCAGGGCTGGTCGACGGGCAGGCGCGAGAGGGCGCCGAAGCCCTCCAGCTCGGCGCTCAGCTGTAGCAGCTCGGGGTCGTCGGTCTTCAGGTGGTGCAGCAGCCCGATGGCGCCCAGCTCCGAGAGGGTCTTCAGGAAGGTCGCGTCGACCTCGCCGCGCTCCAGCAGCGCGCCCATCGCCTCCCAGTCGAGGTTGCCGTCCCGGTGGTACTCCAGCGGGGTGTCGTCGATGTTGTCCAGCGCGTCGCTCACCGCCTCGCGCATGTCCGGGCTCTCATCGGCCATCCCCCGGACCACCGAAGCCATCAGCGCATGCCGGATCTGCTCGACCTCGCGCAGCGTGTGGGAGACGAGCTGCATGGCCGCGTATCGAACCTCCGGGTCCGGGTCGGCGGTGTACTCGATGGCCGCGTTGATGAGCTCGTTGTTGGGCCCTCGGACGTTGTTGTCGTCGAAGGTCAGAGTCGCCAGCGCCTCCTCGCGCGTCTCGGGATCACGGAGGCGACCGAGCCACAGCTCTTGTGGACTCAGCTCAGGCTCGGCGGCGTCGTCGTCCGCCTTGCGTTGGCGCAGGAACTTCCACATCTCAGGGGCGACTCTTCGGGGTATCATAACGGTATCACCGGCGGCGCCCCGTATCGAAGACGGGCGAGGGGATACCGGTGTGTTTCTTGTTTCGTTCTGAACCGTTGCGTGTCCCGTTTTGGGACGGTCAGATCTATGTCTGGTTGTAATTTAAGGTAGATAACTTCTGGCATGAGTGTTGCTTTTTCACCATGCACTGGCCCCGGAGAGTTATGTACACGTGCTACTTCGACGCTGCGATGTGTGGTATCGAGCAAGCCCTCCTCGCTGATGAGTGCGACGCCTCGCTGATCGCGGCGCAGACCCTTGAAGCGAGCCTCCTGATGGAGCATGAGACCGACCCCGAGCAGATGGGGCTGGCGCGCTACTACACGCTGCGCAGCCTCCACGCCCTCGGGGCCTGGCGCGAGGGCTATGAGGCCCTGCTGCGGCCGAGCCCGAAGCCCTTCAGCCTGTCGTCCGAGAACGCGACCTGGATGAACCTCGCCGGCGCTGAGATGGCCGCGCGGCTGGGGGTCGATGAGCAGTCGGTGTGCTTCCTGAGCGAGGCGGTGGAGCTCCGCCTCAGGGATCGCGACGAGGGGGCGGCGGCCATCATCTGCCAGAAGGCCAGCGGTCTGCTGACACCCGAGCGCTTTGCGGTGTTCATCGAGCGTCTCGAGGAACCGCCGGCGGCGGCTCCGAGCGCGGAGGCCGCCACGGCGCGGGCGCTGCTCTGCAGCGAGATCGCGGGGCAGGCCTGGTTCCAGGAGCGGCTGCCCCCCGCCGTCCGACGGCGGCGGAACCTCGCCCAGGCGCTGCGGGCGGCCTCGGCGCTCGGTGACCTGGAGAGCGTGGACCTCGCGCTGTCGCTGGGGGCGGAGCCGGACGCCAGGGTCGCCACGGCGCCGGGGCTGCCCACGGCGCTGCTGGCCGCTGCCTTCGAGGGGCGGGTCGAGGTGGTGGCTCGGCTGCTCGCGGCCGGGGCCGATCCGGAGGCCGCCAACCTGAACGGGCGCACCCCGCTCCTGCTGGCGGCGTCTCGGGGGCACGCCGCGATCGTCCGACTGCTGGTGCGGGCCGGGGTGGCCCTGGAGTCCGCCGCCGTCGATGGGCAGACCGCGCTGCACGCGGCGGTGTCGGAGTCTTCGACCCAAGGCATCGCCGCCATGCTGGAGGCCGGCGCCAACCTGGAGTCGCGCGACGGCGAGGGGCGCACGCCGCTCATCGTGGCCGCCATCCACGGCGAGACCCGCATCGTCTGTCAGCTCCTCTGCTGGGGCGCTGACATTCAGGCCCGCGACGACTTCGGCATGTCCGCGCTGGACCGCGCCCGCATCGAGGGGCACCCGGTGACCGCCGCCGCGCTGCGGATCTGATACCCTTCTGCGGCATCTCAGCGGCTCGGATCCGGCTCCCGCGTGACGGAGACCGCGCCGCGTCGGTCCGACTCGTCGAGGCTGATGGCGCCCCCCGCGTCGCCCTCGACCACTGAGAAGCCGCCGGCCTGGACACCCGCCCGGGCCTGGATGGCGGCTACGGCCGCCCGCGCCGCGTCGCGCAGCACCGGGTCCGTGTCGAGGTCGCGCAGCAAGACCATGAGCGGCGCCACGGCCGCCGCTGTGCCGCAGACCTCCAGGGCGCGGGCGGCGGCGCGAGCGGTCGCGCCGACGCCTCGAAGCATCTCGATGAGCGCCACCTCACCGCGCGCGCCCAGCGCCTTCAGCGCCTGGACCTGGAGGGCCTGGGGGACGCCCGGGGTGGTGACGAGGCGCTCGACGTGGGGGAGGCCCTCTTCGCCCAGCGTCAGCGCCGCCCGCAGCGCCACCTCCGGGTGCTCGTCCGCGACGCAGGCGCGCGCGTGCTCCCTGGCCTGACGCTCATCGCAGCGCTCCAGCAGCACCTCCAGGTTGCGCAGCCGCACGCCGGGGACCGGATCCTCGCGGGCGTTCTCCGCCAGCCGCCGGATCGGATCGCGGCCGACGATGGACATGCGGTCGACGATCTTGATCAGCGCGTACACCCGGGCCTCGATGGCCTGGTGGTCGCCCATGACGTCCGCGGTGCTCCACACGATCGCGCCGTCCTCGATGGCGCCCCCGTCCGACAGCAGCTCCCGCGCTCGCGCTCGCCCCGCCGCGTTCATCACGGCCAGCGCCTCCAGCTCGTCGCCCCGGATGAGCGCCTGCCAGTCGAAGCCCTTCTCGCCGACCTTGATGTCTTCGCCAGCGAACAGCTTGCTGAGCGCCCGGCCGCGCTCGCTGCGGAGCCGCAGGCCGGCGGGCAGGCCCCCGAGGATCTCCATGGTGGTGTCGGTCGTCCGCGACTTCGGGTTCTCGCGCACGCCCGTGTAGATCGCGACCTCGTAGCCCTTGACCCGCCCCCGCAGGTAGTCGGCGGTGAGCAGCCCGCCGGCCTCGAACGTCATGCCGAGCCGCCCGGCCGCCTTGCGCCACGCGCTGTGGTGCTGGGCGCTGACGAGGACGCGCACGATGAGCAGGAGCGCTCCCAGCAGCCCGAGCGAGACGAGGAAGGGCATGAACGCGATCAGGAACATGTTGGCGAGGGTGGTGGTGTCCATCGTCGCTCAGCGCGCCGGATCCGGCTTCTTGTTCGCCATGGAGACGGCGCCGCGCCGATCCTCCTCGGCGATGCTCAGGCCGCCCCGGGCGTCGCCGCCGTCGGCGATGGAGAAGGCGCCGCGCTCACCGCCGCCGTGCCGCGCCTGGATGGCGTCGATCGCCTGCCGGGCGGCCTGCTTGAGGCTGCTGTCAGTGAGCATGCCCTTGGAGTGGTTGAGCAGCGGGGCCACCGCCGCCAGGGTTCCGCAGCGCTCCAGCGCCCGCGCGGCGGCTCGCAGCACCTCCACGTCGCCGCTGTCCAGCATGGCGATCAGCGCCTCCTCGCCGCGCGCGCCCAGCACCGACAGCGCCTGGATACGCATCATGGGGGGCACATCGCGCTGGTTCACGAGCTGCTCGACGTGGGGGAGGCCCTCGTCGCCCAGCGCCAGCGCCGCCCGCAGCGCCACCGCCGCGCTGGGATCGTCCAGGCAGCGTCGCGCCGTGGCCATCGTGGCTGGCAGCATGCCCCGGGCGGCGAGCAAGGCGTCCAGGTTGCGCAGCCGGACCATCGGCAGGGGATCCTTCAGCGCGTTCTCCGAGATGCACTGGATGGGATCCCGGCTGCCCAGTGACAGGCTGTTCATCAGCCGCACCAGCGCGCGCACGCGGCTCTCGATGAGGCCGGCGTTCTTCATGGTCCCCCGGTTGTCCCAGGCGATCAGCCCGTCCTCGATGGTGCCGCCCTGGGAGAGCAGATCGAGGACGCCCGACCGGGCCTCGGCGTCCAGCAACGCGATCGCCTCGACTACGTCGCCCTGGATGTTCACCTGCCGGTCGAACAGGGGATCACCGATCTGGACATCCTCGCCCTTGAAGAGCTTGCCGAGCGCGCTGCCCATGCCCTCCTTGCGGAGCTGGAGGCCCGCGAAGAGGTGACCGTTGACGCGGATGCCGGTGTAGGTGGTGCGGCTCTTCCCGGAGCCGCGGGAGAAGATGTAGACCTCCACGCCGCAGCCGTTGAGGTCGCCGCGGATGCGGTCGGTGTCGAAGAAGCTGCCCTTGGTGAAGGTCATGCCCAGCGACGCCGCCGCCGCTGTCCAGGCCGCGCGGCGCTGCTTGGAGGAGACCTGGGCGATCAGAAACACGACCGAGGCCACCCCACCAAACAACAGGATCGGGATCAGCTGTTCCAACGCGGCTCCTCCGTGAGAGAGACGTCACCGGGCTCGGTGACGATACTGACGTCACCGACCGCGCTCTCGCCGTCAACCAGCGCGATGGCGCCGCCCTCACCCGCGAGCAGCGAGACGGCGCCGCGCTCGCCGCCGCCGTGCCGCGCCTGGATGCGGTCGATGGCTCGTCGGGCGGCGGCCCGCTCCTCGGGAAAGATGAGGCCCTGTTGGTAGAGCGTCAGGGGCTCCACGGCGCTCAGCCGCCCGCAGTGACCCAGCGCTCGCACGGCGACCAGCCGCACGTCCAGCGCGGGGTCGTGGGTCAGCGTCAGCAGCCCGTCCTCGCCCCGGGCCCCCAGGGCGGTCAGCGCCTCGGCGCGCAGGAGGGGCGGGAGGCTGTCGGCGCCCAGGAGGTGCTCAATGCGGGGCAGCCCGTCATCGCCGAGCATCAGCGCCGCCCGCAGCGCCAGGGGCGCGTAGGTGCTGTCCAGACAGATCCGCGCCGCCGCCAGCGTCTGCGGCGCGTCGGGGCGCTGGCGCGCCAGCAGCTCCAGGTTTCGCAGCCGCACGTCGGTCAGCGGGTCGCCGCAGGCGTTGGCGGACAGTCGATCGACGATGTCCTCGTTGAGCAGCAGCCGCTGGCCGAGCCGCGTCAGCGCCCGCAGCCGCTGGGGGAAGCGCTCCGGATCCGGGGGGCCGATCTGCGACCAGGTCAGCGCCTCGTCGGTGAGCCTGGCGCCGGAGATGAGCGGGTCCAGCAGGGCCTCGCGGGTCGCCGGTGTCATCAGCGCCCGGGCGATGTGGTCGTCGCCCTCCAGCAGCACGCTCCGATCGAAGCGCTCGTCCCCGATCAGGAGCCGCCGCCGGCCCACGCCCGCGGTCGGCAGGCGCCCCGTCCCGTCGATGCGGACGCGGAGGTCGGGCGAGAAGTCGCCGCGGACCACGACGACGGTCTTGCGCCCCTGGAGGCTGTAGCCGAGGTCGTAGGTGACCTCGACCGCCAGCCCGCGGTGGCTGCCGGTCATGCGAAGCCGCGCGGCCTCGGAGGTGTCCTCGAAGTCCAGCATCCGGGCGGCCTGCTGCCAGCGGTCCGCGAGCCCGGCCGGGCGCCAGGCGTAGCCCCCGAGGCCCGCGATGATCGCGACGAGTGCAGCCGCCGCGATCAAGACCTCCAAGGCTGAAACCTCCTACACCAGCAGGATACCCCCAGGGTGCAGGTGGCTGCTCACCTGCTCGTCATCCTTCAGGAAGCGCTGCACGGCGTCGGCCATGCGCGCGGCCACGAAGGCGACAAAGGGCAGGTGCTCGCCGTCCTCACAGGTGGCCACCCCCTCAGCGCCCTCATCCGGGGAGAAGGACGCGTCCCACATCACCCGGGCGTAGCTGCCGTCGGCGGCGACCGCGCCGTGCAGGCAGGGGATCCCCGCCGCGCGAACGGTCTGGGAGATCACCCGGCGGGCCTCGGCGTTGTCCACGCAGTCCACCACGAGATCCGCCCCGTCGAGCAGGCGCGCGGCGTTGTCGGCGGTCAGCTTGTGGGGCACCGCCTCCAGCCGGAGTCCGAAGAGCCCCTGCATCGCCTGCTGCATGGCCTGGGCCTTGTTGCGGCCCACGCCCATGCGGCTGTGGAATTGAGACATGGTGTTCTTCTTCTCCACCCGATCGAAGTCGATCGCGGTGAAGCGGACGGGCCAGTTGCGCCCGAGCAGGACGAGGTGGGAGCCGAGGGCGCCCACTCCGATGATGACGATCGTCTTGTCCATCTTCTTGTCCGTTGTTCGAACCGTGACTCGTGGTTCCTACCCGAAGGGGGTCTTGGGGCGGAGCATCACGCGGGCGTAGGGGATGGCGGGCGTCGCGGGGAACCTGTCGACCACGAAGTTCGACAGGTCCGCCCCCCGGTCGGCGCGCACGCCGGGGATGGAGCCGGCGCGGATGGCCTCCTCGGCCCAGCCGCGGAGCTGCTGCTGCGTCGCGTCGTAGTCCACCGCGTCCGGGAGGTCGCCGTTCTGACCGTTCCAGGTGATGTTCAGGCGGGCCTCGCCAGGGCGGAGGCCGAAGTCGTAGAGCTCGCTCATGGTGCACTCCAGATGGGCTCATTGAACCCGGAGATGACTCGGAGATGCCCGAGCCAGGGGGTGGGGCCGACTGGGAACCAGCCGGCGTAGTCATGCTTGCGGGGGCCGCTCCAGCGGTAGTGCCGGAGGCGGTCCGAGGTGGCGATCCACCAGCTCAGGCGTCGGCCGAGGCCGTCCTCGCAGGCGGAGAAGGTCGTGACGTCCTCCCAGGAGGGGCGGGGCCAGCCCGCGCCCGGGTGGGTGTGGGCGATGCCCGCGATCAGCTCTCTGTGCTCCCAGATCACCTCCCACAGATCGCGGGAGTCTGGCAGCGATGTGTGGGAGCGCCCGGCGGGTCGGTGCCAGTGAAGCACCGAGCCGTCGGCGGCCACCACGACAGCGGCTTCCATCATGTCTACCTCCTGCGGTTGCGGTTGCGGTCGCGGCGTCGGGCCCGCCGGCCGCCTCTCCGGTTGCCTTGGTTCCCCCGCTGGTTGTCGGCGGGGCGTGGCGCGGCGACGTGGCGGAACACCACGAGCTTGTCGTCGTCGATGGCTTCGTTGATGACGCCGGGCAGGGACTCCAGAGTAAAGCGGGTGTCTCCGCGCTCTTCAGTGGCGTGGTCGATCAGGCAGATGCCCGAGTCGGTGATTCGGAGCGTGCGCTGGTGGCACGCGCACTCGAAGCGTCGATCCCGGAACCGGAACTGCACGATCATCTCGTCCTTGTTGACCGAGGGCCGGTGGTCCATCAGCTCCGCGCCGGACACGGCCAGGGCGTCGCGAGCGACGGTCTCGAAGTCCCACTGCGCGCCGCACATGCGGTTGACGGCCGCCGCGTCCAGGCGAGCCCGGTACTCGGTGCGGCGCTCCATGCGCTCCGCCTCAGCCGCCGCCTCAGCCGCCGCCGCCGCGGCCTGCCGCGCCAGCTCACGCCGGTGCTCCTCGGCCTGGTACTTCTGCCACCGCAGCCAGCGGTAGGCGCCGTCCAGCGCCGGGGGAACCCCGGAGATGTCGTCCAGATCCTCGCGGTCGTCCTGCCACGCCTCCACGACCTCGAACTCGGGGCCCTGGGGGAACTCCTGGCGCACGTAGTACAGACGGCCATCCCGGTGACGGGCGACCAGCACGCGCGCGAAGCGCTCCAGGCCGGGCTCCACGAGCCAGACCTGCTCGCTGCCGCGAAACACCGCGAGGATGTCGCCGCACAGCGAGACGTTGTCCGCGATGATGTGGTCGCCCACGAGGTAACCGCGCACAGTCGGCCGACCCTCGTCGAAGCAGGGATCCGCCTCGCCGACGTCGACCCAGGTCGCGCGCTTGGAGCCGTCCACCTGGAAGCGGTGCCAGCCGTGCTCGCGGGGCAGGTCGCCCGCGATGGTCCACGCCCGGAGGTCGCCATGCAGCTCCCGCCCGCCGGTCCACGGCAGCGTGAGGATCTCCTCTTGCGACAGCAGCTCGGCCCACATGACGACCTCCGGGGGGTACCAGCAGAAAAACAGAGGGGCCCCGCCAGCGCCGAAGCGCTGACGGGGGTGAGGGTTTGAGGGGACGCCTACGCCCAGGTGGGGCGCGTGAGCGTCGAGGTCTGCAGGATGGTCTCCACCAGCGAGACGCGGTTCGCCGTGCGTCCCGCGCGCTGACCCACGGGGGTCGACGCGATGAGGTTGCTCAGCGTGCGGGTGACCGCGTAGGCGTCGCCGAACATCGCCTCTCCGATGGGGAAGCAGGGGATGCCCAGCTCGGCCGCCACGTTCTCGACACCGCGGCTCGCCGTGTTGGCGGGGACGTTGAGCATCCCGAAGGCCACGGGGTTGATCCCGGAGCGGCGAACCTCCGCCGCGAAGGAGTTGTACTCGCCCTGGTCACCGACGAAGAAGACGAGCGCGTCCTCGTCAGCGGTGGGCGGGTGCTTCGAGAAGACCTGCTTGAACGCCGCGCCGTGGCTCGTGCCGCCGCCCGCGCGGAAGCCGCGGAACGCGTGCTCCACGCCCGTCGCGGAGGCGTGCTTGATGCTGACCTCTCGCGCCGTGGTGTTGAACACACAGACCGTCGTCTTCTCCGCGGGGAAGCCCTGCAGGAACTGCTTCAGGTACAGCTTGGCGCGCTTGATCGAGCCCGACATGGAGCCGGAGATGTCCACAGCGACGTAGACGCGCAGGTCGCGGGTGACCTCGGCGACGGCCCTCTTGAGCGCCGACTCCGCTGCCACCTCGAGCTTCTCGCGGGTCTCCTTGCTGCGGACACGCTCGGCGATGTGCGCCGCGCGCTGGTTCTCGACCCTCTCGCTCGCCTTCGTCCACCGATCGGCGATCGCCGGGATGTTGAGCATCCCCAGATCCTCGAGGGTGGGCGTCAGGATGATCAGGTCGGCATCCGACACAGACTTCGCTTCGATCATGGCCGCCATCACGGCGCGGGTCAGGCCGATCTCCCGGGGGAGCATGCCGACTGCGCGCTTGTAGTTGGGCCGGGTCTCGACGATGCGCTGGCAGATCTCCGCCTCGCTCATGCCGCTCCAGGACTCCGCGGCGGTCACCGCGGCGCCGATGGCGATGCTGCGCCGACCGTCCCCGGCCTGCTTCTGCTTCCAGCGCAGGAGCTCGAAGAACCGCGGGGTCTCGGGCTTGTAGCCGACCTGGCGGGCGAGCTTCATGACCGTGGTGCGGAAGCCGGCCTTGATCAGGCCCTCGAGCATGCCGGGGTTGCGCTCGCGGTGGCGCAGCCACTTGGAGACCGCCTTGTTGTAGCGGCCGAGCGGTGCGTTGCGCGCGGAGCGGCCGAAGCCGAGCTCGCGGTTGATCGTGGCCACGCCGGGCAGGCGGAGGAGATCACCCACACGCACGAGCTGCTTGGGGTTCAGATCCTTGCCGTCGCGGCGGCGGATGAGGCACATGGCCTCGCCGACCTCGCGGAAGTCGTCATCGAAGAACAGCACCTCACCGTCCTCGCGGACAGGGGAGCCGTCGCGGCTCTGGACGAGCATGAACGCGGCGAGCACGACCTTCATGTCCCGGTGGTCCTGGAGCAGCGCCCAGCTCGCCCAGCGGGCGGCGAAGTCGTTGTCCAGCTTCCACACCTCGGCGACCTGACCGTAGAGCCAGGCGGCGACCTCGGGGAAGAGCCCGGGGCGGCGGTACTCACCGACGACGCGGCCGTTCTGACGGATCGTCACGGGCTGGCTGGTCTCGTCGAGCACGCCGATCTGCACCTTGACGGTCTTCTTGCCGCGCTTGTCCAGCCGGTAGACGAGCTTCTGCTCACCATCCACCTTGTGGGTGACGGGCTTCCAGACGACGCCGGTGGGCGTGCCGGGGGCCTTCGCCACGATGCCGGGGCGACCGTGGTACATGTGGTCGTTGTAGGTCAGGAGCGCCTGGAGGATGCGCTCAGCGGGTCCGAGCGTCTCAACGCGACGCGGGTCGAGCTGGGTCATGACGACCTCCGTGTGGGATCCACATGGGATCCGAGTGAGTGTCGGGGATATTCTTTGTTTTACGGGGTAGTGGACGAGCTTTTGTGTACAAAACGCTGCCCCGCCCGCTCAAACGCTGAGTTGGCGTGAGCGGGGTCGTCCGAGCGTTTCTGTTTATGCGTAAAAGGTGGGGAGATGGAAGGAGTCGAACCTTCAGATGCTTGTGGGCTTGTTGTGGTGGGGCCGTGTGAGCGGCCCGAGTTCAGAAGCCGGGTGTTAGTCAGTTTAGGATACTGATGGCTTTACCAATTTGCCTACATCTCCCCCAAAAGGGGCTCTCTTACTGATGGATTGATATAAAAGGTGGGGATGGGAGGATTCGAACCTCCAATTGCTTGTGGGCTTGTTGAGTTTGGATCGCGGTGTGCGATCCGAGTGCAGAAGCCAGGACTTGTTAAAGCCAGTTTTTACAGACTGGTGGCTATACCAATTTGCCTACATCCCCATGAAACGAACAAAGTGCGAAGAAATGGTCGAGGTGGAAGGAGTCGAACCTTCTCGTGCTTGTGGGCTCGGCGCGGTTGGACCGGCGTGCGGTCCGAGTACATGAGCCTGAGGTTTTTCAACCTGGAGAATGAATCCAGTGCTCTACCGTTGAGCTACACCCCGATTAAGTACAGAAAAATTGAAGACAAAGCTGTCCTGAAGCCGTGTGGGAAACACGGGGCTGGAACGACGAAGGCCCCCTCTGGCGGTTGCCGGAGGGGGCCTCGTTCGTCTGCCTGTGCGGGTTCAGGTCAGATCAGGAGGCCGCCTCCACTCAAAGGTACCGTACACATATACGGCTTCTTCGACGCTTGAAGCGTTGATAGTTCAGTGTTGGTGACGGAAAAATTCATGATGGTCATTTAATACAATGGCGGGGCTGTACTGTCAAGCAACCGGTTTGTTTTTATTGATGGGTAGGCTGGAGGATCCCCATGAACACACAAGCAGCGGCCGGTCTGATTTAGTTGGCGCCAACCCTCGTCGCTCACGGTGGGTGAGGTGCCCGCGACTGGAGAGCGGCTCCAACCCAACCCAACCCAACCCAACCCACACACGATGCGCGCCAACTGCAAAGAGGCCCCGTTGCGGATCATGACGTCGTCTCCCTGAGCCCCCACCTTCCGCCAGCACGCGCCGCACGGCGCGCGCCAACTGCGAAGAGGACCCTCTGAGGAACGCGACGTCCCAGCGCCGCACACTAGAGGGTGTTGCGACGTCAGATGCCTCGCCGCAAGGCGACATCAGGAGGCAAGACCTTGCGAACACGTGGACGGTTTTCGACGGAGACGAGCTGTTGTTGTTCTGCCATCCCACGCTGTAA
>Ga0316204_10009849_pt1 | contig 12564 bp, 14 predicted proteins | sample 6monrhotite_MG_2_FD_205661 | JGI IMG/M metagenome (GOLD analysis project Ga0316204, IMG submission 205661) | Microbial mat bacterial communities from mineral coupon in-situ incubated in ocean water Damariscotta River, Maine, United States -... | ecosystem: Environmental > Aquatic > Marine >...
ATTGTTTGAATACCATCTCTGGCGAATTAAGAAGTGCATGTCAAAATAATGATTTTCTTTCTTTGAGAAGCCATCTGGCCAAAATAAAGTTTGCTGATACTAACACTGTGTCCAAGTTTGCTGATACTAACACTGTGTCTAAGTTTGCTGATACTAACACTGTGTCTAAGTTTGCTGATACTAACACTGTGTCTAAGTTTGCTGATACTAATTCAGTAATTAAATAACTATTGAAAAATATGGCTTAAATTATTAAACATTAAAAATGAGTATTGCGTATAAAAATAAACAGCTCTCGTTAGTTGGTACTGGAATCAAAACGCTGTCACATTTAACTAAAGAGGCAGAGGCGCACATTAAACAGGCGGATATTGTTCTTTCATTAGTTAATGAGCCTGTTATGATGGAGTGGATTGGTAAATATAGTAAAAAAAATATTAATTTAGATAAAATATATTTTGATAGTAAAGAAAGAAAAGATTCATACACTAATATTACAGAGTATATTTTAAAAATATTAAAAGATTATAGTTTTGTCTGTGTTGTTTTTTATGGGCACCCCACTGTTTTTGCTTCCCCTGGGTTGGATGCCATTAATAAGGCTGGAGCCTTAGGCGTTAATACATTTATATTACCCGCAATGTCGGCTGAAGATTGTATGTTTGCTGATTTGAAAATTAATCCGGGAGACTGCGGGTGTTTTTCTGTAGAAGCAACTGATCTGGTTTTACATGACAGGGCGTTTGATAGAAACAGTCATTTAATTATTTGGCAAGTAGCTATGATAGGAAATTTTGGCCACTTAAAGAAGGTAAACCAAAAAGCAATTAATTTTTTAAAGCATCAATTACTAGATAGATACCCTGAAGGACACGAAATATATTTATATGAAGCATCCATATACCCAGGAATGAGTAGTCGTATATTAAAGGTGATACTAGCAGATTTAGATAAGCAAAAATTTACTACTATCACTTCTTTGTATATTCCTCCTCTTGGTAAAAGCACCCCAAAATTAAAAGTACTTGAAATATTTAAAGAATGTCAAGGTTAGCTTGAGTAGGATTATATTTTATGTTTCAGCATAATTGGTTTTTGTTAGCTTAATGCAGCCTCTAAAAAATTTAGCATCAACAGGAAAGTGAAGTGTATTGTTATACGAGAAACAAAATCTATCATCTTCTTTCTTTATAAGTTCAGATGGGTTTATAACTATATCTTTATTGTTAGATTCAAGTTTTTTTGCTTTATGATGGTAGTATATAAATTTTGAGCTTAAACATGATTTTTTAAGTGGGCTAGAAGTTTTGTGTTTAGAAAAGTCATTATGGTATGTGGCGATAACTCCTGCAATATTCGCTAGCTCTTGAAACTTACTATTACTCTTGCTTCCTTTAAAGCTATTAATCTGTGCCGAAGGGTATTGGAGTGAATAGTATACAGGATTGCTTCCTGAAAACTCGCATGGAACCATAACGGTTGGAGTATAGTTTATTTTATAGCAATCCGTATAAATATCTTGTAATGACTTAAGAGGAAGGTAATTATTGTTAGTAGATGGAATGAATCCAGTATTTGAACCAAGCATTAAGTTAAACATATATCTTGCTGAGTCAAGGGAAAAAGGTGTGGGTTTTAAGTCGTTAGCAATATTGGATGAAATAAAAGGGTCGCCATTAGTTGTTAATGGGGTTGCTTTCATTAAATTAAGCCATAAGCTTCTATATAGATATTCTCTAAGCTCTCCAAAACTTTTTTCATTTTTTATTTTATCAATCCAATTATATGAGAAGTATAGTATTTTTGCTTTCCATTCATGCTCACTGTAATTCTTACTTAAAAGCTCTTTAAATAAGGCGTTGTGGTCGTAATATGATTTTGGAGCATCCGTATCTATATTAAATTCAACCTGTATTCTTTCGTGGCTTGCTTGTCTTCCTATACATGGTAGCAAAAAGGCAGTTTGTGCTCCAGCTGCAGCAGATGTCTGGCTATTTTCCATCGTTAAATCATGCTCAAAAACAATGCCTTGATTGCAAATAGTTCCAGGCCCTTGTAAAGCCCTAGGGAATATTTTCCTGCTTAAAGGATCAATGTTGTTCCACTCGCAATATTTATCAAGAATTATTGCTAAAGGTAAGCTGTCTTTACCATAGCCTAAGTCTTTCATTATATCATTCGGAGTATCTTTTCCGCCTAGCAAGTATAGGTTACTATTGTCATCAGGTAAAAAAACGGATGATTTGACCCCGAAATAATCACCGTATTTGTATTCCGCAATATAAAGAGGGAACTCCAAATCAGAGAAAGGAGCCATTAAATTATAGAATTCTTTATTAATAGATTTAACAATATGAGATATATCTTTCCATTTAACTTTTTTCATCAATGAAAAATTATTCAGCATAACATAACTAATGATTATACTTTCAAAACAAAGACAAGTAAAATACCGATAAGAAGATATATTTAAGGTTTTTGAAATGAAAAAAAGGATGCCAAAAGGTATTAATCAATTATATATTATTCAGATGGCTATAACTTTTAGTTACGCTGTAATATTTTCTTCATTGTCATTATTTCTGACTAGAAAAATAGGTTTTAGTGCTGGTTTGGCAGGGGAAACGATAGGGTTGTTTTTGGCTTTCAATTACGCATTGCATTTACTTGCTGGATATATTGGAGGTAGGCTATTAAGTAATAGATCGTTAATACTTATATCAACAGTCTGTCAAATACTGGGGTTTGCTGTACTTGGATTAAATAGCGGTTCAACCGTTTATATTGGACTTTGTTTGTTTCTGGTTGGTTGCGGTATTAATGTTACTTGTTATAACTGTATATTAGTAAGTAGATTTGGAGACAGCAAAGAAGAAGACTCTAGGAGAAAATCAGCTTCTTTTATGAGTTACTGTTTTATGAATGCAGGATTCTTTTTGGGGTTCACCACAAGTGGGTATTTTGAATCTATAGCTAGCTATAATTCTATATTTTTCATAGGGAATATTTTTAATTTTGTTGCCTTATCTATGGTTTTAATTAGCTGGAAAAATTTAAAAGAGACTGACACCATTTTAGCTGATTTATGTGAGTCTAATATAAGTAAAAAAAGACTTAAGGGGCTAATAGCTATTATAGCCTGTGTGCCTTTAATGCTTGTTGGTTTTAGATTCCCGGTTATATCAAATAGTCTTGTTGTTATGCTGGGAGGGTTGATGTTCTCTCTTATATACATTAAGGCAAGAACCCAATTAGATAACTTGGCAAGGAAAAATATTTCAATATTTATTATTCTTTCTTTAGCTTCTATTGTTTTCTGGATGATATATTTTGTTGGACCAATGAGTGTAACTTTATTTATAAAAAATAACACGGATACGACAATCATGGGGTATGATATTCAACCCCAGTGGTTTAATAATATTAACGCGTCAATCATCATATGCGGGTCACCAGCATTAGCTTATATTTTCAGGTATCTTGGAGAGAGAAATATTAATATCTCTGAATTCACAAGTTTCTCAGTGGCAATACTACTTATTTCTTTATCATTTTTTATGTTGGTTAACGGCATTAACCATGCTATGCCTAATGGTATGACAAAGAGTTCGTGGGTTGTTATATATTATGTACTGCAAAGCTTAGGTGAGTTATTCATAGGGCCTGTTGGTTGCGCTATGATTGGAAGACTTGCACCATTAGGCATGAGAGGCTTGCTTATGGGAACTTTTATGCTTTCGTCTGGAATTGGAGCATCAATATCAAGTTATTTCGCTTCATTAATGTCAAATCCATCGAATAATTCACCTATTTTAACAAATAATATATATCATGATACTTTTTTAAAGCTTGGTGAGAGCGGACTGGTAATGGTTATTATTTTACTGTCTGTTTCATATTTTATCTATGCGTCCAATAAAAGATCTGAAATTCAATTAAAAACTGGTACTTAATAGGGGGGCTGAATTTTTACCTAAGAATTCTCTAGGATAAAATTTTTTCCTAGAAAAATAGCAATGTAATAGTTTTTTTAATTGTGTTTTAATAATTACGTCTTCTTAACAAATAAATTATCTTAAGGGGATTGAAAGAATAAATGGTTGCAGTGCGACAACACCGCAACCATGAAAAACTATTTTATAAAACAGGCGACAACCAGTTTTATAAGCAACAAGCAAAGCAATAGAAAAACTCTCTCACAAAGGTGCTTTTTCTATTGACAGTTTAAGTTAGACGTTCCGCTTGTATAAGTAGAATTCTACGCACAAAGCGGATCGCCGTCAACAAAAGGATGTACAATAAATGACAGCGGTATCTGTAGCATCAGTAAACACAGTTAGTCCAATTTATTTTAAAGATTTAGACAGGGTAAAAGTAACAACCCGAAGCACATCAGCACAGGCGGAGTTTTTATGCCGATTAGTACACTTATTTAAGACCGCATCAGTAATTCGCTTTGGCCAAAAATCACTCATCACTACACGCGAAGAACTAGCCGAAGATAGTTATTTATCTGATAGCACTATTGGTCGATATTTGAAAAAATTTGAGCAACTAGGCTACATCATTAAGCGTCGAACAATGGGCGCAAGACCTCAGCTTCTTATCACTTTAACTGATAAATTATCAACCTTGTTGAGTTTATTTAGAACTAAAAACAACCTAAACTCTACTCAACAGGAGGAGGCTGCAAACGAAGCTAAGTCATTGAATTTACTCCAAACGGTCAAAATGACCGTTGGTAGAAATGACGAAAATACCCCTACTGACCAAATAGACCCTAAGTCATTGATTTTATTCCAAACGGTCAATTTGACCGCTTGTAAGAGCGACATCCAAAACCAGCAAAACCCCAACCCCTCACAACCCTTGCCACCACTGGCTTCCGAGGGTATCAACGCGCCCGCGCGCGCGGATTTATATAATATATATAATACTACCAATCTCTCTACTAGCACTGAGCAAGAATTACGCTCTGAGCCAGCAATACAAAAAAAAGCAAATAATAAAAAAAATAATTTTTCTAGCAATACAAATATCACGGAGCCAACACAAGACACTGCCCCTGACTTCATCGCTCCGACCCCTCTAACGCACGAACGAAACCAAGTCCTCACAGATTACACGGAATACGAGCAATACACAGCCAAAGAAAGAGCTAATAAAAATAAAATATTTTCCAGCAATACAGAGACAACGAAGCCCGATAACGAGTCTGCTTGTAATGCTAAAAAAAATGATGATATTAATCGTGGTGGAATAAAACCCACACTATCCGACTACGAGGAATACGAAAGATTCACTGAGTTAAGCGATCAAGAATCAACCAACAAGATCGCTAACAAGCCAAACAACACCCAACAAAACAAAAAAACTGAAAATACTTTTTCAAGCAATACAAAACAATCGCAAAAAAGGCACCAAACTAAACGCGTCAGCGACTTTATCGGCAAAGCACTAACCAACGTGCAGGAAAAATACATCGCCTCCACAGTGCGTAATTTGGGCCTTAAAACCGAAATCACAAAACCGCAACAACTCATCGACGAGATGAAAGAAGCGGCACTCAATCCCAAACGCTTTAGCAAAGCCAAAAACTTCAAACACAAAATCAACACGATGGCGAAATGCATCAGAGTAGGACGATGGAGGGATGCTGTTAACTTTGAAGACGAACACGTCCAAAACGATGACACATTCAATCCAGCACGCATAAGTGTTGACGCTACCACAGGTGCATTAACAATCGATGCTGAGCAATCAAAGCCAAAATCAAAATACAGTGCAGACGACTTCACACAGGAAGAAGAAGCTTTCTGGCAGGAGATAGAAGCCAAAGCCCGAGCAAAAAGAATCGAGCGCAACAAGCTGTAACTCAAGATTTATAAATCCAAAAAAATTATAACGCCAGATGGGAGGCCCAATGGATAACACAAGATGTAATTTGGTAGCAATCGTTGAAAAAGAGCTTGGTGATAACGTAACCGAGCAATGGATAGACCGATTGTTTGATTTTTTCTCAGCGAATCACGACAGGACATGGGCCGCCAAAGTGCGTGAATTCGGTAAAGGCGAAGTGGCTTTTAAAGCGGCATGGTTCAAACAGCTTAAACAATTTCGTAAAAGCGCATTATCTCGGGCGATTAAAAAAATGGAAGATAGGGAAGTGTTTGCAACCTACCCACCGTCAATCGCACAAATGACGTGGTTATGTAAAACACAACCTGAAGACTTGGGATTGCCGAGCGACGAAGAAGCGTTCCAATTATTTGCATACCGTAGACAAAGAGAGTGCGCACCAGTATTTCACGCAACCAATCGTATTACTGCCTTTAACGTCCGACAGTATCCAGCAAAAGAAGCAAAGCGCATATTTGTTGAATCGTATCGAGCAGTGGTAGCAGAAATCGATAACGGTGACTTAACTCTGTGCACCATTCCAGACGTACCAGAGTTACCCGATAGAGCACCTGAATTAATGCATAAGCACGATGATATTCAAGGCTCACAGGCGCACGTAAGCCGAATGTTTAGTTTGTTAGGCATCAAAAAACCAACCCAAGGAGTCCCAGCATGAAAAGACGTCACAAGTTTAACGCTGTATCCATCGAGCATGACGGTATTCGCTTTGATAGCAAAATGGAGGCTCGGTACTACGACATCCTCAAGGCCAAACAGAAGGCCGGTAAAGTGGCTTTCTTCTTACGACAAGTCCCGTTACACATCTCAGCAAAAACAAGGTTGGTAATTGATTTTCAAGTCTTCAACGAAGACGGCACAGTGGACTTTATCGACGTCAAAGGACAGTTAACCGAAGCTTACAAAATCAAAAAGCGTGAGGTTGAACTTAAGTATCCCATCAAAATCAAGGAGGTTAAGGCATGAATAACGAACTCGACAAAGCACTAAACGACGCTGACATGGATACCTTTGATTACGACTTCCTGCCTAGCAGCATAAAAGGAATTGCGGAAGTGGTAGGGGTAAAAGAGGCTAAAAATATAGCAGCAATGATGGCTAAGCGCGGTAAGGCTGCCAAGATTTACATGTCGGTAAAATCGAAGAACAAATGCATCTTGCAAGGTGTAATCGCCGACGACTCCTTGGAAAAATTACAACGCTATTTTCAAGGGGAAATTATTGATTTGCATCCCTGCCATAACTGGCAGAAGGCAAAAACTAAGCAGCTAATACACAGGCTCAAGGCTAAGCAATTCACAGCAAAAGACATCGCCAAGAAAACAGGCGTCCATTTGGCGACTGTGTATCGAGAGTTGGCGAGACGAAGAGGGGAGAGTTGAGGTGTTGAGTGTTATTGAAAGTTTGTTTGAAAGAAGTTTTACATGGATAGCCTTTGCGGCTGTGGCCCTGTGGACATCAAGCTCAGTGCTGAAAGGCTTCTCCTTCGCCGATAGCGATATCTACGGCTACTTCGTGTTTCACGGGTTTCTAGTGTTGTCACACATCTTTGAAGCGTGCGCTAAGGTGGTGTCAGTTGTCTTTTTGTCGGGGATTGGTGTATTTTGTATCCAGTTTTTTAGGAGGGTGGATTGAAAAGCGATATTTATTGCCAATCATGACACTGAGCCTTTTTGGAGATTTATATGTTTGATTGGCTAGAAAAGTTGTTCAGCATGATATTTGCGCCATGTGCCTTTTTGGCTATTTTCTTTTGGTCGATGGGTTCTATATTCACTGAGACAGCATGGTTTTTAACACCTATAGCACAGGCAATGTCAACCTTGTATTTTGTCGGCATTATCGTATTTGCTGTGCAGTTCTACAGGCATGGGAATTGGTAATGAGTGATGTCACAAGCCTGCAAGAAGTTAGGCTAAAAAAAGAGTTTCAAGAAATTGCCGAGCAAGAAACAGGGGGTAACGACCCGTTCATCTTAGGGATTTGTCAGGCAGGTGATGAGCTGCGGAGTCATGGTGAATACATGCTAAAGCTAATCGCCATGGGACGCGCAGAAATACGCCACGCAAGCCCAGAGCTTCGCGATGACGAGACGTTCATGGCTGAGGCTCTTAAAGGTGATATGCTTGGCTTTAAGTACGCCAGTGACAGGCTAAAAGAAAGTGGTAACTTTGCTTTTAAAGCAATACAGCTCTGTGAGTACGCAATAGAGTATGTGAGTCCGTACCATCCCATGTATGACGACTTGGCGGTTGAGGCGTTGATGATTAATACTGAGGCGCTGGCTCTGCTAAGTGATGAACGACGGGATGATTTTGATACCGTTCTCGTGGCCGTTAGGCGTGATGGTGCGGCGATACAGTACGCAAGCCCTGAGCTGCAAGAGAACGAGATTATCGTCATGGAGGCGATGAAGAGTAACGGCTATGCCATTGCTTTGCTGCCGATGTGTTTACAGGCGAGAAGTGATGTGAAAGAAGCCTCAAGGAAAAGTATTGAGGCTATTCATCGGAAGTTTGGGCGACAAGATACTGTGGTTGAGTTTGGGGGTAATGTATCACCAGAAACTATGGTGTAAAGCTGCTGCTAGGGGATTCCTCGTTGTTATTGTTGTTGGGCTGAAAGAATGCGTTTGAGTTAATTTTTTTAGCCTGGTATTTTTGCGCTAGTTGTTGGAGTTCTTTTTTTAGTTTGGGGTCTTTGATGTAGTCGAGAGGGGTTTTTCTTCTGCTGGTACTTAGTGTTATATCTGCACCACTTTCAATGAGAAGTTTTGCGATATCGATGTAGCCTTTTCCGCAGGCGCAATGCAAAGGGGTTAGGCCTCCGTTGTTTGCTATATTTGTATTAGCTTGGCTCTCAATTAATAACGTGGCGATGTCTTTATAGCCTTTTGCGCAGGCGTAATGTAAGGGAGTCCTGCCAAAAGTAGTTATTGCATTGATACTCGCTTTGTTCTCAATTAATAACGTGGCGATGTCTGTATGACCATATCTGCAGGTGTGATGTAAAGGAGTCCAGCCTTTAGTATCTGATATATCGATACAAGCTTGATTATCAACTAGTAATGTGGCGATGTCGGTTTGGCCATGCCTGCAGGCGTGATGCAAGAGAGTCAGACCATCACCATCTATCATATTGATACCAGCTTCATTTTTGCCATCTATATTAGGGTTCTTCATGGTGGATATGAGGTTTAGGAAGATTTCCTTATCGTCATCGTCATCGAATTTGCCTTTGCCTCTTTTTATTATCTCTAACATTCTGTCGTAACACCATTGATAGTCTATTTCTTCAAATGATTTGGCCATGGGGTTTCCTTAGAGAGGTTAATTATGTATTTTATTTTAACATTGCAAGCTTAACGAATTATTAATTATCATGATTATATATTTATTCTGATTATTTATAATTATTATGTTAAAGAGGCTTTGATGGTCTATTTTTATCTTGAAACTTCCTGTCGGCATTTAAGCGGGTGACAGCCGTTACCCACAAAATCCGTGGATAACTTTGTGGGTGGGTTGTTAGGGGCGGGCTTATTTGCAGGCGAGAAGCGATATACAGGAAGCCTCAAGGAAGAGTATTGAGGCTATTCATCGGAAGTTTGGGAATAGGGATACTGTGGTTGAGTTTGGAGATAAAGTGCGGGGTTGAACCTGGCTTCTCAACAATAGGATTTATTTATACTATCTGTTGAGTTAAAAATAGCAAGTAAATCTTTTCAAAGAAGCATTTTAATACTACATTGATAGCTCATTGATTTTATCGGATTAAAGAAATGAGCTACACCCCACGAGACGGAAAAGAGAATATCTTAAAGCAGCTAGAAAAAGATGGCGGCATACTGATAATGCTGTCTGATGAACTGCAAGCTGATAAGGAGATTGTGATGGCAGCGGTTAAGCAAAATGGCTGCGTGCTTAATCATGCCAGCGATGAGTTAAAGGACGATAAAGAGGTGGTTCTTGTTGCTGTAAAGCAGAACGCAGGGGCTTATGTATTCGCAAGCGATAGACTAAAACGGAATACAGATGTTATGTCGGCTGCGGAGGTGCAGTTAGGTATTGAGTATAAAGAGAAAGGAAGTGATACAACAAAAACAATAAAAGAGATAAATGACGAATGACAAAACTAGGTGTGTGGACTTTTGATGTTTTTAAGCAGAATCAAGCAAGTTTCGGCAAAGAGACATCTAATATTTCTCAAGCAATACTGCTTTGCTATATCTGCTGTGCGAGTGAGATAGCGAGGATTAAAGGTAAAGCAAAGTGGTTCACGAGAGAGATTGACGATATGTCCGATGATTTGGGTTTGAGTAGTTGTGTGGTTTGTCGAGAGCTTGGGGTTCTAAGAGGAGCTATGCTGATTGAGCGCAAGCGTGGTAGTGTTGGTGTGAAGCAGCGATTGATGTTTCGGGCTGATAGTAATGCAATAAAGCGGTTTGATTTTGTTGGTGAGGCGGTGAGCAAGTCAAAAGACCTGGATAGCTTTACGAAGGAGTTGGTGCCGATTGATGCACTGCTTGTTGAGGTTAAAGATTGTTTTGGGGTCGCTTAAGCTGTCAATATTGCATAAAAGTTACCAGCTGCTAAAATGCTGCCAACTAATTAACCGACGTGAGCAGAAAGTGAGTAAGATTAGAAATTTAAACCCAGCTGAAATGATGGAAGGTTTTGATGAAGAGTTCGCAATGGACTTTATGGGAGGAATGATGAGGGAAGCGTCTTCCGCCATACAGGCTGAACAGAAAACCGCTTTGGAATTAACTAAACTAGCTCTTGGCTGTATTGATAGCCCTGGTGTGGACGAGGTTTTTGATTTGTTTGAGCGTGCAGCACATGTTGTCAGTGAGGTTTACCCGTCGCCTTTTAATGAGGGGTGATGAGTTGCTGGCGCTAACCCTTCAAGTTTTCGGTCGATATTTAAGCACTGTTATCCACCAAATCCGTGGATAACTTTGTTGTTAATCTAAACTGACAGGGTTGAAATGTCATCCTGGCTTTGAGGGCTGCTTGGTTCTTTGTTTAATGGTATTCTGCCTCTAATGTTTTTAAATATTCCCATCTTGGATGCTAAATAAGTTGCGCCCGATACACTTGCTGTTGCAATTGCTGCAGCCTTGTGGGTCGCTACGGCACCTGTAACCAACGATGCCTTACTGGCCGCAAATGTACCAGCAGCAATGCATCCGGAAGCGACAGGAAGCCCAGCAAGCCCAAGGGACCCAGCAATAACGGAACCAACAGCAATAGTGGTTATTAGGGCGAATAATGCATAAGTTAGGATTACTCTATTTTTCAGCTTGATTATATTTTTCAGGTGTTTTTTTTCTGCATTCTCAGGCTGTTTTGATAAAACACCGTCAAGAAAAGCTTCTTTAGTCATATCTTTCATTAGTGGTGAATATAAATAATTCCCCGCTTGTTGTCTTTTGCTTGCCAAACCATTTAAAAATTCTTCGAATCCCCCCTTTAATGCCCCTTCATTCATACTTTCAACACAAGGCCTAATAACAGCTTGAGCCAAGCTATCTTTTAAAATAGCTATATGAGAATTGGTTGCCATGAAGAAAGACAAAATATTTTCTGCAACCATGCGGTTATTGGAAACAAAATCCACAGCTGCTTTATATTCTATTTGCTCTTTGGGAGACAGCTTGGTTGTATCTGGCATATTAAGACCCTCCTAATAATAAAGCTGCATGCTCTATTCTGACTGTGCAAATTACATCAATCGTGAATATATAATAAACTTTCATTCTTAAGGTAATATTAAATTTAATGTGATTATTATGTGTCTTTTGCGAATTAGTTTAATTCAGAAAATGAATACCTTATTGTTTTAATAGTCTTTTTCTTTGTTAAGCTATTGATTAATAGGTACTTTGTCGGGGTGGCGGCCTTGCGGGTAGTCAACCCCGCGGCGTTCATATTCTGGGTGGACCCCACAACCCCGCTTCCTACACTTTTGTATAAAAAAACAACAGCCTTTCGCAAAAAAACGAAGGTATTTGATATCCCCTAATGTGACACTTTAAAATCAATTGATAACCAAGTATTACATCATGGACAAAACAACAATAATCACTGACAAGTCAGATGCCGCAAAGCTTGTGGCTAATGCCGAAGTCCTCGCACATACATTAAACTTAAGTAGACGACGAGTCTATCAACTCATTGATGAGGGGGTATTAGAGAAAGTCGGCGCGCGTTTTAGTTTTGTGAAGTCAGTTCAAAATTACATTGACTTTATTCGTCCTGATAACCAAGTTGCAGCCGATCTCGATGAGCAGTTAAAAATAGAGCAAACAAGGCTAACCAAAGCGCGTGCAGACAAAGCACAAATTGAGGTGGATTTAGCCGAAGGTAAAGTAGCACCCCTTGAAGACATGAAAGATGCATGGAAAGCATTAGCCATTGAAGTGCGCACAAGGCTATTAAATATTCCGCATCGCGCAACCATGCGCCTTGTGGGTGAAAACTCTGAAACTGCTATTAAAGCGATTTTAAAAGATGAAGTCAGGAATGCGCTTATTAGCTTGGTGGAGGATTACGCGCCCAAGGGACCTTCCAATGAGTAGTATGAAAGTAACGGATGATTTAGAATCCTGCTTTGATTTCTTCGCGCCTCCACCTGACTTTA
>Ga0316204_10009850_pt1 | contig 12562 bp, 8 predicted proteins | sample 6monrhotite_MG_2_FD_205661 | JGI IMG/M metagenome (GOLD analysis project Ga0316204, IMG submission 205661) | Microbial mat bacterial communities from mineral coupon in-situ incubated in ocean water Damariscotta River, Maine, United States -... | ecosystem: Environmental > Aquatic > Marine >...
ATCACAAATCACTTGCCCACCGCAGAGCTTCAGGCGTTGGATGCTGCGCACCATATGCACCCTTTTACAACGGGAAGTGAGCTGGCTGCCAAAGGCGCGCGCGTCATCACAAGGGCAAAGGGCGTATTTCTAACCGACAGCGACGGCAACGAAATCCTCGATGCAATGGCGGGGCTGTGGTGCGTCAATCTCGGCTATGGCCGTTCGGAGATGGGTCAGGTGGCGGCGCGCCAGATGAACGAACTGCCCTACTACAACACCTTCTTTCAAACCACCCACGTGCCGGCCATCGCCTTGGCCGCGAAACTGGCCGAACTTGCCCCCGGCAATCTGAATCACGTTTTCTTTGCCGGCTCCGGTTCCGAAGCCAACGACACCAATCTGCGAATGGTCCGTACTTATTGGGCAGAAAAGGGCCAGCCAGAGAAAAGCCACATCATCAGCCGCAAGAATGCCTACCACGGGTCGTCCGTCGGGTCCGGCTCACTGGGCGGCATGACCTATATTCACGAGCAGGGCGGCATGCCGATCCCCGGCATCCACCACATCGGGCAACCCGATTGGTGGTCCGAAGGCGGCGACCAGACGCCAGAGGATTTTGGCCTGGCGCGTGCGCAGGAACTGGAAGCCAAGATCATCGAACTGGGCGCGGAAAATGTGGCCGCCTTTATAGGCGAACCGATTCAGGGGGCCGGTGGGGTTGTGATTCCACCCCGCACCTACTGGCCCGAAATTCAGCGGATATGCACCAAGTATGACGTCTTGCTGATCGCGGATGAGGTCATCTGCGGATTTGGCCGGACCGGCAATTGGTTCGGTTCCGAAACAATGGGCATCACGCCCGACATCATGACCATCGCCAAGGGGCTGTCGTCGGGGTACGCGCCCATCGGCGGCTCCATTGTGTCGGATGAAATCGCGCAGGTCATCAATGCCTGCGAATTCAACCACGGCTACACCTATTCCGGGCACCCGGTCTGTGCCGCCGTGGCCTTGGAAAACCTGCGCATCATGCAGGAGGAGGACATCCTTTCACATGTGCGCAACGTGGCAATCCCCGGATTGCGCGCAGCGCTGGACAAGATAGCGGAACATCCAATTGTCGGCTGCGTCAATGTGTCGGGCATGATGGCATCCCTGCCGCTGACACCGCACAAGGAAAGCCGCGCAAAATTCGCCGTTGAAGGCGGCGCAGTCGGCTACATGTGCCGCGAACATTGCTTTGCCAACAATCTGGTCATGCGCCACGTGGGCGACCGCATGATCATTTCACCGCCGTTGGTGATAACGCCAGAAGAAATCGACCTCTTTGCAGCGCGGGCCACCAAGGCACTGGATGCGACCTATAAGGAACTCAAGGACAAGGATATGCTCAAGGCGGCATCCTGATCCGGTCAGGGTTGCCGCTCTCTTCGTCCCGGCAGGAAGTCCGGGGCGGCGGGCAGCTTACAATGCCCGCAACCGGTCCAGCAGTTGCAGGGAGGGATAGCCATCTGCCAAGACCCCCTGAGACACCTGAAATCGGCGCACCGCATTGATCGTCAGCGGCCCCATCTTGGCGTCGATCTTGACGGTATCAAATCCGGCCGCTGTCAGCCGCTTTTGCAGTTCAATCCGCTCGTCCTTGGTCAGCGCCCGCAACCTGCGCGGCCATCCATGCTTTATCGGCGGACCGCCCCTTATCCGATCACTCAGATGACCAACGCCAACCACATATGCGTCTGCGGTGTTGTACTTTTCAAGAACCGCGAAGTTGTCGAATATCATGAACGCCGCCCCCTCTGCCCCGCCGGGCAACAGGACTGACGCCATGCCATGATCGGCCACCGGCTTGCCGTTTTGATCGACAACACCCAAAGCCGCCCAGTCACCCGGCGACTTGACCACCGTCCGATCCGACAACAGATAATCGAAACCATCCGGCAGCCGCACCTCAACGCCCCATGGCTGCCCCCTGGTCCACCCAAAATGCCTCAGGTAGGCGCCGGTTGACGCCAGTGCATCGCGGGGATCGTCATCCCAGATGTTGCGCCTGCCATCCCCGTCGAAATCAACCGCATGGGCCTGAAACGACGATGGCATGAACTGGGTGTGACCCATGGCCCCGGCCCAACTGCCCCGCAGCCGCGCGCGGGTCGTGTCGCCCTCCTGTAGGATCAACAGCGCATTCAGCAACTCGTTTTCAAAAAAATCCGCCCGCCGCGCGTCGTAGGCCAGGGTTGCCAGCGCATTAACCACGCTACCATTGCCCCGAAACGTGCCATAGGCGCTTTCAAGCCCCCAGATCGCGACGATGATTTCCTTTTCGACACCGTAGGTGGCTTCGATCCTTGTCAGGGTCTGCTCCCATTTGGCCAAAGCATTGCGACCATTCCCGATCCGCAGGTCTGACACCGCGGTGTCCAGATAGTCCCAAATGGTCTTGGTAAATTCGGCCTGATTCCGGTCCCGCTTGATGACGCCGGACTCATAAGTGACGTTCGCCAGTGCCTGATCGAAAACAGTCGGCTCAATGCCAAACGAAATTGCGCGCGACCGGAACCCTATGATCCATTTCCCAAGCCCCCGATCGGTTGCCGTGCGGGCGTTGGCTGCTGAGACCTCAATCTTTTCTGACCGCTCAACCGGCCTTGGCGACGTGTCCGGCCCAAAGGCCCAGACCGGCGCTGCAAGACCCGCAATCAGACAACCCGCAAGTGTCGTTAATGATTGTCGCATCCCTGTGACCCTCTTCGTGGCTTTGCTCGGGCATCAGCGTAATATGCTTTGCACTGTGACAACAGGCCTCAAACCGACGGCGGGCGATGCTCCGCCAGTGCCATCGTCTCCGCGCGAATTCTTGCTGTATAGTCGCGCAACATCGGCACCCGGCGCGGTCGGAAACTAAGGCCCGTGCGCTGAAATTCATCCATGCGGTCCAACCGAAACGCACGGAAATCCTTGCGCAGATGGCACCAGGCCAACAGCATGTTGGTTTCCTGCATATAAACAATGCCCAACGGATCGACCGTGCGCATGGTTTGTGCACCCTTGGCATCGGTATAGGCAATGGTCACCGATTCCTCGTCCCATGTCGCCGCGCGCAGGGCTGCCACGTCGATGCGCGGCGGTGCAGGCCGCACAAACCGCCGTGCATCCAAAATCGCATGTTGCAGCCGATGGGCCTGACGGGGTGGTACGCGGGCCGTAAGTTTCGCCAGCGCGGATTGTGCCGCCCGCGCCAGCGCCGGATCGCCAATCACCGCAACATCACGAAGCCCCAGAACCAGCGCCTCCAACTCGTCGTCCTCAAACCCCAGCGGCGGCAAGGCGGCGTCTTCGATCAGGGTATAGCCAAACCCCGCTTCGCCGTCGATCACCGCGCCCAGACCGCGCAGCGCGTCAATGTCGCGGTATATGGTGCGGAGCGAAACGCCCATTTCATCCGCCAGCTGCAGCGCCCTGACCGGAGCGGGAAGGCGACGCAAGGTTGTCATGAGCTGAAACAGGCGATGGGTGCGGGTCATGAAGAACCATACCCTATACTGTCAGAAATTGACAGCATGGACTGCTAGTTCCGTATCAGAAATGGAGAACAGCATGATTACACTCATCACCTATGCCCCGACATTTGGTCAAACCGCAGGAAGCCCTTTCTGCGTCAAGGCAATTTCGCTTCTGACCATGTCCGGCCTGCCCTGGCAGCGCGAGGACACAGCAGACCCACGCCAGATGCCAAAGCAGAAACTTCCGGTGATCAGGGACGGGGGGCGCCTCATCGCAGACAGCGACAACATCCGAATACATCTGGAGCAGAAAGGGGCCGATTTCGACAAGGGCCTGTCAGATATGGAACGGGCCACCTCGCGGGCCTTTATCCGCATGGCCGAAGAAAATCTGTATTTCCACATCGTGCTCGACAGGTGGGCAAATGATACGGTGTGGCCTGTTGTGCGCGACACCTACTTTGGCGCAATTCCCAAACCTATTCGTGGCTTCATAACCGGGAGGCTACGCAAAAGCGTCATACGCGGTGCGGATTTTCAGGGGCTGGGCCGGTTCTCGCCTGAGGAACGGATTGCCCGGATCGAAGCTGATCTGGCCGCGATCACAACCCGCCTCTGGCATGGGCCCTTCCTTTTTGGAGACCGGCCCACGGCGGCGGACGCCTCGGTTGCGGCAATGTTAGGCGCAATGCGGGCCACCCCCGGCAAGACATTGCTCAAGATGCGGGTGGCCGAGGATGAAGTCCTGTGCCGCTACATCGACCGGGCAGAATACGCCATGGGATCCGCGCCTATCGACGCGACCGTGAAACTTTGCGCTTGATCTTGTCTTTTTTGCGCTTCGCATTCCCCGCCTTGCGGCGTGGGGAACGCCCCGCTGGCGACCTGCGGCCCTGCTGAACCTGCTGATCTTCGATCTCAAGCAGTTCCAGCGCGATGCCGCCGGTCACCGGCACAACTTCTGCCAGCCGGACCTTGACCCGCTGACCGATACCAATCGTCAGCCCCGTGTCCGACCCGATCAGCGTTTGCGCATCCCCGTCATAGTGGAAATATTCGCGCCCAAGCGATCGCATCGGCAAAAGTCCATCCGCCCCTGTTTCATCCAATTTCACAAAGGCCCCGAACCGCGCGATCCCGCTGATCCGCCCTGACATTTCATTGCCCACCCGTTCGGACAGAAACGACGCCAGATACCGGTCGGTCGTGTCGCGTTCCGCCATCATTGACCGCCGTTCAGTTGCCGAAATCGACGCACCCGTCTGCTCCAGCCCCTCGATGTCCTCGGGCGTCAGCCCATCGTCGCCCCACCCATGGGCCGCAATCAACGCGCGGTGCACGATTAAATCGGCATACCGTCGAATGGGCGAGGTGAAATGCGCATAGGACCGCAATGCCAGGCCGAAATGGCCAATATGCTGGGGTGCATAATAGGCCTGCGTCATCGAACGGAGCGTCGAGATATTAATCAACTCGGCCTCATCCGTCCCGGCCGCATCGTTCAGCAAGCGGTTTAGATGTGCCGTCTGCAAAACCTGACCCTTGGCAAGGTTGAATCCCGCCGCCTGCGCGGTCTCCCGCAGGCTTTCCAGTTTTTCCGGTGACGGCTCCTCATGTACCCGGAACAGCAGCGGCATCTTCTTGGCCAACAAGGCTTCGGCAGCGGCAACATTGGCCAGCACCATGAATTCTTCGATCAACCGGTGCGCGTCCAGACGGTCTTTGAAATTGACCGATTGCACTACGCCGTCATCCCCCAGAATGATCCGCCGCTCCGGCAGGTCAAGGTCCAGCGGCTGTCGCTCGGCGCGGGCCAGTTTCAATGCGTCATACGCCGCATAGAGCGGTTTCAAAACGGAATCGAGCAACGGCGCGGTGCGCGCATTGGTGTTGCCGTCAATCGCGTCCTGCACTTCCTGGTAATTCAGCGACGCACCGGACCGCATCAAACCCCGGCAGAAACGATGGCTCACCTTGTTGCCACGGGCATCAAGCACCATCCGAACCGCAACACAGGCACGCGGCACCCCTTCATGCAAGGAGCACAAATCGCCCGACAACCGATCCGGCAGCATCGGCACCACACGGTCCGGAAAATAGGTCGAATTGCCCCGTTTGCGCGCCGCCCGGTCCAACGCGGACCCCGGTCTGACATAGGCGGCAACATCGGCAATCGCGACCCAGAGGACATGCCCCCCTTTGTTGCCGGGGTCATCATCCGCATGGGCATAGCACGCATCATCGCGGTCCCGCGCATCCACCGGATCAATGGTAATCAACGGCAAATCACGCAGGTCTTCACGCCCCTTCAAACCCTTTGGTTTGGCGGCGTCTGCTTCGGCAATCACATCATCATCGAAATGATCGGGTATCCCGTGCTGATGGATGGCAATCAGGGAGACGGCCTTGGGGGCGGATGGATCGCCCAGCCGTTCAACCACACGGGCACGGGGCAAACCCATGCGGCCCTTCGGGCCCGCCTGTTCCGCCTCGACCAACTCACCGTCTTTTGCGCCATTGATGGCATCATCAGCCACAACCCATTCGCGGTCCGCCCCCTTGTCGATGGGCATGATCCGCCCACCTTCGGTGCGCTTGCGGAATATTCCCATAACCCGCTTGGGGTTGGTACCGATGCGCCGGATCAGCCGCCCCTCGTATTGGTATGGCTCGTCCTGTACCAACGTCAGCCGCGCAAGGATACGGTCACCTTCGCCCAGCGCCGGATCAGATGCGCGGGCGATCACCAGAACACGCGGCTCGTCCTCTTCGCCTTGCCATTCCATCGGCTTGGCAAACAGATCGCCATCCTTGTCGGCCTCCGTCACCAACAGCACGGAAACTGGCGGCAACCGATCAGGATTCTGATAGCTGCGCTTGCGCTTTTCCAGATGGCCTTCGGCCTCCAGCTCTTTCAACACGCGCTTCAGATCAATGCGCGCGGCACCCTTGATGCCGAACGCACGGGCTATGTCACGCTTGGCCGCCTGGGTTGGATTCTGTTCGATCCATTCAAGGATCTCGTCTTTGGTAGGGATTTTGTTCATGACTGCTCAGGTAACACGCGGCACCCGTGCCGTCATGGCAAATCGTGAACGGTATCGACATCGCGCAGGGCGGTGACCTGCGCAATCCGGTGGTCGGGAAGCGTGGCAATCGTGTCGGCCAGCGCATGTTCGCTTGACCATCGAACGCCCTTGAACAATCCCGGCGGGTGACGCGCGGGGTGCTTCAGACCGATCAGCCAATACCCGCCATCCGGTGCCGGACCAAAGACCGCGTCATTGCTGCCCAGCGCGGCAAATGCCTCTGCTATCCGGACCGTGGTGACACCGGGGATGTCTGCACCGATAACACAGGCCGGACCCGCCGGGGCCCGCCGCAACATCCGCGCCATACGCGCACCCAGATCACCTCGCCCCTGCGCCCAACGCGGCAAATGGGTGGGCCAGACGCGACTTTTCCGACCTTGGTGGTCGGGAGAAACGGCCAGAACAACCTGCCAACGCGGGTCTTGAACGCGACGGATCAGGCGACGCGTCTGGTGGCGGAACCACCACGCCGCCGGCACCATGCCAATGTCACGTCCCAACCGTGTCTTGACCTGGCCGGGATGCGGCTCCTTGACCATGATGATCAGGGTCGGTTTCATGCCTTACGCAAAATAATCGCGCAGGATACGGCCATAGATCGCCTTGAGCTGGTGAATATGATCGACCTGCACATGTTCGTCCACCTGGTGCATGGATTGACCAACAAGGCCAAATTCGACAACCGGGCAATGCGATTTGATGAACCGCGCATCGGACGTGCCGCCGGTTGTCGACAACTCTGGTGTCACGCCTGTTTCGGCCCTAACGGCGAGAGCAACCAACGCAGACAGATCACCGGGGGGCGTGATGAAGCTCTCGCCCGAAACCTTGATCCTGAGGTCAATTGCGACGCCGAATTCGGCCCTGATGCGGTCTGCTTCATGCTCCAACCACGTGGTCAGGCTGGCCCCGGAATGGAGGTCGTTGAACCGGATATTGATTGCACCGCTACAGGATGCAGGGATGACATTTGTTGCGGGGTTGCCCGTGTCCACCGTGACAACCGCCAGCGTCGAGGGGTCAAAATGGTCGGTGCCCTCATCCAGTTGGTGTGACGCCAGCCGATCCATGAGGCGTACCATTGCAGGAAGCGGGTTGTTGGCACGATGCGGATAGGCGGAGTGGCCTTGTTTACCCTCAACCCGGAACCACGCCGTCATTGAACCGCGCCGCCCGATCTTTATCATCTCGCCCATGGTATCGGGACAGGTCGGCTCCCCGACAAGGCACACATTCATCCGCTCGCCATGTCTTTCCATATGCTCCAGCAATGCCGTTGTCCCATCAACCGCGTCGCCTTCCTCATCGCCCGTTATCGCAATGATCACGGCACCGTCCGGCGGCGTTTCCTTGACAAAATCGACCGCAGCGGCGGCAAAGGCTGCGACACCGGACTTCATGTCGGTGGTGCCGCGTCCATACATAACGCCATCCTTGATCTCTGCCCCAAAGGGCGGCATCGACCAGTCTGCCGCCTCGCCGATGGGGACAACATCCGTGTGGCCATTGAACCCAAACGATTTGCCATTTCCCCGCATGCCCCACCGCGCAAACAGGTTGCGAATGCCGCCACGATCCGCCCAGGCGCAGTCAAATCCCGCCTCGGTCAAGACCTCTTCCAATATCTCAAGCGCGCCCTCGTTTGCCGGGGTGACAGAGGCGCAGCGCACCAGCCTGGCAGTCAGATCAACAGGGTCAAGACCGGGCATCGGCGGCTCCTTTGGGATGATGTTTTTACCAACACCCTCCTTTTGTGGCCAAAAAAGCGCGGTGCCAAGGGGGCGCTGACAACAAACGCTTAACAGAGCCCTCTGGCCCGTGCTAACAATATGGCAATAATATGACCCGAGGCAGGGCATCAGCAGCAGATCCGTAGGGCCAGGCACCTGAAAACAGGGCCGCCCCAAATTTTGGACACTCCCGCGCGACGCCCGCGCGAAATATGCTGACCTGTGCTGTCTCGACCAAAGGTAAGAGGCAGGAACATGGTACGAGGCAGAACGCTTCCCATTCGGACAGTGGACGAAGGCACCTCTGCGGTGGATATGGCCCAAGAGATATTCGGCGACGGCGTCACCGTCACCGGGGCCACCTACACCGGCGATTCCGACAGTGCAGGCATCTATACCCGTGGCGACGACAGAGCGCCGGAAGTAACACCGAGCGATACCGGCGTCATCCTTTCCACCGGTAACGCCGAGGATTTCACCAACAGAAACGGCGACGCCAACCAGCAAACAAACACCAGCACCAACACCTCAGGGCAGAACAACAATCCCGACTATAATGCAATTGCGGGCGCAAGCACCTACGACGCCGCCACATTGGACATCGACTTTATCCCCGATAGCAGTGTGATGAAGATGAAATTCGTTTTTGCATCCGAGGAATACCCGGAATTCGCCAATTCGGTCTATCAGGATTTTGTCGGCGTCTGGATAAACGGCAACCTCGTGCCGCTGACATTCGGTGACACCGATCCCGGCAACATCAACAGCACCAACAACGAAAACCTCTACGTTGATAACGCCAACTCGGACTTCAACACCGAAATGGACGGCTTTACACTGACCCTTTCGTTGCAGATGAACGTCAATGTCGGGGAGACCAATACACTTCGCATCGCCATCGCTGACGTCGGAGACAGCAGTTACGATTCCAACCTGCTGATAGCGGGCGATTCCGTTCAGACCAGTATTGTTGCCGTAGAAGATGATCTTGAGCTTGATCCACTGGGTAGTAAAATCATCGACGTCCTCGCTAATGATACCCTGTCCGGGCCGGGTACGCTGACCGTCACCCATATCAATGGTACTGCGGTTTCCGCAGGCGATGTCGTGACCTTGCCAACCGGCCAGACGGTCCAATTGAACCTGGACGGCACTTTTACCGTGGTGGGCGACGGCGACGAAGAAGACTTTAACTTCACCTATACCATTTCGGACGGGTCCAACGAAGACGTCGGGATCGTCAACGCCGTAAGCGTCCCCTGTTTCGTTGCCGGCACGATGATCGCAACCACCGAGGGGGAGCGCGCTGCAGAAACCCTTGTTCCCGGCGATATGATCCTGACGCAAGACGATGGTCCCCAACCGCTGCGTTGGGCCGGCACCCGGACGGTTGCGGCCGCCGGCGCTTTCGCTCCCATCCACATCCGGCGCAACACCTTTGGCACCCACCGCGACTTGCTGGTCTCTCCACTGCACCGCATCCTGATCAAGGATAGCCTTGCCGAGGTGCTATTTGGCGAGGCCGAGGTTCTGGTTGCCGCGCGGGATCTGGTGAACGATCGGTCCATCACCCGGCGCGAAGGTGGCGAAGTGTCATATGTGCACCTGCTCTTTGATCGCCATCAGGTGGTATTCTCCGAAGGTCTGGAAACTGAAAGCTTCCTGCCGGGACCGGAAACCCGCAAAAGTTTTGAACGGGAAATCGTCGAGGAGATCTGTGCGCTCTTTCCTGAAATCGACCCCGAGACCGGCCAGGGTTATTCCCCCGCCGCACGGCGAACCCTGAAACGCTATGAGGCCGATCTGTTACGCGCGGCGCGGGTAGCCTGATTATGACCTGGCTGGCGCTTACCGACCACAGCGACCGCAGGTTCGCACCGCGTGGCCTGGGCATCGACAAGAAAGCAACACCCCAGATCAGGGATGATCCGGCCACGCGCCTCACCCGTGGGTCGATCATGTTCGAAACGCGGCTATCGCCCGACGGCAAGCCGCAGGTGCTGTTTGGATACAAAACAACCTATCCGACGATGCGAAGCCTGACGTTTCAGGCCATTCCCGGTGGCGGCATCGCTATGGTGCAGGTTCAGGGCAACAGAATTTGTCACGCAGCAATAGAGCATAAGCAGGCGGGGCGCACCGACGTGGTGCGCATCACCTATTCCTGGGACACCGCCGCAAACTGGGGCCGGATGACCCTGGAAAAACCCGAAGACACGGCGGTGGTCTGTGCCTTTGTCGACAACCCGCAGCCATTGTCTCTGGACGACATTCGTGACCTGATGTTGGGGCGGAACGGCCACACCTTTGCGCCAGACATGATATTTGCCGCTCTCTCGGACCAGATAGAACCTATTGGCCCCATGCCCGGTGTCTTGCCACAGACCCCCATCGCCACGCCCTGGGGATACAAATCCGCAGACACACTAAAGCGCGGCGATACCGTGATGACCCGGAAATCCGGCGTTGTACCAATTCTGCAGACCGTTGACCGTATTGTCCCCGCGCGGGGCAGCTATCGCCCCATCCGCCTGCGCGCGCCCTATTTCGGCCTGCAACAGGACATCATTGTCGGTCCCGAACAGCGGCTTGTGATTGATGGGCCGGAGGTTGAATACCTGTTCAGTCAGGAAGCGGTGCTGGTCCCCGCACGCCATCTGGTAAACGGGTTCGCCGCCAGGTGGGAGCCATCCGGGCCAATGGTCAGCTACAGCCAGCTTTTGCTGCCACGGCATGAAACGCTTTTGGCGGCGGGTACGGCCGTTGAAAGTCTCTATATCGGGCGGCTGAGGCGTGACACTCATCAATTGGCAAGCAGCCTTCTGGCCGGATTTGACCGCGCGCATCTGCCTGAACACGCCAAACCGGCGCATCAGGTGCTGCGTTGGTATGATGCCATCCATCTGGCCCGGCGGCGGGCCGCCTGAAAGCTGTCCGCGCATCACATTCTAATCCTTTGGAAAACTACTGAGGAACGCGGCGCTCAAGCCGCTCGCATGACCCTGGGTCAGGATCCGGCACTCCTGCACCGTCAGTTTGTTCCGAACGCGACCTAATCCACCGGCGCAAAATCTTCGGCGCGGGCCCGGTTCCAGCGGTGCCTGTAGCCGGGGAAGTCATCGCCGTCGTTCAACAGGAAACCCTCGGGCAGATAGGCATAGACCTCGCTGCCTTCGACCATGTTCTTGTCACCCTGGCGCAGCATCATGTGATACGGCATGAAATCGTTGGGATGGCGCAATCCGGCGGCCCCTGTCATCTCGCCCAGTGCCTCCATCGTATTGTGATGAAAACGGGCGACCCGAACACTTTTGTTCCCCACATCCAACGCCCTCATCCTGATCTTGTCTTGTGTCGCCACCCCAACAGGGCAGTGATTGGTATGACATGCCTGCGCCTGAATGCAGCCGATGGAAAACATGAAGCCGCGCGCGGAATTGCACCAATCCGCGCCCAGCGCCAGCGCCCGCGCGATGTGAAACGCCGACACAACCTTGCCAGCCGCTCCGATCTTGACCTGGTCGCGCAGGCCCGCACCGCGCAGGGTGTTATGCACAAAAGTCAGCCCTTCAATCATCGGCATGCCGACATGATTGGAAAATTCCACCGGGGCCGCCCCTGTGCCGCCTTCGGTGCCGTCCACAACGATGAAATCCGGCGTGATCCCGGTCTTGAGCATCGCCTTGACCATGCACATGAATTCGCGCCGGTGCCCGATACACAGCTTGAACCCCACCGGCTTGCCCCCTGACAGGTCGCGGAGTTGTCCAATAAACTTCATCATTTCAATCGGAGTGGAAAACGCGGAATGGGCGGCGGGCGACACGCAATCTATGCCCATCGGGACACCGCGCGCCTCGGCAATTTCGGGGCTGATCTTGGAAGCGGGCAACATGCCCCCATGGCCCGGCTTTGCACCCTGGCTCAGCTTCAATTCGATCATCTTGACCTGATCCAGCGCGGCAGTAACCCTGAACTTCTCGGGGTCGAATGTGCCATCCGCCGCACGACTGCCAAAATAGCCCGACGCAAGCTGATAGATCAGATCACCGCCGCCCGCCTTGTGATAGCGGCTCACGGACCCTTCGCCCGTGTCATGGGCAAAACCGCCCAGTTTCGCTCCGGTGTTCAGCGCCTCAATCGCGTTGGCGGACAGCGATCCAAAGCTCATTGCGGAAATGTTGTAGAGCGAGGCCGCGTAGGGTTGCTTGCAATCCTTGCCGCCAATCGTCGTGCGGAAATCGCAATCCGCGAT
>Ga0316204_10009851_pt1 | contig 12561 bp, 11 predicted proteins | sample 6monrhotite_MG_2_FD_205661 | JGI IMG/M metagenome (GOLD analysis project Ga0316204, IMG submission 205661) | Microbial mat bacterial communities from mineral coupon in-situ incubated in ocean water Damariscotta River, Maine, United States -... | ecosystem: Environmental > Aquatic > Marine >...
GGGGGGATTTGTCTGAATTGGGGGTGTATTCCGACGAAGGCGTTGTTGCGATCGTCCGAGATTTTTCACTTTGCGCAGAATGCAGAGGCTTATGGATTGAAAATCAGTGGGTTGGAGTTTGATCTTAAAGCGATAGTTGAGCGTTCTCGCGGCGTGGCAACGCAGCTTTCTGGCGGTATTGGTCATCTGCTGAAGAAGAACAAAGTTCCCGTTTTTGACGGTTTCGGGAAATTGTTGGGTAAAGGCAAGGTTGCGGTTGAAAAAGACGGCAAGGCTATCGAGACGCTGACGGGTAAACATATTGTGATTGCGACTGGCGCTCGGGCGCGCGTTATCCCGGGGTTTGAGCCGGATGGGAAGTTTGTCTGGACGTATAAGGAGGCACTTGTCCCTGATACGATGCCGAAGAAATTGCTGGTGATTGGATCGGGAGCGATCGGGATTGAGTTTGCGAGTTTCTTTAAGACGCTTGGCGCGGATGTGACTGTTGTCGAGATGATGGATCGTATTGTCCCTGTCGAGGATGAGGAAATCTCTGGGTTGCTTGAGAAGTCATTAAAGAAGCAAGGCATGAAAATTATCAAGAATGCGAAAGTGTCCAAGCTTGATAAGGGTAAGGACGAGGTGACTGCGCATATTGAAGGTAAGGATGGAAAGGTTGATAAGCAGACATTTGATCGTGTGATCTCTGCTGTCGGGATTGTTGCGAACACTGAAAATATTGGTTTAGAGAATACCAAAGTGAAGCTTGATCGTGGGCATATTGTGACTGATGGCTATCTTAAGACTGATGAGCCGGGCGTTTATGCTATTGGCGATGTGACCGGTGCGCCGTGGTTGGCCCATAAAGCGTCGCATGAGGGGATCATTTGTATCGAGAAGATCGCAGGGCAAAAAGACGTACATCCGATGATTAAATCGAATATCCCGGGTTGTACGTACTGTCACCCGCAGGTGGCGTCAGTTGGAATGACAGAGGCAGCGGCGAAAGAGGCAGGGCACAAGATTAAGGTTGGACGTTTCCCGTTTATGGGGAATGGGAAGGCGATTGCGCTTGGTGAGCCTGAGGGGCTTGTTAAGACGATCTTTGATGAGAAGACGGGTGAGCTCCTTGGTGCGCATATGATTGGTGCGGAAGTGACGGAGCTTATTCAGGGTTATGTGATTGGTAAAACGGCGGAGTTGACCGAGGCCGAGTTTATGCATACGGTCTTCCCGCATCCGACATTGAGCGAGATGATGCATGAAAGTGTGTTAGATGCGTATGGAAAAGCGATACATTTTTAACGCAAGAGGAAAAAATGAGATTATGTTTGTTATTATCGTTGGTTCTGCTAACTGGCTGTGCCACACAAAAAATTCTGACACCAACGGGAGGTAGCAAGGCAGACGGAACTGTTGTGTTGTCTTATGAGTATGGGATGTTTGAGCAGCCTGTTGTTGATTATGATGCCGCTCAAGCCTTAGCAAAGCAGAAATGTGCCGCATGGAAATATAAGGATGCGGAGGCTTTTGGTGTGGGGGAATCCGAATGTACGGCTTATGATGGTGGTTGCCTGGCTTGGCGTGTAAACGTTACCTACCAATGCACGGATTGAAAATTTTATGACTTATAACCCTGAATTATTAGATAAGGCGAAGCGTCACCCGGAGAAGCAGAAAAACCCGGATCGTCCTGCCGGGCGTAAGCCGGAGTGGATTCGTGTTCCTGCGCCGCAGGGGAAGGTTTATGCGGAGACGAAGGATATTGTACGTAAGCAGAAATTGACGACTGTTTGTGAGGAGGCGGGGTGTCCTAATATTGGTGAATGCTGGACGCAGAAACATGCGACATTTATGATTATGGGCGAGGTTTGTACGCGAGCTTGTGCGTTTTGTAATGTTGCAACGGGCAAGCCTGAGGCGCTTGATAAGCTTGAGCCGTTACGTGTTGGTGTGGCAACGAAGCAAATGGGTTTGAAGCATGTTGTTGTGACATCTGTGGATCGTGATGATTTGGCCGATGGTGGTGCGGATCACTTCGCCAAGACAATTATGGGTATTCGGATGAAGTCACCGGATACTACGATCGAGATTTTGCCGGGTGATTTTCGTGGAAATCAGACCGATTGGGATACAGTGATTCAGGCGCGTCCGGATGTGTTTAATCACAATCTTGAAACTGTGCCGCGTTTGTATCCGACTATTCGTCCCGGTGCGCGGTATTTCCGTTCTTTGAGATTGCTTCAGCGCGTGAAAGACGTGGATTCATCACAATTTACTAAATCCGGTCTTATGGTCGGCTTGGGTGAAACGAAGGAAGAGGTTGGACAGGTGATGGATGATATGCGTGCGGCTGGCATTGATTTTATTACGATTGGTCAATATTTACAGCCAACACCGAAACATGCACCGGTTATGAAATGGTGGACGCCTGAGGAATTTGAAGATCTGACCAAAATGGCCAAGCGTAAAGGGTTTTTGATGGTGTCTGCGACGCCGTTAACCCGTTCATCGCATCATGCGGGCGATGATTTTGCCAAGCTCCGTGCTGCTAGAGATGATAAATTGGCGAAGCTCGCAGCGGAATAATGCTGACCCATATTGAACAAAAGAAACTCTCTTATACACCGCAGCAGATGTATGCGCTTGTTGCTGCTGTAGATTTGTATTCCGAATTTTTACCGTGGTGTGTGGCAAGCCGGATTAATCGTCGTGAGAGTGATGAAGAGTTTTATGCGGATTTGGTTGTCGGTTATAAGATGATCCGTGAGCATTTTTCTTCAAAAGTCATGGTGGAAGAGGGAAGGAGCATTCATATTGAGTATTTGAAAGGTCCATTGAAGCATTTGAAAAATCAATGGCGGTTCAGTGATGCGGAAGGCGGGTCATGTCTGATTGATTTCAGTGTTGAGTTTGAGTTTAAAAACAGAGCGTTGCAAGGCCTTGCTCAAGTGTTTTTTAAAGAAGTTATCCACCGCATGGTTGATGCTTTTGAAACCAGGGCAAGGGAGGTTTACGGTTAAGATGCTTCTCTGTCTTTTTCACCATCAAATAATGGGTAGCGATAGCTGTAATCGATCGTCCCGCCTTGCAGGGTTTTAAATTCTGTCGTTTCTTTTCGGTTTAGGCGCATTTCATCAAAACCGGAAATATGAAGCACTCCGATTTCCTCATGCGGGAGAAAAGGTTCAACGAAGAGCTTTTTTTCTGCGTCCCATAGGGGTTTGAATTCGCAGAGCCAGTGTGTGTATCCGGGGAGGATTTCATATTCGAAACCTTCCTGATAACATATTTTACCCAAGCATAGCTGTTCAGCAGTGAAGACTTTGCCTTTTGTCATTGCGGTTTTAACCAGCTCCTGCCAGCGTTTCCAGTGCGGCGCATCGGCTCGCAATGCAAACATGCCTGCAAGCAGCACATGATATGAGAGCAGGTCTTTTGCGGTTTTAAAATCAAAAGCGCGCAAGGCGTTTGAGAAGTAGAATCCTCTGACTTTCCATGGCCAATTGCCTAGCCATTTAATCCGTGCGCCGCCTTTAGGGTAGGAGCGGTCGACTTGAGCTGTGACGGTGATTTTTCCTTTTTCGGCCCCTTTTAAAAACATTTCGACGGCATTCCAGCTTTGTATCCATGTGTCCGCATCCATCCAGATATAAGTTTCGTAGCCGGGGAAGATTTCAGGAAGAAAAGGACGGCAAACGCAGGCTTTAAGATATTCGCCTTTGATTTTATGTTTAGGGAGATCAACTGGCCATTCAGGGTTTGTAATTGATTTAACATGCGGTTTTAGGCGTTTTCGTTGTTCGTCTGTGAGGCCGGCGTCAAGGATGCAGATATCATATGATTTTGATTGTTCAAAGCGGCGGAAAGAGTGCAGCCATTCCAGCAAAAGGGGGAAGTAGTTCGAGTCACACCCGGAAACAAAGACTGTTTTGCTCATGATGTTCTCTCCAGAACGGTGATGAGGTGTTTTAAGGCGGTTATGGTGGCCATGGTCTGTATTTTTTCGCGTGATCCTTCGAATTGATACTCTATATTTCCGTGTGAGCCGCCTTTTAGAGCATAGCCAAAGAAGACAAGCCCTACTGGTTTTTTATCGGTTCCTCCGGAAGGGCCAGCGATGCCGGTAATGGAGACTGCCAGGCCGGCGTGACTGTTTTTTAACGCGCCTTTTGCCATGGCTTCGGCGGTTTCTCCGCTGACCGCGCCGTATTCATCGAGTGTGTCCTGGGATACTTCTAAAAGCTCATTTTTAGCTTCATTTGAATAGGTGATATATCCGCGATCAAAGAATTCAGATGCGCCGGGCTTGTGTGTGATGGCGGCCGAAAGAAGCCCACCGGTGCAGGATTCTGCGGTCACCAGTTTTATGTCTTTTTCTTTTAAGAGGTTTGTGAGTTTTTCAACCAAGTCCTGCATATATCAATCCTATCAAACATCCGGCGGCATACAATCCGGCAATTATATCATCGCCCATAACGCCAGCGGCGCCTTTGACTTTTTTATCGAAAAAGGACACCGGCCAAGGTTTTAAAATATCAAAAATCCGAAACAATATGAATGCGGCTATGATCAGGGTTGGATTATAACCGGAAAAATAAAACACAGGCATTAGGGCTATCCATTGCCCTGCGACCTCATCGATTACAATCATTTTGTTATCATGGGTGTTCGTTGCTTTTTCAAATTGGTCGGAGGCCCAATAGCCGATAATGGTTATTAGGATTGTGGCGATAGCTAATCCCCAAATTCCAGTGAATGCGAAAATTGCTATTCCAAAAGGGAGGGCGCCTAAACTGCCCCATGTTCCCGGGGCTGGGTTTATTAGACCACATCCGAACCATGTTGCGAGCCATGTGTAGGGGGCTTTGAAATCAAGGGCGGGAGAGGGGTCGTTTGTCATAGGGAGGCCTCATCATTTCGAGAGATGGTTACCAAGGCCTGTGCGGCGATGCCTTCTTTTCTTCCTGTGAAGCCGAGTTGTTCGGTTGTTGTTGCTTTGATGTTTATGCGGCTGATATTTAATCCGGTTAGCTCCGCAATGCGCGCGCGCATTTTTGTGGTGTGCGGGCCTATCTTGGGCTCTTCACATATCAGGGTCATGTCAATATTTACCAGATTAAATTGATCGGCGCTCATGAGGGTTAGGGCTTTTTTTAGGAAAATGCTGCTATCCATGTCTTTGAAATCATCATTGGATGGGGGGAAGTGTTGCCCGATATCCCCTTGAGCGATTGCGCCGAGGATGGCATCTGTGAGCGCGTGTAGTCCGACGTCGGCATCGGAATGGCCTTTTAAGGCTGCGTTATGGTCAATATCTATGCCGCAAATGCGTACGGGGCCTGTTTTTTCCTGGTCAAATACGTGAACGTCAAAGCCCTGGCCGGTTAAGAAGATTGTGTTTGTGTTTAACAGCTTTTCTGCCATTTCAAAATCCTGCGGGTGGGTGATCTTTATGTTTGAAGCGCTTCCCTGGACAAACTTTACCGGAATTCCAATTTCAGACACAAGGGATGTATCGTCTGTATATTCTTTTTCGGGGGATGCTTGCTTGTGAGCGTTAAGGAGATCGCCGTAGCGAAATCCTTGAGGGGTTTGGAGTTCCCAAAGATTTTCGCGGGATATGCTTTGGTCTGCGTTTTTTTCTTTGTCCGATAGCCTTAAGGTTGAGGATACTGGAATTGCGAGTGTTGCCGCGCGTGTGTGTTTTAGCGCCTTTAAGAGTGTTTGTATGTCTGTTGTGGAGATGCATGGGCGGGCGGCGTCGTGGATCAAAATTATTTCTTCATCTTTTATATCATGAATATCATTTAATGCATTGTTAATGCTTGCATTTCTTTCTTTTCCGCCATGGGAGAAAGATACTTTATTCAAGCCCTTAGCGACATCATGGAACAGTTCTGCATGGGTTGGGTCTATAATGACCCTTATTGATCGACATTGAGGGAGGTTGTGGAATTTTTTAATATTGTGCAGAAGCGTTGGAGTGCCGTTTATAGGCATATATTGCTTGGGCAGGTCACTATTGGCGCGCTGACCCGAGCCAGCGGCGGCTATTATAACATGAAAATCAGGTAATATATTGTGTTGCGTTTGATCCATTAAAGTTTCTGAAGTCCTTAAGAACCTTGATTGTCAGGGGATAGAGGTATATGAATTACGATGGTTTTAACAGCGTTATTTTATATGTTTGAGCTGACACTTTGCCAATTAGTTTTGGGAGAGTTTGGGTTTCGCCGTAATCATGATTTGAGATTAAATGTTCGGTCGTATTTTTGAAACAAAAGGTTTGTTCACGAGGTTTTTTATTAGAGGACCGGAGGGTGAAACTGCTCAAACAGGGGTAAGCTCTGGCCATTCGCGTAATTGGCCGAATATTTTGGCTCTTTTCCTTATTCTGAGTTCAATTATTAGTGGTATAACGACTTATGCTGCGCTGACTGAAACGCCGCCTTTCGGGGATGATCCCAATGCGGTTATCTGGTTGCTGAATATAGATCTTATATTGTTGATGTTGCTCGTGGCTTTGGTTGCGCGGCGGCTTGTCGGGGTGTGGAGTGGTCGAAAGAGAGGGCTGGCGGGTTCTCACCTTCATGTGCGTTTAGTTTATATTTTTAGTGTGTTGGCCGCGGCTCCGGCGATTATTATGACGGTTTTTTCTGCTGTGTTTTTTTATTACGGGGTGCAGACATGGTTTAGCGAGCGTGTGAGTACGGCGATTAATGAATCTCAAGCCGTCGCGGAGGCTTATTTGGCCGAGCATACAGAGACTATACGTGCTGATACACTGGCTATGGCGAATGACCTAAACCGTGAGGCGGGAATGTTGCTGGTTAATGAGCAGGCTTTTGGGCAGGTGATGCAAACGCATTCTATTCTTCGGGATTTGTCCGAGGCGATTATATTTGATGCTCGGGGTCGTGTTTTGGCGCGTTCGGGTTTAACGTTCTCTCTGGAGTTTGAAGACATTCCTCATTATGCCATGGACGCGGCAGATGAGGGAGATGTGGCGGTCATGACCGGTGGTAGTGAAGATCGGGTACGTGCTCTTGTTAAGCTTGATAGTTTTTCGGAAACATATCTTTTTGTGGGGCGTATGATTGACCCGCAAGTTTTGTCACATTTGGCGGCTACAAAAAAGGCGACGCAAGATTATGCTGCGTTAAAGGATCGCTCTTCGGGGTTGCAGATCATTGTTACTATGATTTTTGTGGTGGTTGGTCTGTTGCTTTTAATGGCGGCTATATGGTTCGGTTTGGTTCTTGCGAGGCAGCTTGTCAGGCCTATTAGTACGCTTATTACCACAGCAGACAGGGTGCGGGCGGGGGATTTGTCTGCCCGTGTGCCTACTCAAGATTCCAATTTGCAGGAGTTTGATTATCTGGCTCAATCATTTAACAGGATGACCCGAAGGGTTCAAGAGCAGCAGAGTGAGCTTATTGAAGCGAACAGGCAATTAGACCGCCGTCGGCATTTTACTGAAACCGTTTTGGCGGGGGTGAGTTCTGGGGTGATTGGGGTTGATGAACGAGGGGTGGTTACTGTTGTTAATAGTTCGGCTCTGGAGTTATTGGATGCTCAAAAAGAAGATATAGTGGGTCATCGTTTAGTTGAGATAATGCCTGAGACTAAAGAGTTGCTGGATGCGGCGCATTTAAAGCCGGATGTTATAACTCAGGATGAAATTCCTTTTAATCGTAAGGATATCAGGAGGGTTTTTTTGATTAGAGTGGCCATTGAACTTATCGGGGAAGAAGAAACGGGTACGATTTTAACGTTTGATGATATTACAGAGTTACAGTCGGCGCAGAGAAAGGCGGCCTGGGCGGATGTTGCGCGAAGAATTGCGCATGAGATTAAAAACCCGCTTACACCTATACAGCTTTCTGCCGAGCGGCTTAACCGGCGTTATTTAAGTCAGATAACGGAGGATCAGGAAACGTTTAAGCGTTGTATAGACACGATTATTCGCCATGTTGGCGACATTGGTCATATGGTTAATGAATTTTCTTCGTTTGCCAGAATGCCAGAGCCGGTTCTTGAGTTGAAAAATTTGAATGAAGAGGTTCAGGATGCGTTGGTCATACACAGGCAGGCTCATAGGGGGATAGATATTAATATTTCCGGTTTTGATGAGGATGTTATTTTTTCAAATATTGATGCTCAGCAACTTCGGCAGGCCGTCAATAACCTTATTCAAAATGCGGTAGATTCTGTCATGATGCGTTTGGAGCAAGAAAAGGGTTCTGGGAAAATCAGTGTTTTGCTCTGCCATCAAGGTTGTGAGGAGGCGTTTATAATTATAAGCGATAATGGGATTGGTTTCCCTGAAGAAGATCCTGTTTCTACGCTGACGGAACCATATGTGACACATAAGAGAAAGGGGACGGGGCTTGGTTTGGCTATTGTGAAAAAAATTATGGAAGATCATAGCGGTCGTGTTGTTTTGGGGGAGCCAGAATGGCTTAACGATTGCAAGGAATGGTCGTCTTTGGGTGGCGCTACCGCTATTTTATGTCTGCCAGTTGACCATTTTGAAGCTTCAGAGCAGAATGATAAAGTATCTGGTGAGGCGGTATAGGTTTGGCAATGAGTTCTGATATTTTAATAATTGATGATGAAGATGATATCCGTGGCTTGATACAGGGCATTCTTGAAGATGAAGGGTTTGAGACGCGTGAGGCTGCGACTTCCGATCAGGCCTATCAGGCTGTGCGGGAGAAGGTTCCTGCCTTGGTTGTGCTCGACATATGGCTTCAGGGCAGTAAGCATGATGGTCTGGAAATTCTGAAAACGCTTAAAGCAGAGTATCCTGATTTGCCTTTTGTTATGATTAGCGGTCACGGCACTATAGAAACGGCTGTTTCCGCTATTCGAGATGGGGCGTATGATTTTATAGAAAAACCATTCAAGTCAGATCGTTTGTTAATGATGATTAACCGTGCGCTTGAAACGGCTCTCTTGCGTCGTGAAAACGCGGTTCTCAAGAAAAAAACGGCGGATAGAAATGATAGTCTGATCGGGAAGTCCCAAGCGGTTCAGTCTATTCGTGATATTATCGAGCGTGTAGCGCCGACAAATAGCCGGGTGTTGATTACAGGAGAGGCAGGTACCGGTAAAGATGTTATTTCCAGGCTGATCCATAATAAGTCCTTACGTAAGGATGATGTTTTTATGGTGTTAAATTGCGCGACACTTAGGCCTGAACGATTAGAGGTAGAGTTATTTGGAGCGGAAGCTTCTGTGAATAATGGTCAGGAGCATACGGGGATTCTTGAGCATGCGAATGGCGGCACTTTGTTGCTTGATGAAGTTGCGGATATGCCACTAGAAACACAAGGGAAAATTGTTCGTGTTCTTCAAGAGCAGCAATTTCAAAAGATTGGCGGACAGGACGTCATCAATGCAGATGTACGTGTTTTAGCGACAACAAATAAAGACCTTAGCGCGGCTATTGAAGCGGGAGATTTTAGGGAGGATCTTTATTACAGGCTTAATGTTGTGCGGATAGAGGTGCCTTCGTTAAGGGAGCATGCGGAAGATATACCTGAATTGGCTGAGTTTTTTTTGCGGAATATCCTTCAAAATACAAGCGGGCAAACAAAGCGTTTTAGTAATGCTGCCCTCAATGTGTTGAAATCTTATGGTTGGCCCGGGAATGTACGGCAGCTTAAAAATGTCGTGGAAAGCGTATGTATTATTCAAGGTTCTTCAGATGTGGAAATATTTTCTCCGGAGCATTTGCCGCCAGATTTAAGTCCAGTAAGTCATAATGCACAGGCTTTTCAAGAAGATGGTTTTGTTAATGATGAGTATCTGGAGTTATCTTTGAGAGACGCTCGTGAAGCATTTGAGCGAGAGTATCTGTTGTCTCAAGTTGCGCGTTTTGATGGCAATATTTCGAAGACAGCACAATTTGTCGGTATGGAGCGTTCTGCCTTGCACAGAAAGCTTAAATCATTACAAATTAATCACGATAAGGATGAAAAGCCTGAAAACGTGACAGATATAAATCAAAAAAGGGCGTAGTATTTATGAGAGTGATTATTTGTGGGGCAGGGCAGGTTGGTTATAATATTGCGGCGTATCTTGCGAAGGAAGGGAACGATGTAACGATTGTTGATTTGCACAGGGACTTGATCTCACGGATCAATGATGAGCTGGATGTGAATGCTATTTTGGGGCATGCCTCTAATCCAGATACGTTAAAAGCGGCGGGTGCGAATGACGCAGATATGATTGTGGCGGTTACACAATCTGATGAAGTGAATATGGTCGCGTGCCAGATAGGTCATTCTCTTTTTGGTATTCCTAAAAAAATTGCCCGTGTGCGTGAGCAGGCTTATTTGCAGCCGGAATGGTCTAACCTGTTTAGTCGTGCCCATATGCCGATTGACGTGATTATTTCTCCTGAAGTTATTGTTGCCAAGGATATTTATCAGCGCCTGGCGGTTCCCGGGACAACATTTGTAAATATTTTAGCTGATGGTTTGGCGCATATGGTGGGTGTGATTTGCGAAGAAGATTGCCCTGTTATTAATACGCCCTTGGGGCAGATGGCGAATCTTTTTCCGGATCTTTCGTTTCAGGTTTTGGCCATTTTACGTGATAACAAGTCAATTATTCCTGATGAAACGGATCAATTGCAGATTGGTGATGAAGTGTTTTTCATCGTTGATACAAAGCATTTAAAACGTGTGATGACTGCGTTTGGGCGTGAGGAAGGTGAAGCCCGGCGTATTGTTATTGCGGGAGGAGGGAATATAGGGTTAACTCTTGCCAAGCTTATTCAGGCGCGCTCAAAGAGCGTTCAAATCAAAATGATTGAATATAACGAAGAGCGTGCAGAGCTTTTGAGTGAGCAGCTGGAAGACGTTATTGTTCTTAACGGTAGTTCATTGGAAAAAGATATTCTGAACGAGGCGACTATAGAGAGTGCGGAAACGCTTGTTGCTGTGACAAATGATGATGAGAGTAATATTCTTGGCTCTCTTCTGGCTAAGCAATATGGATGTGAGCGTGTGATAACATTGGTCAATAATGAGGCCTATTACCCTCTTGTTGGGCCTTTAGGCGTTGATGCAATGGTGTCTCCGCGTTCTATCATTGTTGCCAATATCATGCAGCATGTGCGTCGTGGGCGGATTAAGGGGCTTTATAATATACGTGAGGGGTTTGCCGAAGTTATCGAGGCAGAAGTTTCAGAAACATCGTCTATTGTTAACACAACGATTGAGGAGCTAACGCTTCCTAGAGAGGTTCTTGTCGGGGGGGTTGTTCGTGATGGTAACTTTATGATGCCTGGTGCTAATTTCACAATTCGAGCTGGGGATGATGTGATAATATTGGCCTCGCGGGATCAGGCTCAAAATGTTGAAAAAATGTTTTCTGTTCAGGTGGATCTTTTTTGAACGAGAGCGCTCAAACAAACATGAAGCTTGGTGTTTTTGATTCCGGTTTGGGCGGTGTCATGATTGCGCGCGCAATGCGTGAGCTTATTCCTGATGTGGATATGGTTTATCTGGGGGATACGCTGCATTTGCCGTATGGGAATCGTTCCGAAGATGCTATTTTTACTTATACGCAAAACGCTGTTGATTATTTGTTTCGTGAGTTGGGCTGCCAGCTTATTATAATGGCTTGTAACACGGCGAGCGCTTCTGCTTTAAGAAAGATTCAACAGTCATATTTACCGGAGCATTTTCCTGAACGCAGAGTGTTAGGCGTTGTTGTTCCTACTATGGAGTATGCCCTGGATCAGGGGTATGAGAGGTTAGGGCTTATCGGAACTAATTATACTGTACGGTCAAATATATACGAGGAAGAGCTGCAAAAAATCAATCCGGATATTCGTATATTCCAGGTCAATACGCCGTTGCTTGTCCCTTTGATTGAGGATGATGGAATGGAATGGATTGATAGTGTTCTTGATAAATATATTCAGCCGTTATTAAAGAGAGATATTCAGGCGCTTATTTTAAGCTGTACGCATTATAGTTTTTTAAAAGATCGCATTCGGGACCGATATAAAATAGACGTTCTTTCCCAAGATGAGATTGTCCCTTTAAAGCTTCACCATTATCTGGAGAGGCATCCCAGAATTAGTGACAGGATAGGGCGTCATGGTCGGGAGTGTTTTTACGTTACGGACTTAACGCCTAATTATAGCGAAAAGGCATCGGCTTTCTTTAAGAAAGATATTATTTTACAGCAAACGCAAGTTGGGATGTTTAAGCCATGATTTCGGATTTACGACAGCCAGAGGCTGTTTTCTTTGATTGGGACGGGACGTTGGTTGATAGTTTTGGGTTGCTGCATGCCGCGCATAATCATACACGGGCAGAGCTTGGTTTTGATTCTTTTTCTATTGAGGAGTTTGAAGGATATTTTGGGCAGCCCAGAGAGATTCTGTATGCAAAGCTGTATCCTGATAAAATGGATGAGGCCAAAAAACATTTTGAGGCCTATGTGCTGAATAACCATATTGATGGTTTAAAGCCCATGTCAGGGGCAGGGGTTCTTTTGGAGCTTTTGTATAAAATGCAAATTCCTTGTGGTGTTGTTAGCAACAAAAAGCGA
>Ga0316204_10009853_pt1 | contig 12558 bp, 15 predicted proteins | sample 6monrhotite_MG_2_FD_205661 | JGI IMG/M metagenome (GOLD analysis project Ga0316204, IMG submission 205661) | Microbial mat bacterial communities from mineral coupon in-situ incubated in ocean water Damariscotta River, Maine, United States -... | ecosystem: Environmental > Aquatic > Marine >...
CCACGCCCATGTGCCAGGAATATTGATTGTTATCCTGTTCTTTCTCAATCTCGTCATGAAAACGTTTTACGAATTCACTTAGCTCAGGATCATCCGTTGTGGCTGTTCTATCGAGTAACATTAAGGCGACATGCTCGAGCACAGACATCGTTGGGTGCTCTGGCTCATCGTCATTATCGGCGATGGTGAGCAACGCTATCCAAAGCTTTTTCAAGCCAGGGAAGTCATGCGTCGCTTTATACTCAATACGCGCATCTTCGATGAAACCGATAAAAAACATTTGCGCGGGGCTTAATGCTTCTGCTGAGATAGCGGAGGTGGAATAAGAAAGGTGAGCGGCCATATGTGCAGCAGTTGCACGGTAGAGTTCAAGGCCCGTTATTATTTTATCGCCATTACTCTCGAGCTTGATATCATCCACCGCATCGGGCATATGAATGATCAGGTTATCAATATAAGGTCGAAAATCGGTGTAATCTGCGCCGGTAGGTCGCAGGAAAAAATCGCGGCCCCACAGAGCACGAAGGTAAAAGTTGAGTTTGCGTTGCGTATCGATAAATAACACACCACGACGCTCTTTTTGTAAAACAGCGCGGCTATCCTGGGATTCAAGATTAAAATAGGCAATAAGATTGTTATAGTCACGACGGTACGCCTGAGTACCAAATTGCGTCCAGCGACGCAGGCCACTTAATGTCAGCTTCGATAACAGCTCATCGATATGATTTAACATCGGCCGTAGGCCACGTGAAGCAGTCGAGGCGGTTTGGTGAATCAGGGTTAAATAGCCACGCAGTAATTCTGCATCACCGAGGCGACGTGCGGCCGTTGGCATGCTACTAAAGAGTAACGCCACCACTTCAGCTGATGTCATTGAAGAAAGTTTTAAGGCAGCGGTAATGCTGTCATCAAGAATGTCTTCGCCGCACTCTTTGACGACCATGGGCATTTCTTGCAAGTAAGAAATAACGACGTCAGTACCACGGCCAAGATTGCACAAGGCTTTTGCACCGTCCAGATAATTTTCAAGCCCAACAGGCGACATGACTCGCGTGGCTTCCTGGAAGGTACTTTCTAAAACATCGCGTACCTCAGGAGCAATGTCCTGCAACTGCTCTTCGTAATCTTCGAGTTTAATGCTCATTTTATAAAATTCTTAAACCACAGAGAGCGCAGAGGAACACAGAGAAAAAACTATAAGTCAAAATAAACATAATTTTTCAGACTCACCCATAAAATAATAACCACGTTTAATTGCATATGTTTTGCCAGAATATGTCAGAACCTGAGTTAAATATTTTGATTTCCTCTGTGAAACTCTGTGACCTCTGTGGTTAATTGTTTTTTATCTAAGAAACAAAGAAAGTACTGACAGCGGCAGACAGGGTTTCGCACATATCAGGATCGTCCGTTAATGGCGTGACCATTGTCATGTTACATGCTGCAATGGGTTCGATCCCCTTGTTGATCAACTGGCCTGCATAAACCAGTAAACGAGTAGAGATGCCTTCATCCAGACCGTGGCCTTTCAGGTTACGCGCGCGGTGCGCAATTTGTACCAGTTTACCGGCCGTGTCTTTATCAACACCAGACTCTTTAGAAACAATCGCGACTTCAGTTTTCTCTTCAGGATAATCAAAATTCAAACCACCAAAACGCTGTTTGGTCGATTGTTTGAGATCCTTCATCAAACTTTGGTAACCCGGGTTATATGAAATCACCAGTTGGAAATCAGGGTGTGCTTCAATCAGCTCGCCTTTTTTATCCAGCGGTAAACTACGACGATGGTCAGTCAATGGGTGAATGACAACGGTGGTATCCTGGCGGGCTTCAACGACTTCATCCAGGTAACAAATGGCACCAATACGAGCCGCAGTGGTAAGTGGACCATCCTGCCATTTCGTGCCGTCGGCATCGAGCAGGAAGCGGCCGACTAAATCAGAAGCGGTCATATCTTCATTACAGGCAACTGTAATCAAAGGTCGTTTAAGTCTATACGCCATATATTCAACAAAGCGTGACTTACCACAACCGGTCGGGCCCTTTAACATCATCGGCATGCGGGCGTTGTAGGCTGCTTCGTAGAGCGCTATCTCATCACCAACGGGTTCGTAGTAGGGCTCGTCATTAATAATGTACTGGGCCGGATCGACATTAATATCTTTGTTAGACATCACTCACTCTTTCTTTTATAAATCAAAAATTTTTTAATTTGTTACTTTTCATCTTCAGTTTCAACTTCGCCACTCCAGCCAGCTGATTTAGCATTTTCAATGGCCGCGTCGTGTATTTTTTGGTGGCGCTCTCTTAATTCATCGGGCAACTGGCTGACAAGGCAACCATATTTGTCCCACTCGACATTTACCTTATCAAGCAAGGCGTCAACGCCAGCAAAGTTCCAACCCTCACAGGTTTCGGTTTCCGGTATTAGTTTAAAGACCCACGCATCACGAATGATCTTTCCAATCGTTGTCATACCGCCATTGATATCATTATGGATGCCTACGTACTTTTCGGGTCTGGCCATTTTATTTCTCACTATTTAAATTTAAAGGATGAATTTAGATTATAACCGGCTTCTTACGCAGATGGGTTACTCGAACATCCTTTAAGTTGCGACTCCTGTGCTTTCTGCACCCGTCGTACAGTGGCCATCCTGATCATAAAAAAGCCCCTGCCCGCATTTTCTCGGTCAGGGGCTTTATATTGCTATTGCCTGGCCAGTCTTATACAGATTTGCCGCGGTGGACTACCATCGCTGCACCTGCAGACTGTGCAAAGTTATCAAAGCCCAGCAGACGAACATGGTTGTCTGGATGTGCTTTGTGGCAAGCTTCAATTTCAGCCAGAATGACGTCAACGTCAGTTTCACCAAACATAGGCAGTTTCCACATATACCAGTAGTTACTAACGGTATTTTCTGGTTCTGTGTGCTCGATACCCGGGTTCCAGCCCTTATCAACGATGAATTGAATCTGAGCACGAGTAGACTCTTTGCTCAAAGGTGGCAGGTATGAAAAAGTTTCATATTTACGGCTCTGTGCAGCATCGCTCAGGCTTGAATTGTAATCTTGTATATCACTCATTTGAGTTCTCCAAAAGTTATTAAATTCGATTTCGTTGTAGGAGCGGCGTCCCGCCGCGATTTATTAAATCATCGCGCCGTGGACGGCGCTCCTACATGTGTTGTGGCCAACTAACGTGCGCTTACTTATGCGCGACGTCGATTTTATCAACGGTATCAAATTCGAATTTGATTTCTTTCCAGGTTTCCATTGCCATCTTGAGTTCTGGACTATGTGCTGCGGCTTTAGTAAGGATGTCCTTACCTTCTTTCTCAAGTTCAACGCCCTGGTTACGTGCTTCAACACAAGCCTCTACCGCAACACGGTTAGCCGCCGCGCCAGCAGCGTTGCCCCATGGGTGACCTAATGTACCGCCACCGAACTGTAAGCAAGAGTCGTCGCCGAAGATGCTAACCAGCGCAGGCATGTGCCATACATGAATACCACCAGACGCAACAGGGATAACACCTGGCATCGCGCCCCAGTCCTGGTCAAAGAAAATACCGCGTGAACGGTCTTCTTTGATGTATGAATCACGCATGATGTCGATCCAGCCAAGAGTTGCATCGCGGTCGCCTTCGAGCTTACCAACAACCGTACCTGAGTGAAGGTGATCACCACCTGAAAGACGTAATATTTTAGTCAATACGCGGAAGTGAATACCGTGGTGTGGGTTGCGATCAAGTACCGCATGCATTGCGCGATGAATGTGTAACAACATACCGTTGTTTTGACACCATTGGGCCAGCTGAGTATTTGCAGACAGACCACCCGTCAGGTAATCGTGCATGATGATAGGTGCGCCAATTTCTTTCGCATATTCAGCACGACGCATCATTTCGTCAGCCGTTGGAGCAGTAACGTTCAGGTAGTGACCCTTACGCTCGCCAGTCTCGGCTTCGGCTTTATGGATGGCTTCCATTACGAAGTCAAAACGATGTCTCCAGCGCATGAATGGCTGTGAGTTAACGTTTTCATCATCTTTAGTGAAATCCAGACCGCCGCGCAGACCTTCGTAACAGGCACGACCGTAGTTTTTGGCAGAAAGACCAAGTTTAGGCTTGATGGTACAACCAAGAAGAGGGCGACCATATTTGTTCAGAATGTCACGCTCAACCTGGATACCCTGAGGTGGTCCATTACAAGTCATAACATAAGCCACTGGGAAGCGGATATCTTCTAAACGAAGCGCGCGCAGGGCTTTAAAGCCAAAGACGTTACCAACTAATGAAGTCAGTACGTTTACAACAGAACCTTCTTCGAACAGATCGATTGGGTAGGCTACGAAAGCATAGAAACAAGTGTCATCACCTGGAACGTCTTCTATCGCATAAGCGCGACCTTTATAGTAATCCAGATCAGTCAGAAGATCGGTCCAAACTGTGGTCCAGGTACCGGTTGAAGATTCAGCGGCAACAGCAGCGGCTACTTCTTCACGAGGTACACCTTCCTGAGGGGTGATCTTGAAGCATGCCAGAAGATCAGTATCTTTTGGTGTGTAATCTGGCATCCAGTACGTTTCACGGTATTCTTTTACACCCGCATCATATTTCTTCGCCATTTGTTGGGCTCCTTAGGTATCTAAAATTAGCTTGCATACAAATTCTGTTTTTAGGGGCGATGACCTTAGCCCTGTATCTCAGAGTAGGATGAGTATAGGTAGGAACACCATAATGTAAATTCAGTATTTATGATATTATTCATAAGCTTTTGTTTATGAATGTAATTAACACAACCCATTGATAATCATCAATATTTAAATACCCATAAATTAAGTACGGTTATATTTGGAGATTTTTTTACGTAAATTTTTAGAGATATTTTTTGAAAAATGCCAAATTTTGATCGATTGTGCTCAAATTATTGACATTCATTGGGATAGACAGGGCAAATGTGCCGGAGAATTTCTTACTATGCGCTCTCATTCAGAGAAAGCCTGGATAAAGACGAAAGGTTTTGGACTGTTGCTCAGTCCTAATTAGTTTTTTCTGAATTCAGACGTTCTTCTTCTGCTATCGCAGCATCTAATTCGGAATCCATTTCTTCATCGCTTAATTCAGCTTCTTTTTGGTTTTGTTCACGACGTTTTAAAATCATGCGTGAGAATAATACGCCAATTTCAAACAGCAGCCACATAGGGACAGCAAGCAAGGTCTGAGAGATGATGTCAGGTGGGGTGAGTAGCATACCGATAACAAAGGCAGCCACAATAATATAGGGACGCTTGGCGACGAGGTCATCCGGTGTCGTAAGACCTGCCAGTACCAATAGTATTGTCGCGATAGGGACTTCAAACGCAACGCCAAAGGCAAAGAAGAGTTTAAGTACAAAGTCGAGGTATTTGCTGATGTCGGTCATCACGGCAACACCTTCCGGTGCAGTGGCGGTGAGGAATGAGAATATGAGGGGGAAGACGGCGAAATAGGCAAAGGCCATGCCGGCATAAAATAGAAAAATGCTGGAAGCGAGCAAAGGCATCGCCAGGCGTTTTTCGTGTTTGTATAAACCAGGCGCGATAAAGCTCCAGGCCTGATGCAGTATCACCGGGACGGAAATAAAAATGGATAGCACCAGCACCAGTTTGACGGGAGTTAGAAAGGGTGACGCGACCTCGGTGGCGATCATGGTGCCGCCTTCGGGCATATGTTTGAGCAGTGGTTCAGCCAAATAGTGGTACAGGTCGTTGGCAAAATAGAACAAGCTTACAAACACAACGAGAACAGAAATAACGCAGCGTATCAGGCGATCGCGCATTTCGATGAGGTGAGCGAGAAGCGGAATCTCCTGCTCAACCTTCTTGTTCTCGGTATCAGGTTTTGGGCTCATCGTCTATCGGTTTGTGGTGTTTGTCTGGTTCAGGCTTATCATCGATGGCTTTGACCTGATATTCGGGTTTGGCTTCATCTTCTTCTTCAATAGAGAGATGATCAGTATTCATGATTTGTTTGATCTCATCGAGGCCGACATCATTTTCGATCGCTTTACGAAGCTCTTCCTGTTTTAGCTCGGTACTGACATCCGTTTTGACCTGATTGATAAAACGACGCGTTTTACCGACCCAGGTACCAACTGTGCGGGCAACACCGGGCAGGCGTTCAGGGCCGATGACCAAAAGTCCGACCACGCCAATGATGGCGATTTCCCAGAAGCCAATATCAAACATTGCTAAGCAGTCTCAAGCTGAAAGATGTTGAGTTCAAATCTAAACTTTATCTTCTTTCTTTTGCACTTCACCTTCAATGGTGCTGCCTTCATGTGACTCACTCTGTTCGATTTGTTCACTTTTGGCATCTTCATCTTTTATTGATTTTTTAAAGCCTTTTACGGCTGAGCCAAGATCAGAGCCAACATTGCGCAAACGCTTGGCGCCAAATAATAAAAGTACAATGACCAGAATAATGACTAACTGCCAGATACCTATACCCATGTTACTTACTCCTCGTTACTTCAACCAAAACCGGGCAGGTTGCTGCCACCCAGTAAATGAATATGCAGGTGGAATACAACTTGTCCACCACCCTTGCCTGTATTAATGATGGTACGAAAACCATCGTTCAAACCTTGTTCTTTTGCCAGCGTAGGCAACAAATGCATCATGTGTGTCATGATCGTATCATCGCTAGTGCTAACTTCGTTAAGACTGTCGATATGCTTTTTAGGGATCATTAACAAATGTACATCGGCCTTTGGATTAACATCTTTAAAGACCAGTACCTGTTCGTCTTCATAAATTGTATCAGACGGTATATCGCCCGCGATAATTTTGCAAAACAGACAGTCACTCATTTTTTGGTCCTGCTGGTTTTTTCTTCAATACCAGAAATACCAAAGCGACGTGCGAGTTCATTTAAGACATCATCCGCACTTAAGCCCTGTTGTGACAACATGACCATGGTGTGAAACCACAGATCGGCTGTCTCGTAAACAATTTGTTGTTTATCACCGTCTTTGGCGGCCATCACTGTCTCAGTGGCTTCTTCGCCTATCTTTTTCAGGATAGCATCGAGACCCTTGTCATAAAGTTTGGCGACATAGGAGCTGTCCGGCTCAGCACTTTTGCGCTGCTCCAGAACTTCACTTAATTGTCTCAGTATATCGCTCATATTTCCTGCAATTGCCGGCCTGAAGACCGACCTACATCATATTCAGTTTGTGGGTCGGGCTTAGCCCGACTTATAAATTTCATTTGGGTCTTTTAGCACGGGCTCTACTTCTTGCCATTTTCCATCTTGTAGCTGTTTGTAAAAACAACGCTCACGACCTGTGTGACAGGCAATACCACCGACTTGTTCAATTTGCATTAAAATAACATCGTTGTCGCAATCGAGACGTATGTCTTTAATGTTTTGCACGTGACCGGATTCTTCACCTTTACGCCACAGTTTGTTACGCGAGCGTGACCAGTATATAGCGCGTCCTTCTTTTACCGATAGCTCCAGCGATTCACGGTTCATCCAGGCAAACATCATCACCTTACCCGTCGCGTGGTCCTGTGCGATGACAGGCACTAAACCGTCATCGGTCCATTTTATTTCATCGAGCCAGGTTTTATTCATATTTTTCTTTTACTACAGAGGATTTATGCCCTTTAGGGTGCGCGGAGGTTCACAGGGAAAACTATATCTCTGAACCAATGGGTTTTAATTTTTTAACTCTGTGTTCCTCAGTGCCCTCTGTGGTTTAAACAATAATAAATTAAAGTCTCATTTCAATGCCGGCGTCGGACATACATTGTTTGGCTTCTTGTATGCTGTATTCACCAAAGTGAAAAATACTGGCAGCGAGTACCGCATCGGCATGACCTTCTTTAACACCAGCGGTTAAATGGTCAAGATTACCGACACCACCGGAGGCAATCACAGGCACTCGAACTGCATCAGAAATTGCGCTAGTGAGCTCCAGATCAAAACCAATTTTGGTACCGTCGCGATCCATGCTGGTCAATAAAATTTCACCAGCACCATAGTCAACCATTTTAATTGCCCACTCGATGGCGTCGATGCCTGTCGGTTTACGACCGCCATGGGTAAAGATTTCCCATTTATTTGCTTCACCTTCAGCGCTGACTTTTTTGGCATCAATCGCAACAACAATACATTGACTACCAAATTTTTCTGCTGCTTCTCGAACAAATTCCGGATTAAAGACGGCGGCAGTATTGATGGCAATTTTATCTGCGCCAGCGTTTAACATGCGTCGCACATCTTCAACTTTACGAATACCACCACCGACCGTTAGCGGAATAAAAACCTGACCAGCAACTTCTTCTACCACATGCACCATGGTCTCACGATCATCGGAGCTGGCGGTAATATCTAAAAAGGTAATTTCATCAGCGCCCTGTTCGTCATAGCGACGAGCGATCTCCACGGGATCGCCTGCATCACGAATATCGACAAACTGCACGCCTTTAACAACGCGACCGTTATCGACGTCAAGACAGGGAATAATTCTCTTTGCCAAACCCATTTCAGTAAAACTCTTCACCACGGAGGACACAGAGGTTCACAGAGTTAAGATCTGCAAATTTATTTATCCTCTGTGTAACTCTGTGTTCTCTGTGGTTCAAATTATTATCCTTTAGCGGCATCGTCTGCATACTTTTGTGCTTCGGCAAAGTCGAGCGTGCCTTCATAAATGGCACGGCCGGTTATGGCACCCATAATGCCTTCATCTGAAACTTCACTAAGTTTTTTAATGTCACCCATATTGGTGATACCGCCTGAGGCGATCACGGGGATGCGAATTGACTGTGCCAGCTTAAGCGTGGCTTCAACATTCACACCAGTCATCATGCCATCGCGACCAATATCGGTATAGATAATGGCTTCAACGCCATCGTTTTCAAAATGTTGAGCGAGATCGATGACATCGTGCTTGGAAAGTTTTGACCAGCCATCAATCGCGACTTTGCCGTCTTTGGCATCCAGGCCAACAATAATATGGCCCGGAAATTCAAGACACAAATCATTAACAAAATGGGGAGCATTAACGGCCTTGGTACCGATAATGACGTATTGCACACCGGCATCGAGGTAAGTCTGCACGGTATCATCATCTCGGATGCCGCCACCAATTTGTATCGGTAGGTCAGGATAGGCCTCGGCGATGGCATGGACGACATCGGCATTCATCGGTTTACCCTCAAAGGCACCGTTGAGATCCACAATGTGCAGACGACGTGCACCGGCTTCGACCCATTGGCCAGCGATGGCGACCGGGTCATCGGAGAATATGGTTTCATCTTCCATGCGGCCCTGGCGCAGGCGTACACATTTACCGTCTTTCAAATCAATGGCGGGAATTATTAACATGTTGTTTTTCCGTTTATCAATTTATCTAAATTCATACTGGGCTACCGTCCCAGCGCAAAAAATTGGCATACAGTTGCAGACCCACGTGTTGGCTCTTTTCCGGATGAAACTGGGTGGCAAAGACATTATTTCGCGTGACTGCACTGGTAAAGCTTAGACCATATTCGCAACTGGCTGCGGTGATGGCGCTGTCTTCAGATTGTACATAATAACTATGCACAAAATAGAAACGACTGTCTTGTGGAATATCCTGCCATATGGGGTGTTCGATGGTTTGGTGAACCTGATTCCAGCCCATGTGCGGTACCTTGAGGCGTTCATCGGAAACTGGGTCACGCAGATCGTCGCCAAAATACTCGACCCGGCCGGGAAATATGCCGAGACAATCGGTGCCATTATTTTCGACACTGTGTTGCATCATCGCCTGCATACCCACGCAGACACCGAGCAGGGGTTTACCTGATTCGACGACCTGTGACACCACCTGGTCAAAACCAAGGCGCTTTATTTCGGCCATGCAGTCTCGTATGGCACCGACACCAGGCAGAACGACACGATCGGCTTTCAGGACTTCAGCGGGATCAGCACTGACCAGCACGCGCGTGTTAGAGGCGACTTTTTCAAGCGCTTTGGCAACGGAATGAAGATTGCCCATGCCGTAATCAATGACTGCAACGGTATTCATCATACAATATATAAGGTATGTCGAGGCTTAGAGGCTGCCCTTGGTAGATGGAGTAATTCCGGCCATGCGCGGGTCTGCCTCAAGTGCCATGCGCAGGGCACGGCCAAAGGCCTTGAAAATGGTTTCGGCGATGTGGTGGGCATTTTTGCCACGGATGCAGTCGATATGCAGGGTCATCTGAGCGTGATTGACGAAACCCTGGAAAAATTCGACCAGCAGGTCAACATCAAAGTCACCAATGCGTGCGCGAGGGTAATCAACACCATATTCCAGACCGGGGCGGCCAGAAAAGTCGACCACCACACGGGAAAGAGCCTCATCGAGAGGTACGTAGGCATGACCGTAACGACGGATACCTTTTTTGTCTCCCATGGCCTTGGCAAACGCCTGGCCCAGGCTAATGCCGACGTCTTCGACGGTGTGGTGAGCATCAATTTCGAGATCGCCTTTGGCTTTGATATTGATATCAATCATGCCATGGCGGGCAACCTGATCCAGCATGTGCTCTAAAAAGGGCACACCGGTGTCCATATTGGCCTGACCACTACCATCCAGATTGATATCAACCTGTATCTGGGTCTCAAGAGTGTTACGCTCGATTTTGGCGGTTCGTGACGCCATATTTATGCTCCATGATGCTATCAAGTTGCTATATGCTAGAACCGATATAGGATACAGGGATAGGGCACAAGATAAAATAGAAAACTAATGCCAAAGCAACCTCAAGCCCCTGTTAAGTCGAGTATTTTTTGCTGTTTTCCTACAAAGCGGAATACAATGCGTTATGAGTGATCAAAAAGTTGTTGAGTTGAATCAAGTTAGCCAGGCATGCAAGCGTTGCGGGCTGTATCATCTGTGTGGTCCCATGGGGCTCGATGACGGGGATATGGCGAAGCTCGACACGGTAATGAAACGTCGTCGTTCAGTACAAAAAGGCGAACATTTGTATCGTCTGGGTGAAGCGTTCACCTCTGTTTTTGCTGTTCGTTCCGGTTCCTTTAAAACTTATACCTTGCTGGATGATGGTACGGATCAGGTTACGGGTTTTCAATTGGCAGGTGACTTATTGGGACTCGGGGCTATCAGTGGAAATAAGCATACCAATGCTGCCAAGGCGCTTGAGACCTCGAGCGTTTGTGAGATTCCTTTTGAACGGATTGAAAGCTTGTCAGGAGAAATCCCCGGCTTGCAGCATCATATGATGAGTTTGATGAGCGAGGAGTTGCAGCATGATCAATGCAAACTGGTCTTACTGGCAAAAATGCCAGCTGAGGCCAAGCTGGCGACATTCCTTTTGAACTTATCTGAACGGCTTGCCTCGCGTGGCTACGCTGCTTGTGAGTTTAATTTGAGTATGTCGCGTAATGATATTGCCAATCTTATGGGTATGGCCGTGGAGACAATTAGTCGTTTGTTTAGCCAGTTTCAGGAGCAAGGCTTATTAACAGCTAACCGTAAGCAGATTACGTTACTGGATCGTGATGGGCTGCGCGCCTTAACCGCTAGTTGCTCTGTAATGGATCACAACAGTCATGCATCTTAATTAGCCATATTTCGTATTTTTTAGTTATATCCTCAGTAATTTTTGCGTTTACCTTGATCCAGATCAATTAGCCTTCTACCTTTTTTAGAGACACTCTTAAATGTGTCTATCAAGGGGTCGTTCCTTGAGATAACAATAAAAAGGGTAACCTATGGATACAGAGCAAACGTATAACTATAAGGTGGTCGGACAGTTTGCCGTAATGACCGTAATCTGGGGCATTGTGGGTATGGCCGTTGGCGTCTTGATTGCAGCACAACTGGTCTGGCCAGAACTTAATTTTGATACGCCCTGGCTTACGTATAGTCGTCTAAGACCTTTACACACCAATGCCGTAATTTTTGCCTTTGGTGGTTCGGCATTATTTGCAACCTCCTATTATTGTGTGCAGCGAACCTGCCAGGTGAGATTGTTTTCAAACGGTTTGGCCGCATTCACTTTTTGGGGCTGGACGCTGGTTATTTTACTGGCAGCCATTTCATTACCCCTGGGTTTTACCTCAGGCAAAGAATATGCTGAACTGGAATGGCCAATTGATATTTTGCTTGCCGTTGTTTGGATATCGTATGCCATTGTATTTTTTGGCACGATTCTGAAAAGGAAAGTAAAACATATTTATGTCGCGAACTGGTTTTTCGCCGCGTTCATTATTACGGTGGCGATTTTGCATATTGTTAATAGTGCGAGTATTCCGGTGAGTTTTACGAAATCGTATTCAGTCTATCCTGGCACCATCGATGCGATGGTGCAGTGGTGGTATGGGCATAATGCCGTTGGTTTCTTTCTAACGGCGGGTTTCCTGGGAATTATGTATTACTTTATTCCCAAGCAAGCAGAGCGCCCGATTTATTCATACCGTTTGTCCGTAGTACACTTCTGGGCGTTGGTTTCGACGTATATGTGGGCAGGGCCACATCACCTGCAGTACACAGCGTTGCCGGATTGGGCGCA
>Ga0316204_10009854_pt1 | contig 12557 bp, 11 predicted proteins | sample 6monrhotite_MG_2_FD_205661 | JGI IMG/M metagenome (GOLD analysis project Ga0316204, IMG submission 205661) | Microbial mat bacterial communities from mineral coupon in-situ incubated in ocean water Damariscotta River, Maine, United States -... | ecosystem: Environmental > Aquatic > Marine >...
CCTCTTGAGTGATTCGGTGCCAGACAAGGAATCACAAATGAGCCAATCGAAGCAACCCCATATTTTGTGCCACACCAAACAAAAAGCCATATTTGTGGGTAATTGAAAGCCTCACCGGAGGCTTACGCACTGCTTGGCGCTTAGGGGATGAACCCTGGTGTGTGCGTGTTGCCAATCGGATGTTTTGCCCCCCCGAGGGGGGTGACAGTTTGATCCGCTCAGCCAAACGTATTGGCGCGCTTAATCGATGAGGGCGTTCAAGCGCAGGGCGGCGATATGATGAACTTGCTGGCGCGCTTCATCAAATTCGATTTCAATATCGTTGTCTATTCGGGTCTGGAAATTTTCAATGATGTCGGCGACGTTGCGGCCCCGCACGGCAACAATGAATGGAAAATTGAAAGTCGTCTTATATCGATTGTTCAGGTTCTGTAGTGTGGAAAATTCTTCTTGCGTGCATCTGTCGAGACCAGCGCTGGCTTGTTCAGCCGAGGAGTCAGTTGTCAGATCGCCACGGGCCGCGAGTTTGCCGGCAAGATCTGGGTGGGCCCGGAGCAAAGACATTTGTGGTTCACGCCCGGCCGTTTCGACGACGTCGATCATAGCGCGGTGCAAGCCTTTTGCCGTGTCTTCGGCGGTGGTCAACCCCTGGTCCCACGCGCGTTCGGCAACCCAGGGGGAGTGTTCGTAAACACCGGCAAAGGTGGCGAGAAAATCTTCGCGCTTCATCTGACTAACCGGCACCATAATCAGCTTTCCAATTGACCGGCATAAGGGTGATGCGTGTGCCAGTGCCGGGCGATATCAATGCGGCGGCAGAACCAAACGTCGGCGTGGGACTTGGCATGTTGGATGAATTTTTCGAGGGCACGGATCCGTCCGGGTCGTCCGACCAAGCGACAATGAAGGCCGATTGACATCATGCGCGGACGATCCACTCCTTCGGCATAAAGTGCATCAAAGGAATCACGCAGATAGGTGAAAAACTGGTCGCCGGAATTGAACCCTTGCGGTGAGGCAAAGCGCATATCATTTGCATCCAGTGTATAGGGAACGACAAGATGGGGGGCGCCATGATCCGTTGTCCAGAACGGCAGGTCGTCGTTGTAGGCGTCGGCATCATACAGGAAACCGCCGTTTTCGGTGACGAGACGGCGGGTGTTTGTGCTGGTACGACCGGTGTACCAGCCTAGCGGCTGCGCGCCGGTTAGGCGTTTGAAGATATCAATCGCTCTTTCGAGATGCTCACGTTCGACATTTTCCGGCACATCACGATAATCAATCCAGCGATAGCCATGCGAACACAGTTCGTGTCCGGCGTTAAGAGCGGCGTCGCTAACCGCCGGGTTGCGCTCAAGTGCCATGGCAACGGCAAAAACCGTCAGCGGTATGCCCTGCTGTTCAAACAGCTTCAAAATACGCCAGATCCCGACACGGCTACCATATTCATAGATCGATTCCATGCTCATATGACGGTCGTTCGGCCAGGGTGCGGCACCAACAATTTCAGACAGAAAGGCTTCAGAGGCGTCATCCCCGTGCAGGATGCAGTTTTCACCACCTTCTTCGTAATTGAGGACAAATTGCACGGCAATTTTCGCCCCGCCGGGCCAGTCGGCATGGGGTGGGTTTGGGCCGTATCCAATGAGGTCACGGGGGTAGGACGGGCTCTCGATCATGCAAAACCATCATGTTTATTTAATTGGGTGTAGGATCGGCCTATATTAATTTAGGGTCTCATGCAAATAACAAGATATTATCAAAATATTTTTGAAAGTGTTTACCGGCGCCTTTTCTTCTATACTGGGCCGACGGCGGGCGACTATGGTTTGATACGGATCAAATCGGCGTATACGCCAGCGGTTCGGGGGTATAGAGCCGGCCACGGCAATGCGGTATCGGCAACTCGGGCTTATGTTGTCCGACTGAGGATAAGGAAAAGGCGTTTTGGGCCGGTTGAGTACGCACGTTCTGGATACCAGTGCAGGAAGGCCTGCCGCTGGAGTGCCTTGGGTTTTGTATCAGATTGCTGACGATCACCGCATAGAGATCGGCAGTGGTGTAACCAATGACGATGGCCGAACCGATGCGCCCCTACTTGATGGCGACGGCGTTTACGTTGGTACTTATGAGATCGTCTTTGACGTTGAACAGTATTTCCAAAAACCGGGTGAGGGGTTGCGCGCACCGCCTTTTTTGAGTGTGATCCCAATTCGTTTTTCCATTGCGAACGCAGACGAAAATTATCATGTGCCGCTGCTCGTCTCGCCTTACGGTTATTCGACTTACCGTGGAAGCTGAAGGACGGTCAATTTGACAACCGACATCCAGACGCAGAGGACATAAGTTTGGCTCAAGCCGACACATCTGAAGTTTACTCATCGACCATACGGATTGTTCTCGGCTGGACTGCAGTTGATGTCGAGATTGAGGACAGCCATCAAACGGTCCTGCACTATCTTCGTCGGCAAGCTCATCTGACCGGCGCTAAGGAGGGATGTGCGGAAGGGGACTGCGGGGCCTGTTCGGTGATCGTCGGAGACTGTGTGAACGGTGTGGTCAGCTACCGTGCCGTCAATGCCTGCATCTTGTTTTTGGCCAGCATGGACGGCAAACACATATTGACGATAGAGCATATGGATGTGGACGGTCTTCATCCGGTTCAGTCGGCCATGGCAGATCTTCACGGTGCGCAATGTGGGTTCTGTACGCCCGGCGTGGTGATGTCACTGATTGCCCATCAGATCAACGGTGGGAGCGTGGACCGCCGCGATATTGATGATGCCCTGGCCGGCAATCTCTGTCGTTGCACCGGGTACGGCCCGATCATCGATAGCGCCAGGCAGGCGATGGTGGTCGCGCCAAACCAAGGCTGGACGGCGGCCCTTGCGCGCAGCCGTCAACACCTGGTGGCGTGGTCGAAAGATCGTCGTATGATCCGCATGGAAACCGCATCGGGCCGGTTTTTTGCGCCGACATCTTCTGAGCAGGTGAGTGCGGCCCTTGCCGCATATCCCGACGCCACCATTGTTGCCGGTGCGACAGATGTTGGCCTATGGGTCAGTAAACTCGGGCGTCGACTTGCGACCATTGTATCGCTTTGGGCGGCCAACGATCTCAAGACAGTGAGCGTTACTGATCAGTTTATCGAAATTGCTGCCGGTGTTACCTACGCTGAAGCGGCCGGGCCTTTATCTGAGCTGTCCGTTAGCCTTGGTGAATTAATTCGGCGTATCGGCGCGGCCCAAGTTCGCAACACCGGAACTGTTTGCGGTAATATCGCCAACGGCTCACCCATTGGCGATATGCCACCAGCGCTGATTTCGTTGGGGGCGAGCTTGCTGTTGACCAGTTCGGACACCGTGCGGGAAGTGCCGCTGCAAGATTATTTTATTGAGTATGGTAAACAGGACCTGCGGGCAGGTGAATTTGTTTCAAGCGTACGCATCCCTAAGCCAACGGGCTTGTTTCGTTGCTATAAAATCTCCAAGCGCTTTGACCAGGATATATCTGCGGTGCTTGGCGCATTTCATATTATGATTACAGCGGGCAAGGTTGAATGGGCGCGGGTCGCATTTGGCGGCATGGCGGCAACGCCAATGCGTGCGCGCGCCTGCGAAGCTGTGCTGAATGGTGCGGATTGGGCGGCGGATACGATTGCTCAAGCCAAAACAGCGCTGGAAAAAGATTTCACGCCGCTGACCGATGCACGGGCCTCCAGCGCCTATCGAACGCGTGCTGCCGGTAATTTGTTGGAGCGGTTTTTTATCGAAAGCCAAAATCCCGAGCTTATGCTTGAGCTGGCTGACCGCCGCTTGCTAATGGTCGCCAATGGATAAGATGAAACCCCACAAGGACAAGATCAATGGTGGTGTCGCCGACAGCCTTCGTCACGACAGCGCTGTCAATCATGTGACCGGGCGCGCCACTTATATCGACGATATATTGGAGCCGCGTGGAACATTGCATCTGGTTCCAGGTGGGGCGTCATTTGCCTGCGGTAAATTGACCAAGATCGATCTCAGTGCGGTCGCGCAAGCCCCCGGTGTGGTCGCTATCCTGACGGCGGCTGATATTCCCGGCCGAAATGACTTCAGCCCGACCCATTCCGGCGATGACCCGGTTCTGGCAGAGGACGCGGTAGACTATTTCGGCCAGCCGGTTTTTGCCGTCATTGCAAAAACCTATGGTCAAGCGCGCGCCGCCGCCCGGCTTGCCGATATCGAAGGCGAGGCCGCCGCGCCGATTATCACTATCGAAGATGCCGTGACCAATGCCAGTTATGTTAGCACTACCCAGGTCATGGAACGCGGCGATTTCAAGCGGGCCATGGCGGAGGCACCGATGAGGTTGAACGGGCGCATTGATATCGGTGGACAGGAGCATTTTTATCTCGAAGGGCAAGTGGCCCTGGCAATTCCCATGGAAGATGGTGATATCTTTCTTCATTCTTCAACCCAACACCCATCCGAAGTTCAGCATAATGTCGCCAACATTCTCGGCCTTCCAGCGCATGCTGTAACCGTCGAAGTTCGACGCATGGGCGGGGGGTTTGGTGGCAAGGAAAGCCAACCAACGCAATGGGCGGCAATGGCGGCATTGGGGGTGGTTAAAACCGGGCACCCGGTCAAGTGCTGCCTCGACCGTGACGACGATATGATCATGACCGGAAAGCGTCACGACCTGCGGGCTGACTGGTCGGTCGGGTTTGATCGCGATGGTCGCATTCTCGCCGCCGACGTGGATATGGCAACGCGCTGCGGCTGTTCAAAAGACCTGTCAGATGCGATCAGTGATCGCGCCATGTTTCATTTTGATAATGCCTATTACCTGGGTGCGGTGCGTATTTGCTGTGCCCGCCTGAAAACCAATACGGTGTCGAACACGGCGTTTCGCGGCTTTGGTGGACCACAGGGCATGATGGTCGGTGAACGGATGGTCGAAGCCGTCGCCCGTGCCGTTGGTAAGGACCCGTTAGTGGTTCGTAAGCTCAATTTCTATGGTGCGGAAGGGCGCAATCTGACGCCGTACCACATGACGGTGGAAGATTTTGTCGCTGATCAACTGGTCGACACGCTTGAGCAGAAATCGAACTATAAGGGCCGCCGCCAACAGATTGCAAAATTCAATGCAGAGAGCCCGGTGATCAAAAAAGGTCTCGCCCTGACACCGGTGAAATTTGGCATATCGTTCACGACGACGTTTCTCAATCAGGCCGGAGCCCTGATCCACATTTACAAGGACGGCAGCATTTCGTTAAATCACGGCGGCACGGAAATGGGCCAGGGCCTGTTCATGAAAGTCGCCCAAATTGTCGCCGATGAATTTCAGGTTGACGTCGGGCGTATCAAGATCACGGCGGCGAATACTGGCAAGGTCCCCAATACCTCGGCAACGGCGGCATCAAGCGGCACGGATATGAACGGCATGGCGGCGGTGATTGCGGCGCGCACGATCAAACGCCGCCTGATCGCGTTTGCCGCCCAGGAATTTGCGTGCGACGACGGGGATGTCGAATTTCTGCCCAATCGCATTATTGTCGGTAACCATAGGCTGACTTTCGACGAATTGGTCGGCATGGCCTATCTCAATCGTGTGCAACTGTCGGCAACCGGGTTTTACCGCACACCTAAAATTGAATACGACCGTGAAAACGCGAGAGGGCGCCCGTTTTATTATTTTGCCTATGGTGCTGCTGTGTCGGAGGTTGCAATCGATACCCTGACCGGTGAAAGCAGGGTGTTGGCGGTGGATATTATCCACGATGTCGGAAAATCGCTGAACCCGGCGTTGGACAGGGGGCAGATCGAGGGTGGGTTTATTCAGGGCATGGGATGGCTGACGTCGGAAGAACTGTGCTGGAATGATCAAGGGCGCCTGTTGACCCACGCGCCATCGACTTACAAAATTCCGACGTGTGGGGATCGCCCCGACCATTTTGATATTACCATTTGGGATCAGGGGCGGAACGTCGAAAACACCATCCATCGCTCGAAAGCCGTTGGTGAACCGCCGCTAATGCTGGCGATATCGGTGTTTCATGCCATTTCCGACGCCCTGTCCAGTCTTGGGGACTATGCGCATGTTCCCGATCTTGACGCCCCGGCGACGCCCGAACGAATTCTGATGGCGGCGGAGAAAATGAAGGCGCGGGTGCGACCATGAATGCGCCGATCCGTTCACGTGATGACATCACACCAGGGCCGACGGATTGGGTTCACCGTGCGCGCGACGTGGCCACCTCGGGTGAACGCTGCGTTGTGATTATCATTCGCGAGCATCACGGGTCGACACCGCGCGAAAGCGGAACCTGGATGGTGGTCGGGGCACAGTGGTGTTTTGGAACATTGGGCGGTGGCGAAGTTGAGCGGGTGGCGATTGAAGACGCCCGTGATGTGCTCGGTGGGCGTAAAGCATGGCTCCGGTTCGATAAAAAATTCCAACTTGGCCCCGATCTCGGGCAATGTTGTGGCGGGATATTGGTCGCCCTATTTGAACCAGTTGATCAGGCCGCCATGGCGTGGTTGACGGAGGCTATGGCGCTCGACGGTCAGGGGTACGTTATGTTCCCGATATTGGACCCGCACGCGCCTCCCGATGTGTTCAAGGGGGTGGCTCCAGGCCGTGCAGGTGATCCTGCCGCGTTTCATGTTCAGTCTCTTATCGATGAGCGCCCTGTGATCGTGTTGTATGGGGCGGGCCATGTCGGGCGTGCAATTGCCGCAGTTGGCGCACAGATGCCTGCCCGCCTTGAGGTGGTTGATGAACGCCAGGAGGCGTTGGCTGACATACCGATTTCCGAAAACGTAAAAATTCTTCACCAACAGAACCCACCGTCCCACGCGAAGACCCTGTCGAATGTCGATGCGGTATTGATCATGACCCATAGTCACGGTCTCGATTATCGCCTCTGTCAGATGGTGTTGGGTAACCTGGGCTTGGCCTATGTCGGCTTGATCGGCAGCGCGACAAAAGCGATGCGCTTCCGCCGTGGTTTAAGCGAAGAAGGGTTCAGCGGCAGTACCCTGGCAGGCTTAACGTGTCCGATTGGCGCAGATGGTCCCGTGGGTAAGGAACCCGGCATAATTGCCGTTGCGGCCTGGGCGGAAATGATGCACGTCTTAAGGACAACTCAGATCGACCGTGGCAGGAAAATTGAACACAGCAGAAAATTGGGGAGGCACGGTTGATGGATGATCAAGCTGGAGAGCGGGTGAAATTCATGGCCGAAGCGGCCAAGATTTCGCGCGAAAAAATGCATGCGGGATGTGGCGGGCCGTTTGGCGCGGTGATTGTCAGGCAGGGTAAGGTTATTGGTCGTGGATTTAATCGTGTGACCAGCGACAATGACCCAACGGCCCACGCCGAAGTTGTGGCGATTCGCGATGCCTGCGCAAATATAGGTGATTTCAACTTGCGTGGGGCGGTCATTTACACCAGCTGCGAACCCTGTCCCATGTGCCTGTCGTCCATATACTGGGCCCGTTTGGACAAAGTGTATTATGCCAACACCCGATGGGACGCCGCAAAGATTGGATTCGATGACGCAGAAATATATGATGAAGTTGCCAAGAGCATAGAGGATAGAAAAATTCCGATGATTCATCTTGCTGACGATGAAGCGACGTTGGCATTTGAAGAGTGGGACAAAAAAGAAGACAAGATCAGTTACTAACACCGTCTGAGAAAAGCTCGGCGCAGGGGGATCATTGGTGCAACCATTATTGTCGCTTCGAAAACTCCGAAAAGAATTTCCCGGTTGTCTCGCCAACGACGCCGTCGACCTGGATGTTTTGCCCGGTGAAATTCACGCGCTGTTGGGCGAGAACGGTGCCGGGAAAAGCACATTGGTCAAGATGATCTATGGCGTCCTGCGCCCGGATGATGGAGAAATGGTCTGGAATGGTCAGGCCGTTGGCATTGAAACGCCATCAGCGGCACGATCATTGGGAATCGGCATGGTGTTCCAGCATTTTTCACTTTTTGAAGCTCTGACGGTTCTAGAGAATATTTCGTTAGGAATTCCCAATGAACTGACCGGGCCGGGCCTAAGCGAGCGCATTGTCGAAGTGTCCACATCTTACGGCCTGCCGCTGGACCCGCAGCGTGAGGTTCATTCCTTATCCGTCGGCGAGCGCCAACGCATCGAAATCGTCCGGTGTTTGCTGCAAAACCCGAAACTTTTGATCATGGACGAGCCGACATCGGTACTGACCCCGCAGGAAGCCGACAAGCTGTTTGAGACCTTAAAGCGGTTATCGTCGGAAGGCGTGGCTATTCTTTATATCTCACACCGGCTGGAAGAAATTATGGACCTGTGCGACAAGGCGACGATCTTGCGTCTGGGCCGGGTCGTTTCGGATTGTGATCCGTCCTTGGAGTCGGCGCGCAGTCTGGCCGAAATGATGATGGGAAGCGATCTGAATTTGCCGGAAAAGCGTGCGGATAACGACCCCGGACCTGTCCGCTTTAAGGTCCGTAGTCTGTCAACGCAACCAGACGACCCGTTTGCCGTGTCGCTAAAGAACATCTCGTTTGACCTTTGTGACGGCGAAATTTTAGGCGTCGCTGGATTGGCTGGCAACGGTCAGGTCGAGTTGATGGATTTGCTGAGTGGTGAAATTCTTTGCCAGCAGAGCGACGGCATTGTTATGGATAACATTTCCGTCGGGGCGATGAGGCCGGGTCGCCGCCGCGATTTAGGCCTGGGGTTTGTTCCGGAAGAGCGCCTTGGTCACGGTGCGGTACCGGACATGACGTTGTGGGAAAACGGCTTTCTTAGCGCTATGCGTAGCCAGGACTTAATGCACAAGGGGTTTATCAAAGTTGCTGAATGTGTCGATTTTGCCGAGGCCGTGGTCACCCGCTTCAACGTCAAGACCGTCGGCGTTGACCACAACGCCACCAGTCTGTCGGGCGGCAATCTACAAAAATTCATTGTTGGTCGGGAAATCAAACAAGACCCGCGCGTGCTGATTGTTCTGCAGCCGACGTGGGGGGTGGACGCTGGTTCAGCCGCCGCTATTCACCAGGAATTACTGGATTTGGCGGCTAAGGGGACCGCCGTTCTGGTGATTTCGCAAGATCTGGACGAACTGTTCACGGTGTCTGACAGGATCGCGGTGATGTGTGAAGGGCGACTGTCCGAGGCAACGCCCGCCGCTGAAACAACCGTTGAGAAAATCGGCTTGTTGATGGGTGGGGTTGGTGGTGCTGACGTGATCGTTGAAAGGCCTGCACTATGAAGATTGAAGCCCGCACAGAGATTTCGAAAACGATGATTTATGCGGCCCCGGTGCTGGCCGTGGTGATGACCATGATCGCCGGACTAGGGCTGTTTGAAATCATGGGTCATAACCCTTTTGAGTCCCTCTACACTTTTTTTGTCGCCCCCGTGAACACGTGGGACGGCGTTGCCGAATTGGGGGTTAAAGGAACGCCGCTGATCCTAATTGCCATTGGCCTGTCGTTTGGGTTTCGCGCCAATGTCTGGAACATTGGTGCCGAAGGCCAATTGACCATCGGCGCGCTTGCCGGCAGTGCGCTGGCCTTGGCTTTTTATGATGTTGAGTCGGTTTTCTTGTTGCCCGGAATGATCATCGTGGCGGCGCTGGGCGGTATGGCGTGGGCGGCTATTCCAGCATTTTTGAAGACGCGTTATAACGCCAATGAAATTCTCACCAGTTTGATGCTGACCTATATTGGGTTGCTCGTTCTAAGCCTGCTAATTCACGGCCCACTGAAAGATCCAGACGGGATGAATTTTCCTGAAAGCCGCATATTCCATGACGCGGCGATGTTGCCAATTCTCATTGAGGAAACTCGATTGCACGCCGGGTTTTTGATAATGCTGGCGGCGGTGGTTTCTGCCTGGGTTATTCTTGGGCGGCATATCATTGGTTTTCAGATCAGGGTTATCGGCATGGCCCCACGGGCAGCTTCCTATGCGGGGTTCGATCAGAAAAAGATGGTCTGGTTGGTGTTTTTGGTCGCAGGCGCATTGTCTGGAATCGCCGGCATTTGTGAAATTGCCGGGCCGCTGGGGCAAGTGGTGCCGGTGATTTCGCCGGGCTACGGATTTACCGCTATTATTGTCGCATTTGTTGGTCGGCTACACCCGGTCGGGATATTTTTTGCCGGAATGCTAATGGCGCTGAGTTATCTTGGCGGCGAAAATGCGCAGATCGAATTAAATATGCCGAACGCAGTCACCGGGGTGTTTCAAGGCATGTTGTTGTTTTTTTTGCTGGCGTGTGATGTGCTCATCAAATATCGCCTGCGGTTTAGCTGAGGTCGGAGATATGGACGGGTCGGACATTCTGGTATCAGCGATACTGACGATTATTACGGCGGCAACGCCGTTGGCTTTTGCGGCTTTGGGCGAACTGGTCGTCGAGAAATCCGGTGTTCTTAATCTTGGTGTCGAAGGCATGATGATTGTCGGCGCGGTTATGGCGTTCGCCACGGGCGTGACAACCGATAGTGCCATTCTGGCCATCGTCGTCGGCGCAATTTCAGGTGCCATCGTCGCCAGCATCTTTGGCTTTTTAGTATTGATCATGATGTCGAACCAGGTGGCGACCGGGTTGGCGTTGACGATCTTCGGGCTGGGGTTGAGCGCGTTGATGGGACATGGCTTCGTTGGTATGACGTTTTCAGGCCTGCCGCAGTTATCAATTCCATTTGTTTCCGAGATTCCGATTGTCGGGCCGATCATCTTCGGTCAGGATGGCATGGTGTATTTATCGGTTTTTTGTGCGTTTGCGATTGCCTGGTTCTTAGCCAAATCGCGCGCCGGCCTGATACTGCGCGCCGTAGGAGAAAGTCACGATGCTGCCCATGCGATCGGTTATTCTGTTATTCGGATCCGCTTCCTCGCGATCCTGTTCGGTGGTGCGATGGCGGGGCTTGGCGGGGCGTATCTGTCGCTGGCCTACACGCCGTTGTGGGTTGAAAACATGACCGCCGGACGCGGGTGGATCGCGCTGGCCCTGGTTGTGTTTGCCGCCTGGAAACCGTGGCGGGCGTTTTTCGGGGCCTACCTGTTTGGCGGCATCACCATCATTCAGCTTCATATTCAGGGTTTTGGTGTTGCTGTACCGTCACAATTGCTTTCTATGTTGCCTTATCTGGTGACAATTATTGTTCTTGTATTCATTTCGCGAGGCAGTGTTCGCCAACGCCTGAGTGCGCCGGGCAGCCTTGGGAAAAGTTTCTATGCTGCTTCGTAAGCGGGGTGGTTCGTTTTAAAAACAATGGAGGAAAATATGTCAGGACGTAAGGTGTTAACAGGAATTCGCCGCGCTGCCGTTGCCGGTATCGCCACGCTTGCTTTGGTTTCAAGTGTGCACGCCGCTGAAAAACTAAAAGTTGGTTTCGTTTATGTTGGGCCGATTGGTGATCACGGCTGGTCCCATGAACACAATCAAGGGCGACTGGCCCTCGAAAAAGAGTTCGGCGACAAAGTTAAGACGACTTATGTCGAAAGTGTGCCGGAAGGTGCCGACGCGGAACGGGTCATCACCAAACTTGCAAAAAGCGGCCATAAACTGATTTTCACGACCTCGTTTGGTTATATGAACCCGACCCTGAAAGTTGCCAAGCGCTTCCCTAAGGTGAAATTTGAGCACGCCACCGGTTTTAAACGGGCAAAAAATGTATCAACATATTCTGCCCGATTTTATGAAGGCCGGTATGTGGTCGGTCATCTGGCCGGGAAATTGTCAAAGTCAGGCATCCTAGGTTACGTGGCGTCATTTCCGATCCCTGAAGTTATCCGTGGTATTAATGCGGTGACCCTGGCGGCCAGAAAGATCAATCCGAAGATCCAGGTCAAGGTTGTATGGGTGAACTCTTGGTTTGATCCGGGCAAGGAATCTGACGCGGCAAAAACCCTGATCGACCAAGGGGCCGACATTATTTTTCAGCACACCGATTCCCCGGCACCGGTTCAGGTCGCTGAAAAACGCGGCGTATGGGCGGTCGGCCAAGCGTCCGATATGGCGGCATTTGGCCCTAAAGCTCAGATGACGGCGATCATCGACAATTGGGCACCCTATTACATTGCGCGCACAAAAGCGGTGATGGACGGGACCTGGAAATCGTCTGACACCTGGAACGGCATTAAACCGGGAATGGTTAAATTGGCCCCCTACAACAAGGGCCTTCCCGCAGACGCGGTCGCCTTAGCGAAATCGGTCGCCAAGGGTATCGCCGATGGATCGATCCATCCTTTTGCTGGTCCGATCAAGGATCAGTCAGGGAAAGTCGTCGTCGCAGCCGGTAAAACGGCCGATGACGGCATGCTCGCCGGTATGAACTTCTACGTCGAAGGTGTCGTCGGCAGCATTCCGAAATAAGGATTGGCCGAACAGTTTGGAACGGAGGGGTAAATCCCCTCCGTTTTTTTTGACCTTGCTTATAACGGATACTCTAGCCCGGATATTTCATGAAGCCGCGTAATAACTGATTTTTGAGTTAATTTCTGTTGGTTGGCACGGTTGGTTGAGTATTCTCTGTTCGGAGGCCATGCCTGCGCTGTCCGGTGTCCTGATTTG
>Ga0316204_10009855_pt1 | contig 12556 bp, 12 predicted proteins | sample 6monrhotite_MG_2_FD_205661 | JGI IMG/M metagenome (GOLD analysis project Ga0316204, IMG submission 205661) | Microbial mat bacterial communities from mineral coupon in-situ incubated in ocean water Damariscotta River, Maine, United States -... | ecosystem: Environmental > Aquatic > Marine >...
AGGCGATCCGTCTGAAAGAAGCCGGTCAGGCGGACGAAGTGGTTGTTGTATCCATTGGCGTCAAGCAGGCGCAGGAAACACTGCGCACCGCGCTGGCCATGGGCGCCGACCGCGCCATTCTGGTTGTGGCTTCTGATGATGTGCATAACGACATCGAACCGCTGGCCGTGGCCAAGATCCTCAAAGCGATCGTAGACGAAGAACAGCCCGGTCTGGTTCTGACGGGCAAACAGGCGATCGACAATGACATGAACGCCACTGGCCAGATGCTTTCTGCGCTGCTGGGTTGGTCGCAGGGTGCATTTGCCTCCGAGATCAACATCGACGGCGACAGCGCCGTTGTAACCCGCGAAGTGGACGGCGGTCTTCAGACGATCAAGGTGTCCATGCCAACGGTCATCACCGTTGATCTGCGCCTGAACGAGCCGCGCTATGCGTCGCTTCCGAACATCATGAAAGCCAAGAAAAAGCCGTTGGATGAAAAGACCGCTGCTGACTATGGCGTTGACGTGTCCAACCGTCTGGAAATCGTAAAAACCGTTGAGCCGGAAGAACGTGCCGCCGGTATCAAAGTCGGCTCCGTGGACGAGCTGGTCGAAAAACTCAAAGAAGCGGGGGCTGTGTAATGGCTGTTCTTCTCCTTGCGGAAGTAACCGATGGCGAACTGGCGATGGACGCAACGGCCAAGGCCGTGACCGCCGCCAAGCAATTGGGTGATGTGACTGTATTGGCTGCCGGTGGTTCTGCTGCTGCGGCGGGCGATGCGGCTGCCAAGATTGATGGCGTTGCCAAGGTTCTGGTGGCGGAAGATGCATCTCTGGGTCACCGCCTCGCGGAAACCACTGCCGCCCTGATCGTGTCTCTGGCGGGCGATTACGATCACATCGTTGCACCGGCCACCACAGACGCCAAAAACGTGATGCCACGTGTGGCCGCGCTTTTGGACGTGCAAATCATCTCTGACGCCTCCGGCGTTGTGGATGCGGATACGTTTGAGCGTCCGATCTATGCTGGCAACGCGATCCAAACCGTCAAATCCACAGATGCCAAGAAGGTCATCACCTTCCGGACCGCAACATTTGATGCGGCTGGCGAAGGCGGTTCTGCCTCTGTTGAAACCATCGGCGCGGCCGCAAACCCCGGTCTGTCCGAATGGGTCGAAGACAAGGTTGCCGAATCCGATCGTCCAGAGCTGACGTCGGCTGGCGTTGTGGTCTCCGGTGGTCGCGGTGTCGGTTCCGAAGACGATTTTGCCCTGATCGAAAAACTGGCTGACAAACTGGGTGCCGCCGTTGGCGCATCCCGTGCTGCGGTTGACAGCGGCTATGCCCCGAACGACTGGCAGGTTGGGCAGACCGGCAAAGTTGTTGCACCTGATCTTTATGTTGCGGTCGGCATCTCCGGTGCGATCCAGCACCTTGCCGGTATGAAAGACAGCAAGATCATCGTCGCCATCAACAAAGACGAAGAAGCGCCAATTTTCCAGGTTGCTGACTTTGGTCTGGTTGCTGACCTATTCGAAGCCGTGCCCGAACTGATCGAAAAGCTCTGATTGTTGGAGGTTAATCTCTGACCAAAAAACATACGGCCCGCCGCACTGGCGGGCCGTTTTGCGTTAAAGTATCCGGTGCAAGGCAGAGACCACCGCATCTGCCGCCTCGATATGCGCCTGCTGGCCGAGCATCTCTTCGGCGGCCATGGCCTCCATCTCGGCAAATATCATCCCTTCGGTTCCCATCACCCGCGCTCTCGGGGAGGCGACGACCTCAACCACATGCGTGGCATGACCGGCGACCTCATCCATCATCTGCCGCGTGATAAAAAGCGGATCGTTCCCAATGGATTGCGGCGGTCCGCGCCCGCTATCCCTCGGTTTATGCTCGGAAAACCAAAGCAGGATAGATTTGCCCCGAACCTGACTCAACATCAGCCGCATCCGGGCCAGCCAGGCCTGCTGCAACTCCTGCAACACCGTGGCAAACCGGTCCGGCGATACCTCAAGCAGACGCGTCAGCATATGTTTGGTAAAATGGAAATCGGCAAAATCAACCTCGCGGTAGATCGTCGCCAACAGCGATGAAGCCGAGACAAACCGATCATTGCGCCGGGGATGCACCGCATAAAACCGGTTGGTCATATTCTGCGCCCCCAGCACCTGAATAACCGCAACATCCGCCTGCGCCGCCGCGCCCAGAATAAACGGATCATTCACAAACACATCGATCCCGGCATTTGGCACGCCAAAGTTCGCGGCAGTTTTGCCAATCTCCTCCTCCACCAAAACCGGAAACGGTTTGGCGAGGAATTTTCCATATGTCTCCGTACCGCCAATAAATGCGACATAGGGTTGTTCCAAATCGCGTTTTGGCCCCCGGAACAACAGTTTCGAATTGCCATATCGGCACGGAAGATAGTCGAGGGCCCCCAGCCCTAATGCATCAAAGGTCATCACACCCACCTTGTTTCATTCACCCAGATCCAACATGCCTCAACCAATCCTGCGATTCGCTTAACGAGTGAATTTGCCACGCTTTTTGGACAAACCCTGCCCTTGCGACTGCCCCCCGCCGCACCCTATTGTAGGGTCAGGCAGAAAAGGACATTCCATGGACATCCAATCAATCGGCATCGTCGGCGCAGGCCAGATGGGCAACGGCATCGCACATGTGATGGCCCTGGCCGGGTATGACGTGCTTGTCACCGACGTCAGCGCCGACGCGCTGAAAAACGCCATGGACACCATCGAAGGCAACCTTGGTCGGCAGGTGGGCCGGGGCAAAGTGTCAGAGGCCGATGCCAACGCGGCTATGGCCCGGATCAAGACAACTCAAACGCTCACCGATCTGGGGCAAAGCGATCTGATCATTGAGGCCGCGACCGAGCGCGAGACTGTCAAACAAGCCATTTTCGAAGACCTGCTGCCGCACCTGAAGCCAGATACAATTCTGACCTCAAACACCTCTTCGATTTCCATCACCCGCCTGGCCAGCCGCACCGACCGCCCGGAAAAATTCATGGGCTTCCATTTCATGAACCCGGTCCCGGTGATGCAATTGGTCGAATTGATCCGTGGCATCGCCACAGACACCGAAACCTTCGACGCCTGCAAAGCCGTGGTGGACCGCCTCGGCAAAACCGCCGCCTCTGCCGAAGATTTCCCGGCCTTCATCGTAAACCGCATCCTCATGCCAATGATCAACGAGGCGGTTTATACCCTGTATGAAGGCGTAGGATCTGTGCAATCCATCGACAGCTCAATGAAACTGGGTGCCAATCACCCGATGGGCCCCCTTGAACTGGCGGATTTCATCGGTCTCGACACCTGCCTGGCGATCATGAACGTGCTGCACGACGGTCTGGCCGATACCAAATACCGCCCCTGCCCCTTGCTCACCAAATATGTCGAAGCCGGATGGCTCGGCCGAAAAACCGATCGCGGCTTTTACGACTACCGCGGCGAAGTGCCGGTTCCGACCCGCTAGAAAAGACCGCCCGAGGCCTCCCTTTTTGGCCTTAAATACCTCCGGGGAGTTTGAGGGGCTGGCCCCTCAACCTTTGCCGTAGAAAACCACCCCTAAAGTCTATTGCCGCGCCATCAGCGCCGCGCTTTAGTCCTTCAGAGCAAGGGTCTGCTCGCGCAGCCAAGCCATAAAGCCGCGCGGATCATCAGCGCGGGCGTCGATCTCGTCCTGCGGGATGGGATGGCCCACAATCGGCGCTTGGGGCTTGTCACAACTGTGTACGATTTCATGCAGCAGTAACCCCTGCCGCAACATCGGGCTGACTTTGTTGGCGATCTGGTAGGCACGGCTGTTTTGGCCGGGAAATTTCATCGGAACAACCGTGGCGCCGGACCTGCGGATCATCTTGGCAGTAAAGACATTCCATTCCGCCTCCACCGCCGGCCCCCACCATGTTTCGGATGAGGCAACCACACCCGATGGGAACAGGGCGACAACACCGCCCTCTTTCAAATGCGCCATTGCCTTGGCCCGCATCTCAACGCCTTTGCGCTGTGCATCAGGATCATGGGGAAACGGCACGGGGATCATATAGCTGCCCGCCACCTCATCAATCGAGGTCAGCAAAGACCGCGTCAGAATACGGTAGTCGGGGCGCACACGGCCAATCAGATCAGCAAAGATCATCCCGTCCACCATACCGTGCGGATGGTTGGCAACCACAATCACGGGTCCGGTCTTGGGAATGCGATCCAGCTGTGCCTGCGGGGTCAACAAGTCGATACCCATGGTATCAAGCGCGGCGCGCCAGAAGGGTTGCCCCGACGGGGTGCCGCGTTTCTCGAACCGCTTGATCATCCGCAAAATCTTCAGCTTTCCGGTAAACAGCTCGATGATGCTGATGATCCGCGATTTGACCGGATCATCAAAGGTAGACGCATAAGACAAGCTGCTGCGGTCATAGGTGACAAAAGACACTTCGCCCGCCTCGGGCGTCGCCGTTCCAGCCGCGTCTGATGTTTGCAGATCTTTCACCAAGACATGTCACCCTTTTCCGGTCGCTCGAAACGCTCAGAAACCTTCGCCGAACTTGTCCGCCACCAGCGCCGTCAATGCCTCCGCAAGGGCCTCTGCATCTGGTCCCGTGGTCTGAACGTCGATTGTGCTGCCGCGTGAGGCAGCCAGCATCAGCAACCCCATTATGCTATCGCCACAAGCGGTCATGCCATCTTTGCTGACGTCGGCGCGGGCGTCAAATGCCTCGACCACTTCGACCAGTTTGGCAGAGGCGCGGGCGTGCAAACCCTTTTCGTTCACGATCTTTAGGGAAAATTCGGGCATAAAATTGGGCTTTCTAACCTGCGCTCACGTTTTGGCTGTCGATATACTTTTTACCGGCATCAAGCGCGGCGCGCACCGCATCAGGCACATCCATTTGGCGGGATTTGGCCAGTTTGATCAGCATTGGCAGATTGGCACCGTACAAAATCCGGCGGTTCTCTGGCCGGCACGCCAATAGAGACAGGTTCGACGGCGATCCACCAAACAGATCCGTTACGATCACCACGCCTTCGCCCTGATCCACCTCGTCGGCGGCAGCACAAATCTCGGTTTCCTTGGCACTGCGATCATGATCTGCATGGATTGAGATTGCACGGACCCCGTTTTGTGAGCCGACAACATGTTCAATCGCAGCGAGGTATTCCCCCGCCAGCCCGCCATGTGCGACTATCACAATTCCGATCACGTCGATGTCTCTTTCCGGTCCTGCCGATCCAACTCGCGGTGTCTTATTGACACTTGCCAGCCCTGCTGCGCAAGGCGCAAAGCATGATCTTCTGCCAACGTCACCGACCGATGCTGTCCGCCGGTACACCCAAAGGCGATTGAAATGTGTGATTTTCCCTCATCCTGAGAAGCGGGCAAGATCAACTGGCTCAATTCGAACACCTTATCTGCGAATCCCGCATAGCGTTGATCTCCTTTGACATAGGCCGCAACCGCGGCGTCCGTCCCGTTTAATCCCCGCAGGGTCTCGTCCCAGAATGGGTTGCGCAGAAACCGGCAGTCAAACACCATGTCCACACTGCGCGGCAGCCCGCGCTTGTAGGAAAAAGACTGCACCGAAATACTCAGATCGTGTTTGCCGCCGGGTGCAAACCAGTGTTCAACCTCCGCCCGCAGGTCATGCACGTTCAACTGGCTGGTATCGATCAAGACATCGGCCCGCGTCCGCAACGGGCGCAGCAGCGCCTGTTCGCGCTCGATGCCCGCGGCGGGGCTGTCTTCGGGGGCAAGCGGGTGCCGTCGGCGGGTTTCCGAAAACCGGCGCAGCAGCACATCTGTGTCACAATCAAGATAGAACAGTTCGACCTTCAGATCGGCACGGGCCGACAATTCACCAAGCAGATCGAGAATGACATCGGTCGAAAAGTCACGGTTTCGCGCGTCGATCCCGAGGGCCATCGGGCGGTCTTGCTCAGGGCTGGCCAGCAGGGCAGGCAAAAGCCGCAATGGCAGGTTGTCGATGGTCTCAAATCCCGCGTCTTCAAGCACATTCAGCGCCGAAGACCGGCCTGCGCCGGACGGTCCGGTCACCAGCACAATGCGGCGCTGCGGCCCCTCATCGGGGTTCACTGAGGCGTTGTCATCGGGGATCATGACCGCAGATTTATACTTCGCCGGAGGGAAAGCAAGATCGCTGCGGCAAAATGCGGCCCATCAACCCGGCACAGACATGGCAGCGCGATCCCCAGCACGTCGATGGATTCGGGTTCGGGCAGTCTCTTGGCGCTTTGCCGCCCCATATCAACCGCCAGCACCACCTGCGCGGAAGCGACATGAGGGACGCCCAGAATGCCGACGCCCCGCGCCTCAATCTGGCCCGCGATGGCCTCTGGCACTGAAGCACGCAATGTCTTTGAGCTTCGGGTGATGATTGTGCGGTCATCCGCGACCAATTCTGCCCCCAGTGCAATCAGTTGAAGCGCCAAGGCAGACTTACCCGTCCCCGATGCGCCAAGGATAAGCACTGCATGCCCCTCCACACTCACAGATGTGGCATGCAGAGTCTCGGTCAGCGGTGCCATGCCGTCATCGCTTTCTGATCAGGTTGGCAGGCCCACAACAAACCGGGCACCCAGAGGTTCAGATGTGATATCCGCCTCGGTCGGGCGAATGTTCTCGGCCCAGATCACACCGCCATGCGCCTCAACGATTTGCTTGGAAATCGCCAGACCCAGGCCGGAGTTGTTACCAAAATGCTCAACCGGGCGTTCAGAATAGAACCGCTTAAAGATTTTTGACAGCGCCTGATCGGGGATACCCGGACCAGTGTCTTCGACCACCACCAGTACCCGGTTTTCGCGTTTACGCGCCCAGACCCGGATCGCATCGCCGTCTTCGCAGAACGAAATGGCGTTGGTGATCAGATTCACAAAGACCTGCGCCAATCGCGCTTCGAGCCCATGCACAAGGATTGGGTTGGCGGGCAGATCACTGATGAAATCAATGCCTTTGCTCTTGGCGTCTTCACCCAAATACTGGCTGAGATTGCCGACCATATTGAGCAGGTCAAACTGTTCTTCTTCTTCCTTGACCAGTTCGGAATCCAGACGGGATGCATTGGAGATATCGCTGACCAAACGGTCGAGCCGCCGAACATCGTGGTCAATCACATCCAGCAGTTTTTCACGCTGATCTTCACGCTTGATCATCCGCAATGTGCCCACCGCCGAACGCAGCGAGGCCAGCGGGTTTTTGATCTCATGCGCCACATCAGCAGCAAACTGTTCGTTGCCGTCAATCCGGTTGTAAAGGGCCGAAACCATACCGCGCAATGCACCGGACAATCGCCCGATCTCATCAGGCCGCGCCGTCAGGTCAGGGATTCTGATCCGTCCCGGGTTCATCTTGCGGGCATCCTTGTCGCGGCCCAGTTCGGCTGCGGCGGCCAAATCCGCCAACGGATTGGCAATGGTTGACGCCAAAACAAGGCTCAGACCAATGGACACCAGAGTGGCAATCACAAACATTTGCAAAACGCGTTCGCGTTCGCTGCGGACCAATTTATCAATTTCACCCGCAGCAGAGGCAATCGCCACAACACCCAGCGGCTGACCGGACTGCATTATGGGGGTCAGCACCGTGAACAAAGTGTTGCCATTGGCATCAATCGTGTTCTCGATCTGCGTGCCGGAAGCCAGGCTACCTGCGATCAACGGCTTGAATTGTTCTTCCAATGGCAGGGCGGGGGTATCCCCGTCACTGCTGCTGAACAGGCCGGACACTGCATCCCAGACGAAGGTCAACCCATCCGTGAGCAAGGTGCGGCTGTCGTCGCCTTCCCCGCCAAGCTTTTCGGCCAAGGGCAAGCGCCCTTCGCTTGTGGCAATCAGCGTCTCGGAGGTATCAAAAACAAAAACATCCACGCCGCTGCGCAGATCAAGACCGTCCAGCGTGGCGGCGACATCGACCTCACCGCCTGCCGCCAGATTTACAACAGCACCGTCCGGCAACCGCGCTTCGATCACGTCGGCGATCAATTCCGCCTCAGACAAAAGCGAAGACGCCCGTTGCAGGGCCAGTGAATCCCGCGAAGAATTCAGATACAAAATGCCCGCCACCAACACATTCAACGCAATCAGGTTGAACGTGATGATTTTGCGGGTCAGCGGCGAAGTGCGCAGTGAAAACAACCCACGCCGTTCGCGCCGCACGCGCAGCTCGTCCGGGGCAGATTGATCCGGCGCAACCCAATCGTCACCCAGAACAACATCGCCGTCTCGTGAGGTGGTGCTCAGATCCCGCACAAAGTTCCTTTCGGCCAGTGCCATCGGTCCAGATTATTCTTCGTTATATCTGTAGCCGATGCCGTACAGCGTCTCAATCGCGGAGAATTCATCATCCGCGGTGCGCATCTTTTTGCGCAGACGTTTGATGTGGCTGTCGATGGTCCGGTCATCCACATAAACCTGATCGTCATAGGCGACGTCCATCAGCTGATCGCGCGATTTCACAAAACCCGGACGCTGCGCCAAGGCCTGAAGCAGCAGGAATTCTGTCACGGTGAGTGACACGTCCTTGCCCTTCCAGCTGACTGCGTGGCGCAGCGGATCCATCCGCAGATCACCACGTTCCATCACCTTGGTCTCTTCGGTTTCGCCGACCTCATCCGTGGCAACTGCATCCTGACGGCGCAAAAGTGCGCGGATGCGCTCGACCAACAGGCGCTGGCTGAACGGTTTTTTCACATAGTCATCGGCGCCCATCCGCAGGCCCAGAACCTCGTCAATCTCGTCATCTTTGGACGTGAGAAAGATCACTGGCATCGCGGTTTTCTGGCGCAGCCGCTGTAGCAGGTCCATGCCGTCCATGCGCGGCATCTTGATGTCCAGAACGGCCATATCGGGAAGACGTTTGTTGAATGCGTCGAGTGCGGCCTGCCCATCGTTGTAGGTTTCAACTTCAAAGCCTTCTGCTTCGAGAGTCATCGAAACAGACGTCAGGATGTTCCTGTCGTCGTCCACCAATGCAATTTTTGACATTGCCTGTTTCCTTATGCTGCTCAATTTTTAATTTTTTGTTTTGCAGCCATTGATCAACACTTTTGCCCCCCGAATCAATCTCAAACTGCGAATCAGTCTCCAAACACACCGTAATTTCGCCATAATTTGGTTAGGAATGGCTAAATTGCCGCAGTTATCCCTGCTGAACCCCGCTGTGTTTTCGGGCGTTGCCCTTCGGAATTTGAGGGCTGAGGCCAAAGTTTGCCATGATGGCGCTAACTGCGGCAAACCCGCCTGTTCATATCTTTCGCGGTCGTGTTATGAGGCGTTTCAAGGCCCTATGAGGCCCAGGGCCAGGTGGCCTGATTAAGCCAGATAGCGCCAGACTGTGCGCGCCTACAGGAGACATTGTATGACATTTGGACGGGTAAACCCGCAGTTCCGCCTTGAAGATCAACAGATCAACGGGCTGGGCAATGTCTATTATAACCTGATGGAACCGGCGCTGATTGAGACCGCGCTCAAGCGCGGCGAAGGCACCCTTGGCAACGGCGGCGCCTTCCTTGTCACAACCGGCAAGTTCACGGGACGTTCCCCCAAAGACAAACATGTCGTCATGACCGACAGTGTTGCAGACAGCATCTGGTGGGAAAACAACGCCCAGATGACCCCCGAAGGTTTTGACGCTCTCTACGAAGACATGATCGCCCACATGCAAGGCGGCGAGTACTTTGTCCAAGATCTGGTGGGCGGCGCGGACCCGCGCCATGCCATCAACGTGCGCATGGTCACAGAGCTGGCTTGGCACGGCCTGTTCATCCGCACCATGCTGCGCCGGCCAGAGCGTGAGGCGCTGGATGAGTTCATCGCTGATTTCACCGTCATCAACTGCCCCAGCTTTCAGGCCGACCCGAAAAAGCACAATTGCCGGTCCGAAACCGTGATTGCGATGAACTTTGATCGCAAGATGATCTTGATCGGCGGCACCGAATACGCAGGCGAGAACAAAAAATCGGTCTTTACCTTGCTGAACTATCTGCTGCCGGAAAAGGGCATCATGCCGATGCACTGCTCGGCCAACCATGCGACGGGCAATCCCGTAGACACGGCCGTGTTCTTTGGCCTGTCCGGCACGGGCAAGACAACTCTGTCCGCCGACCCGCATCGCACATTGATCGGTGATGATGAACACGGCTGGTCCGACAACGGCACCTTTAACTTTGAGGGTGGCTGCTATGCCAAGACAATCAACCTCAGCGCCGAGGCCGAACCAGAGATTTACGCAACCACCAAGAAATTTGGCACTGTCATCGAAAACATGATCTATGACGAAGACACCAAAGAGCTTGATTTCAACGATGACAGCCTGACCGCCAACATGCGCTGCGCCTATCCGCTGCACTATATATCTAATGCATCCCAAAAGGCCGTTGGCGGGCACCCCAAGAATATCATCATGCTGACCTGTGATGCCTTTGGCGTTCTGCCCCCGATTGCGCGGTTGACCCCGGCACAGGCGATGTATCACTTCTTGTCTGGCTTCACCTCCAAGGTCGCCGGCACAGAGCGCGGCGTGACCGAACCTGAGCCGACATTCTCAACCTGCTTTGGTGCGCCCTTCATGCCGCGCCGCCCTGAGGTTTATGGCAATCTGTTGCGTGAAAAGATCGCCCAGCATGGCGCGACCTGTTGGCTGGTGAACACCGGGTGGACGGGTGGCGCTTATGGCACCGGATCACGGATGCCGATCAAAGCCACCCGCGCCCTGCTGACTGCAGCGCTCGAAGGGGCATTGGCGGACGTGAAATACCGCAAGGACGCGAACTTCGGGTTTGAAGTACCTGTGGCGGTTGACGGTGTTCCGGATATCCTGCTCGATCCGCGCCGCACCTGGGACAATGCAGAGGCCTATGACCGTCAGGCGGCAAAACTGGTCAATATGTTCTCCGAGAATTTTGCACAGTATTTGCCGTTCATTGACGATGATGTGAAAGCCGCCGCAATCGGGTGATCAACAAAGCAACCAAAAAAAAGAGCCGCAGAAACCTGCGGCTCTTTTTCTTTGTCAAAAGCCGATTGGATCAGGCGGCTTCCATCACCAGATCTTCCACAGGAATATCCAGCAGGAACCGCGCATCTTCTTGGCTGAGCCATGTCAGAAACGCCTCAATCGGAACATCACGGCCCGCGATCTGCCATTTCAGAGCGTTTGGTTCGTTGTGCATATAGCCCATCCGCTCAGAGAAGCCTTTGAACGCTACAGTGCGCAGCATGAACCCAAACATAAAGTCAGGATCCCAGCGCCGTGTAACCTCAAGCAAGCCGGTCCGCGCCAAAACAGTCGACAGACCAGACCCACGATACTTGCCCTTTTCCGGGGCCATCCACACTTCGCCATGGTAAACGACATTTCCAACAATACGGTGAGACCCCGGCGTTGCCCGAAAACGGGACCGCTCAAGATTCACGCCAGGAATTGGCGGTGGGAAATCACGGAAACGACCAAGCAAATGGTTGGCCAGCGTTTTTCCGCCCAGCGGCACTTTTTTCGCCGCTTGAGTGTGGATCAACTCGCCTTCTTTGTTCCGTCCGGTCAGCCAAAAAGCGTTCTTTTTCGACAGATCATGCAATTCGTAATTGAATGGCGCGCCCAGATTCTGAACCTTGCGTTCTTTTGAAATAATCTGGCTGTATTCCTCGAAATCACTACCAATTGTGACTTCGACCCCGTGAGACCGCAATACGTTGCGACTGGTCGCGATAAATGGCGCCGCGTCCTGAGGGAATTGGATCGTCATACTCTATCTCCTTTGGCCTATTGTTTCCCACACTAGTACAAACAGCAAAAAAACACCCGATAATTGAATCGGATGGCCAAAGTTGTTGAGATATGATGTTAATTTCCGAGAGTTTCCCTTTCAAAAACCGCATCTTCCGGGTCGAACGCGATCGGCGTCACAGGGTCCAATGATTCGATCAATGTCGGGTCCAGCCCGGTAATCCGCACCTGATCCACCGGCAGGATCAACGACATCACCGCCGGTGATCCATCGGGGAAAAACCCGCTCAGGATCAATCTTTGGTAAGCAATTGGCACGAGCGATTCGCTTGGAAGGCGCGGCATTCGGGTAAAAACGTGATCCAAACGGGCGGTTTGGGTGGCTTCCACCTCATGAAATGCCTCGTAAATCAGGTAGGAAAATTCTTCGCCGGCCGGCATTTGACTAATCGGGCGACCAATACTGGAGCGCGCATAGTCCTGTCCGAACCAATTCACATAGACCGATTTTTGGCCAAATTCGACGCAGATCCACGCCCCTTCGGTCTGGCGGTAGATAATCAAATACGGGCGCACATGAGCAAAATGCGGGCTCTCAATCTCACCTGCTGACATCGCCCAAGCGCGAAAAGTTTCGCGCAATAGCAACGACGGGTCTTTCCAAATACGCCCGATCGGTTGTTGTTCTTGATAAAAATCCCATTGCCCCACATGCGCTTTTAAGAGCTGCAAATGGCCAACCGAACTGACCTGCCCTCGCAGCCATGTCGTCCCGCGGGCCAGTATGTCTTTGGCTCCCGGCAATGCGG
>Ga0316204_10009856_pt1 | contig 12556 bp, 11 predicted proteins | sample 6monrhotite_MG_2_FD_205661 | JGI IMG/M metagenome (GOLD analysis project Ga0316204, IMG submission 205661) | Microbial mat bacterial communities from mineral coupon in-situ incubated in ocean water Damariscotta River, Maine, United States -... | ecosystem: Environmental > Aquatic > Marine >...
TGTTGAGGAGCTCAAGTCGCATGAAGAGCGCCTGAATGTTTTGGGTGATGCCTGCATCTGGAAGAAAGACGCTTAAACTGATTTGGGCGCCGCCCTATCTGAGTTGAACTCCTGTGCTATTCATTAGTCTAGTTAGTACTATTTAGTATTGGAGCCCTCCCCAGTGAGCATAATAATAAAAACCTCCCGCACGCATAATTTAGAGCAGGGCATTAAGTCCTCCGAAATCACCTCTGAATCAGCCTATTTAAGCCGTAGAGACTTTATTAAACAGTCCGGTTTATTGGCGGGGGCAGCTTGGACAGGTGGACTTGTCGCAGGTGGTTTAAGCTTGCCAGCCATGGCGGGTGATTCTGAATACGGTAATGACTTTAAAGGCCTAATTAAAACGCCCTATGGTAAGGGTGAGTCACTCACATCTTTTAAAGATGCCACTACTTATAACAATTTCTATGAATTTGGCACAGGTAAAAAAGACCCGGCTGCCAATGCGCAGCAATTTGTCACAGATCCCTGGTCTATCACTGTCGAAGGTGAGGCAAATAAGACCGGAACGTTTCATCTGGAAGACATACTCAAGCACGCGCAGATGGAAGAGCGTATTTATCGCTTTCGTTGTGTAGAGGCCTGGTCAATGGTTGTGCCCTGGGTGGGCTTTTCTCTGGCTGAGATGCTCAAGCGATTTGAGCCTAATTCAAAAGCAAAATATGTAGAGTTTGAAACGCTGTACGACCCCAAACAAATGCCCGGGCAGAAACGCCGTGTTCTAGATTGGCCATACAGAGATGGCCTGCGTATGGATGAGGCGATGAACCCGCTCTGCTTTATGGCAGTGGGTTTATATGGCCATGATTTGCCAAATCAAAATGGCGCACCGATTCGCCTGGTTGTGCCATGGAAGTACGGGTTTAAAAATGTTAAATCCATCGTAAAAATAAAATTCACTGAGCATCAACCGGTGTGTACATGGAATACCACAGCGCCTAAAGAATATGGTTTTTATTCCAATGTTAATCCCGATGTAGATCACCCACGATGGAGTCAGGCAACCGAGCGTAAGCTGGGTACGAATTTCTGGGAACCAAAAACTAAAACACAAATGTTTAATGGTTATGGCGAGCAGGTGGCTCATCTGTATAAAGGCATGGACTTGACTAAGTACTTTTAATGGGTGGTGAGCTTAAGTATGGATGCAATGATTAAACGTGGCTGGTTTATGCAAATAAAAGAATATCTACCCGGCCTGTGCTTTTTTAAACCTCTGGTTTTTATGATATGTCTATTACCCTTTGCATCATTTGTAAGCGGTGCTATTAATCAACAGCTAGGGCCAAATCCTGTGGAGGCGATGATTCGTGGTTTTGGTGACTGGGGTATCTATTTTTTATTGATCGGCTTAAGTATTAGCCCGACGAGAAAAATATTTAATTTGAACTGGCTGATCCAGTACAGACGAATGATTGGCCTGTTTGCCTTCTTTTATGTATGCCTTCACTTTACCAGTTACATCTGGTTTGAGCAGTTTTTTGATTATGAAAAAATTATTAAGGATATTTTTAAGCGGCCATTTATTGCTGTTGGTTTTATCAGCTTCCTAATGCTGGTTCCTCTGGCATTGACCTCAACGAATAAAATGATGCGACGTTTAAAGAAAAACTGGGGACGTTTACACAAATTAGTATATCCAGTTTCTATTTTGACTTTGTTGCATTACTTCATGATGGTAAAGGCAGATTATTTAGTGCCTGGCGTATTACTGGTGATTTTAAGTTTGTTGCTAGGTTATCGCGTAATCGTAAATCTCAAAAAATAAATAGAAGTTTATTCAGAACGTATCAATACTCGTCTATGCGGGATATTTGTATCAATTCCAATTATATGGTCTGATGACGGAGTATATTGAGTGCGATTGTATTAAGTGTACTCAGTAGTAAAACTCAATCATCAGGCATAAGTACAGGGAAAGATAATGGATAGAGAGCAACGTCAAAAGTTCGTAGAAAAAACCTTTGATACAGTAGCCGAAGGCTATGATCATCCGTCGTTATCGTGGTTTGATCAAACCGCAGCGGCCATTAATAATGTAGCGAATATTCAGGCGAATCAAACGGTACTGGACATCGCCTGTGGCACAGGAAAAGTAACTACCGCGCTCGCCAAACATCAAAACCAACCTACGGTAACAGCCGTCGACTTGTCAGAGGGTATGTTAGAGCAGGCCAAACGAAAGGCTGCGCAGCATCAGCTCAATAATATTGAATTCCATCAGATGGCATTTGAAGACATGGCCTTTGGCGAATATTTTGATACAGTTATTTGCAGCTTCGGTATTTTCTTTGTCAACGAAATGGAAGAGGCACTGGTACAATTCTCCAGACAAGTGAAGCCGGGTGGACAAATTATTTTAACCACCTTTGCTGAGGGCTCCTTCTCACCATTTACCGATGCCTTTATGCGTTTGTATGGTGAACTTGGCTTTGAAGTTCCAACGCCTGGCTGGCTACGCTTATGTTCTGATGCCCACATGAATCAATTGTTTTCTGATGCAGGTTTAAGTAAGCCACAGTGCCAGCAATATGACTTTGGTTATGAAATTACCGATCCACAGCAATGGTGGGATATTATCTGGAATGCAGGTTATCGGGGTATGGTGGAAACGATGACTACTGAACAGCAGGAAAAGTTCAAACAGCAACATTTGGCTGAAGTGACGAGGTTAATTGAGCAGAAAAATAATTACCTGAATGTAGATGTGATTATTTCTGTAGCTCATAAATAAATGCGCTCTGTCATTTACGATTATTTTAATTTTGTTCTTGGGTATTAAAATACTCAACAAAAGATTTGTCGAAATAAGGGCTGTGATCTTTCCATGTTTCTTTGAAATTCTTTCTTTCCAGCCATTCCTTAATTTCTTCAGACCAGCCCTCCCATTGATCCTGCTTAGATTCCGATGGGGCACGTTGATACATTAGGAATGCACGTTCAAAGATTGAAATTCGAATGAGCAATATGGCTTCTTCCTGTTTTCTTTGTTGTTCTGAAAGTTCTTTAGGTGTGTCAAATGGCGAATCGAATACATCTAGCTCCGGGTGATCCAGGCATAGCTGTTGTATTTCGATGTACTTATCATCCAGTGCGTCATAGGTTCCATATTCTCTTTCTTCTCTTTGTTGTCTTTGTTCTTTCAGATAAATAAATATGGCTGCGGGTAGGCCTAGAATCGTAATGATAAAAGTCGCCATTTCCAGATAAAGTGAGATTGTTTCCATTGGGTCTTTGCTCGTTGTTATAGTTTTTGATTTTGCTTTAAATAACTGCCATACGGTACGTAATGATACTTATCAGATCGTAATGAATAGAAGTTCGATTTAACGGTCTGTTAATTTGGTTTTACATATGATTATGGGAGCGTGAATTGTAGTGCTACATCGGTAAAAATCAAGCTATTATCTGTGCTCAATTCATTAAGTATAAATTGTCCAATAAGTTCGTAACTTATTGAAGTTAATGTTAATTATTAGATTTATATACGGTAATCTAAAGTTTGTGAAAAAACTTAGTGTATTTAATTGTTTTTCGGTTAAAATCGCGAAATATATCATCCCATTTTATATGGGATCACCTAAGTAGATCGAAAGCAGAAAAGATAAAAATTATGACGAATCAAGACAGAAAAATGATAGTTGGTAGTGAAGAGTGGTTTTCGTTTCCGAGCTTAGGCGTGCCGGCGATTAAAGCTCGTGTTGATTCTGGTGCTAAAACATCTTCTATGCATGCCTTTAATATTCAAAAGTTTCGTCGAGATGGTGAAAGTTGGGTGAGCTTTGAAGTGCATCCGTTACAAAATGATAGAAGAACGGTCATTCGATGTGAGAGACCCGTTATAGATAAGCGTGTAGTTAAAAGCTCAAGTGGGATTTCTGAAACTCGTTACGTAGTTAGTGCAACAATTAAAGCGGGTTCAGAAACATGGGATATTGAGTTAACGTTAGCTAATCGCGATTCAATGGGTTACCGCATGCTATTAGGTCGTGAAGCTATGAATGGTCGTATGTTGGTTGATCCTTCGTTGAGTTGTTGTCTGGGTGGTGATGTTGCAGATGATGAATTGAACGCAATGTATGGAAAAAAGAAACACGAGAAAACCGGTTTGAAAATTGGTGTCTTGGCTAGTAATCAGGAGCTTTATTCTAATCAGCGAATATTAGAGGCCGGTCAGGAACGTGGACATGAGATGGTGTTTTTAAATATCAAACAGTGTTACATGAAAATAGATGCGACTGAACCAGAAGTTCATTACCGTGGTGGTAAAATATTAAATGATCTTGATGCAGTGATAACGCGTATTCGTCCAAGTGTGACGTTTTATGGCTGTGCTCTTGCGAGGCAGTTTGAGAGCATGGGTGTGTACACAATAAATTCATCTTCGGCTATTACACAATCACGTGATAAATTGTTTTCTTTACAATTATTATTAAAAAATGGTGTGGGTATTCCTACTACAGGATTTGCAAATTCACCGATGGATACGAATGATTTAATTGAAATGGTTGGTGGTGCGCCATTAATTGTGAAACTACTAGAAGGTACGCAGGGTCGTGGTGTTGTTTTAGCAGAAACTAAAAAAGCTGCGGAAAGTGTTATAAACGCATTTAAAGCATTACGCGCGAACTTGCTTGTGCAGGAATTTATTAAAGAAGCAGATGGTAAAGATTTGCGTTGTTTTGTTATCGATGGAAAAGTGGTGGCATCTATTGAACGAACAGCTGCGCCTGGTGAGTTCCGTGCCAATATACATCAGGGTGGAACGGCATCTATTGTGAAAATCACACCCGAAGAAAGAGCTTTATCTATTAAAGCAGCTAAAACCTTAGGTTTGAAAGTTGCAGGTGTTGATATTATTCGCTCCAAAAATGGCCCGTTATTGTTAGAAGTTAATTCATCTCCAGGGCTAGAAGGTATAGAAACTGCGACGGGAAAGGATATCGCGGGTATGATGATTTCTTCAATCGAGAAAAAACTCGGATGGAAACGTGTGCTTAGCAGTAAATAAAGTATGAGTACTTGGTGTTTTTTCAGAAATACGTTGGCATTTTTTGTTTAATTTATGTCCAGCTTAGTCTATCCCAGGTCCAATAAAGTCCAATTACGCCTATGGCAATTGAGCCGGGTATCGTAATGTAGTTATGAAACTTATCTTTATTTTTAAACCAGACGGTAATGCCAAAGTAGGCAACAACCAATATGGCTAGTTGTGCCAGTTCAACACCTATATTGAAGCCTATTAATGCGGTGGCGTACCTGCTTTCAGGCATACCAAAATCAGCGAGTACGCTGGCGAAACCTAATCCATGTAACAGGCCAAATGCGAACACCAGCAATAAGCGGCTGTTATTTAATTTGTGAGCAAATAGATTTTCCAGCCCAATATAGGCAATGGAGAGCGCGATTAAGGGCTCTACAATACTCGCGGGCAGTGATATTACATTGAACATGGAGAGGCTTAAGGTAATAGAGTGTGCCACGGTAAACATAGTGGCCTGCCATGCCAGTGGTTTGAGTTTTGTGCTGAGCAGGAAGATGCCCAGTATGAATAGAATGTGATCCAGGCCCTTTGGGATTATATGGTCGAAACCGGTTAGTATATATTCAGATACAACCTCTAGTAGAGGAGGGTCTGTAAACACGGCTGTTAATGAGAAGTTATCGCTAACGCTGTCATCTCGTATCCATTGCCATTTTGACCAGTGCCATTTTTCATTTTCACTGTCTACCTGTCTTACGCGTACGGCATTGTCTGAAAAGCGTGCAGGATAGTACCAGTTGAGCAGTTCTACCTGTCGGTTGATATTGCCTTCAAAAACGATGGTGCTGATGCGTGGCACTTTTGTATAGCCGGGTGCTGGAATGTCCACATTAGTAATGTGTAAATCAATTGCCTGCTCGTCAAAATGTAGCTTTACCTGTTGCGTAACCGTTTGTTGAAAGGGAATAAATTTTTCTCTCAATTGTGCAGATTGCAATACCCTGAGTTCATCATAGGCCTCTGCAAAGGGGGAGCTTTGGGTGGTTTTATATTGAGAGTTTATGCCTGTCATCATGGCCTCAATACTGGCGCGCACTTCGACTCTATAGTGACCTTCGGCAAATACACTAATTTCAACTAATGCAGGCTTTACGATATCTGCGCTGCTATAATTACACGCGGAAATAGCACTTATAATATACAGGGCTATTGCATAATGCATTTTGCAGATTGCATTATGAGTTATGGTCTTTGTTCTAAGCATTTGAAAAATAAATAAAAAATCATTACTATTGGTAGGATCATTATAACTATATATTTAGTCCTTACAATTAAAGGACAGTATTAAGCTTCGTATGGATAATAGGGAATGCGCATAAAATAGCATTCTATACTTTATATATGTAACCCCATCACTAAGGTGAAGTCATGCCATTTTTAGACCGACGTTCGTTTCTTAAATTCATGGGAGCTGCTGTAGCTACCTCCGCATTACCAGCTTGTAGTGACAATGCTACACAGACTGTTAGTTCAGCTCCAGCTTCGGCTATGCCAAAAGGTTTTTATGATGTGCCTATGAAGGGCAACGTAAGGATATTGCATATTACAGACGTTCACGGTCAGCTTAATCCGGTTTACTTTAGAGAGCCTAATGTAAATCTGGGTGTGGGTGATGCCTACGGTCGCCCACCTCATCTGGTCGGTAATAAATTATTGACGGCAATGGGTTATAAACCAGCGACACCAGAAGCTTATGCATATACCTACCTCGACTTTGAAAGTGCAGCGCGTACCTTTGGTAAAACCGGTGGTTTTGCACACATTAAAACCTTATTAGATCGTCTGCGTTCTACTGCCGGTGGTGCGAACAATACAATCACTATTGATGGCGGTGATTTATGGCAGGGTTCTGGTACTTCATTATGGACACGTGGTGTGGACATGGTTGAAGCATCGAACATTCTTGGTCTTGATGTAATGGTTGGTCACTGGGAATTCACCTACAAAGAAGATGAAGTATTAAGCAATGTGGCGTTGTTTAAAGGTGACTTCATTGGACAGAATGTTCGTGTTAAAGAAGATTCAATGTTTGGTGATGATTATCCAAAGTTAGTTGAAAAGTATGATGGCAGTGGTTTGTTTGATGAAGATACTGGTCATGCTTTCCAGCCTTATGTCATTAAAGAAGTAAACGGTGCACGTATCGCAATCGTTGGTCAGGCATTCCCTCGTACAGCAAATGCCAACCCTCAGGAGTTTTTCCCTGATTGGTCGTTCGGTTTGCGTGAAGACGATATGGTTGATCTTGTTAAACAAATTAAGGCTGATGAAAAGCCAGATGCGATTGTCCTGCTTTCACACAATGGTATGGATGTAGATATTAAAATGGCAGAGCGAGTACCGGGCTTGAATGCGGTATTTGGTGGTCATACACATGATGGTATTCCCAAGCCATTAAAAATTAAGAATGTAGAAGGCGGTACCTGTTGGGTAACTAATGCGGGCTCTAATGGTAAGTTTGTTGGCGTTATGGATTTTGATATCCAGGATGGTGAAATTAAATCCATGGATTATAAAATGCTGCCGGTTATTACTGACTGGTTACCAGCCGATAAAGAAATGCAGGCTTACTTAGATCAGATGCGCAGTACAGTTTATGATAAAAATGTTGTTGAGAGCCGTGTACGCAAACATTTTTATAATGAAACTCGTTTAGGTAAAACTTACGAAGAGATTCTTTCAGAAAAGTTGGCTATAGCGGACCGACTGCTTTATCGTCGCGGTAACTTCATGGGTACCTGGGATCAGGTTTTATGTAATGCCCTGCGTGAAGAGTTTGATGCTGATGTTGCCATGTCAGCAGGTGTTCGTTGGGGGACATCGACACTTAAAGATGACTGGATCACCATGGAAGACGTAATGACGCAATGTGCGATGACTTACGGTGAAACCTATGTGAATGAGATGTCTGGTCGTGACTTAATGCGCATTCTCGAAGGTGTTGCGGATAACCTGTTTGATGTGGATCCTTACCTGCAATCCGGTGGTGACATGGTGCGTGTTGGCGGTATGGATTACACAATTGATCCATCTAAGCCTTTGTATCAGCGTATTACAGATGCAAAACTTGATAATGGCCATGCAATTGAACCAGATCAGATATACAAAGTAGCTGGCTGGGCAACAGTAAATAAGGCACCTGATGGTCGTTTAATGTGGGACGTAGTACGTGATTATATTGTGAAGAATCGCGGTAAAGATAATGTACTTAAGCTGCCTAAAATTAACCATCCTACGCTGGTTGGTATAAAGCAAAACCCGGGTATTGAAAATTATCCTGGCAAAATTAGTTAAGTCATTTAACCAGGCTGTAGTTTCAATTTGATGCTGCGGTGCCTGTACAATCTAGTATAAGCACCGCAATGTCGTTACACTCCCAATATGATTTTCGACTCGCCTTTAATCAAGGGCACACTCATCCAGCGCTATAAGCGTTTTCTCGCAGACATCACTCTGAAAGATGGTTCGCAAATAACCGCCCACTGTGCCAATACGGGTGCAATGACAGGCTGTGCGCCCACAGGTGCAAATGTCTGGTTAAGCGTTTCGGATAACCCTAAGCGTAAGTACCCTCATAGTTGGCAGTTAGTTGAATTAAAGCCAGGTGTATTGGCCTGTATAAACACAGGTTTCACGAATAAAGTGGCCGGTGAAGCGATACAGCAGGGCCGTATTGCTGAACTATCAGGCTTTGGTACTTGTCAGAGTGAAGTGCCCTATGGAGAGGAAAAAAGCCGTATCGACTTTTTGCTCACTTATAAGCAACAAAAGGTATATGTTGAAGTAAAGCATGTCACCTTAAGTTTGCACGAAGGTGTTGCGAGCTTTCCAGATGCGGTAACGACTCGTGGACAGAAACACCTACGTGAATTAATAGAGCAGGTAAGGGCCGGGCATCGCGCGGTGTTGCTGTTTATAATCATGCGCACTGATGTTACTCTTGTCGAACCTGCGGACTCAATAGACCCTGAATATGGGCGTTTATTAAGGCAGGCTCAGGAGGCAGGTGTGGAAATTCTCGCCTATGGTACATCAATTACCCCTTATGAAATAAACGTTACCGATGCCATACCTGTAAGGTTACAGGCAATATAAAACTATAAATTTTAAATATATGATTTTTTCCAAACATGTTTAGACCTAAAGAACTCTATATTGGGCTTAGGTATACCCGAGCAAAACGCCGTAACGGCTTTGTGTCTTTTATCGCTTTACTCTCTATGCTGGGCATTGCTCTGGGTGTGGCAGCATTAATTGTTGTTCTCTCTGTAATGAATGGTTTTGGTAAAGAACTACGTGAACGAACTTTGGGTATGACAGCACATGCTACGGTCACCGGTCAGGATGGTCGACTGGATGACTGGCTAGGGATGCAGGCCAAAGTCACTAAGCATTCCAATGTTCTGGCAACAGCGCCCTTCACTCAAAACGAAGCAATGCTCAGTAACCGTAGTCGTGTTAGCGGCGCAATTATTCGCGGTGTGTTTCCTAAGTTGGAGCCTGACGTTTCTGAAATTGATAAAAAAATGGTGTCCGGAAAATTATCAGATTTAAAGCCAGGCGAATTTGGCATTATTCTGGGGCGTGAACTCGCCAATGCCATGGGGGTATTTGAAGGTGAAAAAATTACCGTTGTTACACCGCAAGCAAATGTAACCCCTGTTGGTGTTATGCCTCGATTAAAACGTTTTACGGTAGTTGGTGTTTTCGAAGCGGGTATGCATCAGTTCGACCGCTCGATGGCTATTATGCATATACAGGATGCGCAAAAATTATTTAGCATGGGCAAAAACGTTGAAGGGCTTCGATTAAAGCTGGATGATATGTTTAGTGCTTATAAAGTAACGCGTGAGCTTGATAGATTGGTTGGTGAAGATTACTGGGTGCGTGACTGGACGAAGATGCACAGTAATTTATTTAAGGCATTGCAAACTGAAAAGGTTGTTATGTTTATTATTTTATTATTAATAGTTGCCGTAGCGGCATTTAATATTATTTCTACACTGGTGATGACGGTAAATGAAAAGCAGGCCGATATTGCCATACTTCGTACTATTGGCATGACACCGAATAGTTTAATGTCTGTATTTATTGTTCAGGGTACGGTGATTGGTTTAGTGGGTACTATTCTAGGTGTCGGCATTGGTGTACCTATTGCTTCAAATGTTGGAGAGATTGTTAGCTTTTTCGAAATGTTATTTCAAACCAAGTTTTTGCCTGCAGATGTATATTACATTACCGATATAAAATCGGATTTACAGTTGTCTGATGTTCTTACGTATTCATTATCGGCGTTTGGCTTATCTGTGCTGGCAACAATTTATCCTGCATGGCGAGCGGCACGTATTCAGCCTGCAGATGCATTGCGATATGAGTAAGCGGAGTTATATTAATGGTATCGCATGATCGATTTACAGAATCTACAATATTTCCCGGTGGCTCGGCAGATCCTATTGTTTTAGAGGCCGCAAACTTATGTAAGTCTTATGATGACGGAGGTGGAAGTCGCCTCGATGTTTTAAAAGACATAAACATTACAATAAGAGCCGGAGAAAAAGTCGCAATTGTGGGCGCATCTGGTTCGGGTAAAAGCACCTTGTTGCATTTGCTGGGCGGCCTGGATACACCCACTTCAGGTGAAGTTTTTATTGATGAAAAAAACATGGGGCGCATGTCTGAAAATCAACGCTGTCGTTTGCGTAATAACTATTTAGGTTTTATTTATCAGTTCCATCATTTGCTGGCAGAGTTTACGGCACAGGAAAATGTCGCAATGCCTGCCTTAATTAGAGGTACCAGACCTTCCCAGGCAATGAACAAGGCAAGTATGTTACTGGATAAAGTGGGTATGACGCGTCGAGTGCATCATAAGCCGTCTGAGCTTTCCGGTGGTGAGCGTCAACGCGCTGCAATTGCGCGAGCCGTTATCAATGAGCCCCGTTGTATTTGTGCTGATGAGCCTACGGGTAATCTGGATAAGGCAACCGCGAATCAGGTTGTGCAGGTATTGATGCGCCTGAACAATGAATTTGGTACCAGTTTAATTGTTGTTACTCACGATATGGAGCTGGCAAAAAAAATGGACACGATTTATACCATCGAAAATGGTGAGCTTAAAAAGCTTTAATTGGTACGCCAATGTCAAAAAAAACGGTTACACAATCTATAGCTTCTACTCCGCTAAATCAACGCGCACAGTATTTACTTAAAACGCTTATTAACTGTTACGTAAATGAAGGTGTTCCCGTTGGCTCAAAAACACTGGCAGAATCCGCAGGTTTAAATATTTCCGCGGCGACTATTCGTAATGTAATGGCAAATCTGGATTCTATGGGGCTGGTTTCTGCTCCACATACTTCAGCAGGGCGTGTACCGACCAATATGGGTTTTCGTATGTATGTGGATTCCATGCTGGAGTTCAGTCCATTAGAGACCGCCATAAAAGAGCGTATTAAACAGGAATTAAACAGCGATCAGGATAAAGACAGTTTAATAAATGTCGCGAATAATTTGCTTACTGATCTTACACAGATGGCGGGAATTATTACCATACCTAAATCTGGTCAGTTGAATCTACGCCGAATCGAGTTCCTGCCATTACCGGATAAAAAAATTCTTGCCATTCTGGTGGTGAACGAGCGTGATGTGCAGAATCGTATTGTGCATGTCGACAAAGACTACACTCAAAATGACCTGCTTAAGATTTCAAACTATCTCAATCAGCACTTCATGGGTGAGGATATCTTTAGCATCCGCAATAAACTAATGCAGGAACTGCAAACCGCAAGGACACAGGTCGATGACATGATGGCGGCGGCGGTGACACTGGCTGATCAGGTGCTAACGCCTGATAATGAATCAGAGGCTTATCGCTTACATGGGCAGTCTAATTTAATTCGTTTCGATGAAGCCAATAATGCCAACCAGTTGCAGCAGCTATTTCAGGTCTTTCAAAGTAAGCGTGATATGCTCGGGCTTTTGGATCGCTGTATACAGGCGGATGACATGCAGGTGTTTATAGGTTCAGAGGCGGGTATAGAAGGGGTGGATGACTTTACCGTTATCTCTGCTCCATATGGCAGTAAAGACAACACTCTGGGTGTGTTGGGCGTAATAGGGCCAACCCGTATGGAATACAGTAAAGTCATTAGTACGGTAAATATTACAGCGCGCCTGTTGAGCCTGGCTTTGGGTTCAGAGGATTAATTCAAACGGTATATCAGCTTCTTTGTAAGCGTCTAAGCTGTTTAACTTCATTTAATATAAATTGTTAAAGTGCTGTTTCAGTGGTAGTTAAGGTCTAAAATCTAAGTTTAGTGCCCTTACTTAAAGATATTTAAACAGTTATTTACAACTCTTATTCGTACAGCTATGTCATTTGTGGCAAAATTGTATCCCACTAATGTAAGGCCTTTTGAAAATGCAGTTAGCTTTTTCAAGGCGTGTAAATTTAAAGAGAATTACTAT
>Ga0316204_10009858_pt1 | contig 12555 bp, 11 predicted proteins | sample 6monrhotite_MG_2_FD_205661 | JGI IMG/M metagenome (GOLD analysis project Ga0316204, IMG submission 205661) | Microbial mat bacterial communities from mineral coupon in-situ incubated in ocean water Damariscotta River, Maine, United States -... | ecosystem: Environmental > Aquatic > Marine >...
AATAAAAACTTCAGCCAATAAATTTGTTGGAACGTAATCAATAAGGATAAAATCAGAGGAAAATACCATGGAAAATGATCTACAATTATCACAACATATTTCCAAGCGATTTAATCAAGAGCTGGAAGCTGTTCGTAATCAAGTTCTTAAGATGGGCGGCTTGGTTGAGCAGCAAGTTTCAGATGGCTTGATTGCATTGCTTGATGCTGATGAAGCGTTGGCAACAAAGGTGATTGAAACCGATACTCAAGTCAATAAAATGGAAGTAGAAATTGATGAGACCTGTACAGAGATTTTGGCTCGTCGCCAACCAGCGGCAAGTGACTTACGTTTAATGGTAAGCATTATCAAGACCATTACGGATCTTGAACGAATTGGCGATGAAGCAGAAAAACTTGGTCGTAATGCGATTAAGTTATCGGATGAAGAACCAAGCTCCCGCCAATTTATGGAGCTAAGGCATTTAGGAGACAGCGTTAAAAAAATGCTCAATCGCGCATTAAATGCTTACGCAAGAATGGACGTCGATGAAGCCTTGGATATAATTCAAAGCGATCAACATATTAATCAGGAGTTTGATAATATTTCTCGTTTATTGGTGCTTAAAATGATGGAAGATCCGAGAGAAATCAAAGCGGCATTACGAATTTCCTGGTGTGCAAGAGCGCTAGAACGAATAGGCGATCACGCAAAAAACATCTGTGAATATATTGTCTATTTAGTCAAGGGCAAAGATGTCAGGCACACCAGTTTAGATGCTATCAAAGAGCAAATTAAGAGCTAGTTTTCAGATAGCTCAAAGCTGTAAGTGATTTCTACTGCTTCTTTTAGCATCATGATCACTGAGCAGTATTTTTCAATCGATAGTTGACAAGCTCTTTCAACTGCAGCGAGTTTGAGATCTTTACCATTTAGAATGTAATGTGCGTTAATTTTGGTGAAAACGGCCGGTACCGCATCAGCTCTTTCGGCGGTTACGTCACAGCGGCAATCAGAGATGTCATGTCGCCCTTTTTGTAAGATCATCACTACATCGATGCATGAGCAACCGCCAATGGAGGCTAAAACAAGTTGCATTGGAGAAGGAGAGGAGTTATCTCCATCCATCTGAATTGAATGTCCTTGCTCAGTGGTTGCAATAAATTGTTTGTCTTGTTGCCATTTAGTGGTTATTTTCATGTGTTTGATCCGTGTAAAAATATGCTTGTTAAAAAATCACGACAATTATGCTTGCTTCTAATCGCTTTATCATTAAAAATCACTACTTAGAAATAAAAAATAGCATAAATTGGGTGTATGATCTTATGTTGTACTAGGATAGTATGAGCATATCGTCAAAATGCTTTGAACAAAATTTTTCAGGATGTAAATAACCGACTATGGTACAGGTATTGTTATGGCGCTAATAAAAGAGCCCGTTGTTCTTCCACATAATATTCAAAATGATCCGACTTTGCAGTGGTTTGTGTCTCAATGCCATAAACGGCGTTACGCACCTAAAACGACCATCATTTTTGCAGGTGATAAGCCTGAGACCCTTTATTTCATCATCAAAGGCTCCGTGACCGTGCTGATCGAAGACGATGATGGTAAAGAGCTAGTACTCGCTTACCTCAACTCAGGCGATTTTTTTGGTGAAATGGGCTTGTTTGATGGCGAAAATAATCGAAGTGCCTGGGTGAGAGCTAAGGTTGAAGCGGATTTGGCGGAGATCAGTTACGCCAGGTTTCAGGCGCTAACCAAAGAAAAGCCTGAGATCATGTTTAAGTTGGCCGAGCAAATGTCTCTTAGACTGCGAAAAACCAGCCGTAAAGTCGGCGATTTGGCGTTTATGGATGTCACTGGGCGTGTCGCAAGAGCATTGCTTGATTTAGCTAAAGAACCCGATGCGATCACGCATCCAGACGGAATGCAGATTAAGGTGACTCGTCAAGAGCTTGGTCGGATCGTCGGTTGTTCAAGAGAAATGGTAGGACGCGTGCTTAAAGTGCTTGAAGAACAAGAGCATATTTATGTGAAGGGCAAAACCATGGTTATTTTTGGTACTCGCTAAGTCACCCATCAATTTAATTCTGCGATGAGATCAATCAAAATCAATCTCATCGCTGGTATCTTCTTTATTCGTTTTCTCTAAATCACCCTCTTGGTCACTTTCTGCTTCATCATCAAAATGATCAAAATTAATGGTTTCTATAGCAGCTTCAGAATATTCAGTTGGCACGTTTTCTTCTCGAAAAACTTCAAAGTCAGACTTTTGAGTATGTATACTGGCTAGTTTGCCATTTTTGAGGTCGATTTTTACATCGACAATACCGTTAGGACGAGGAATACTATATTGCCGGGTTCCTTTGAGTGCTTTTTCCATAAACCTTTGCCAGATGGGTAACGCAGCTTTTGCGCCATATTCCACTTTTCCCAATTTTTTACTATGATCTCTAAAACCTACCCAGGCTGAGGCAACATATTGGTTATTGTATCCGGAGAACCAGGCATCTTTAACGTCGTTGGTCGTACCCGTTTTTCCTGCCAGATCAGAACGTTTCAGTAAGGAGCTATTTGCGTTTCTTAGGGTTTTCCATGCAGTGCCTTTGTGTATCACATCTTTCATGATGTTATCGATAATAAAGCGGTTACGTGCCTCAATCACTCGCGGAGCAACTTTATCTTCTGCAACCGTTTGTAAAGGCAGGTTCTGGATTGGTTTTTCAGCGTCTATATTGAGTAAACTCAGCTCAGGTGTTTCAGTATTTTCGCCAGGTATATCATCTCCTTGCGCTTCTGTAGTCTCTAAGCATTGTTCGCAGACTTGGATTGGATCTTCTTCAAACAATATTCTACCTTGACTGTCTTCGATCCGTTGGATATACCAGGGCGTAACTTGAAAACCACCGTTGGCCAAGGTGGCATAACCGGTCGCTACTTCTAATGGTGTAAATGAAGCTGAACCCAGAGCTAAAGATTCAACGGGCTGCATATGTTCGTCAGGGAAGCCAATTTTTGCCAAGTATTTTTCCGCATAATGTGCACCGATCTTCTTGATGAGCCGGACGGAAACAGTGTTGATTGACCAAGTAAGCGCATATCTTAGTCTTACTGGTCCGCGATATTTGACACCTGCATTTTCAGGACGCCAGAAAACCCCGGTGGAAGCGTCCCAATCAATAATAGGTGAGTCATTGATAATATTAGCTGCAGTAAGTCCTTTATCTAATGCTGCGGAATAAATAAAAGGTTTTATGTTTGAACCGAGTTGTCTGCGAGCCTGAGTGACCATGTTAAATTGGCTCTTGCTAAAGTTAAACCCTCCAACCAATGCCTCTATTGCACCGTTTTTAGGATTGAGAACCACGAAGCCCGCATTGACATCAGGAATTTGTGAGAGTAAAAAGATGGGCAGACCGACGGCTTGCTCCGTGTGTTCTTCATCTAGATCGGGTTTAGATTCTGCTTCAGTGACTTGTGTCTCGTCGGATTTGGTTTTTTCATCTTCGTTTTTTTCAACAATTTCAAATTCATCCGTGGCGAAGACTCTTATAACATCGCCTATCACTATTATTTGATTGATATCTACTAACTTGTCCCTCTTTCTATTGTTTTCATCGACATATTCTCTCGCCCAAAGAGAGTCTTTAAGATAGATTTTTCCATGACTACCATCCGCTAATAAAATTTCTGCGCTTTTCACATCTGTGCTGATCACTAATGCAGGAATTAAATTACCAATTTGGGAAAAATCACCAATCCGATCGAGCATGTCTTCTTCAGTAACAGATTCGTCAATTTCATAATGTTGCTCAACGGGGCGATATCCATGGCGACGATCATATTCAAGCGCACTGGTTCTAAGAGCTTCTTGTGCGTAGCTTTGTAATTTAGGATCAATGCTCGTGTAGACTTTTAGCCCGTCACTATGGGCTGAGTCGAGACCATATTGCTCAATTAAATATAGATGTGCCATTTCTGCTAAATAGGGTGCGCTAACGGTTGTTTTTTCGCCGTGGCGTTGAGTCTCGATTGGATATTGGTCTGCCTCATCGAATTGAGCTTGATCGATGTGTCCTTGATCTAGCATTCTTCCCAATACGTGTTTACGTCTACTTTTTGCCTTTTTTGGATTACTAACTGGATTGAAGCTCGATTGCCCCTTTGGAATTCCTGCCAACGTGGCTAGTTGTGCCAAATTGAGTTTATCAAGGGTAGTACCATAATAGACTTGGGACGCTGCACCCAACCCCGTTGAGCGGTGACCAAATTCTATCTTATTCAGAAAAATTTCTAGTATTTCATCTTTGGTTAATTCTGACTCTAATTTCCAGGCGACGAACATCTCAGTAAATTTTCGAGAAAACCTTTTTTCACGAGTTAAATAATAATTTCTTGCCACCAACATAGTGATGGTACTTGCACCCTGGCTTTTGGTGCCAGTTGTTGCTAATTTGAAAATGGCTCGTAGCACACCTTTAAGATCGACGCCGGAATGTTCATAAAAGCGAACATCTTCAGTGGAAAGCAAAGCATTTATGAAATCTTGCGGAACTTGGTCTAAAGTTATAGGTACTCGTCGAACGTCTCCGAATACATTTATGAGTTGACCATCTTTCGCATAAACGCTCATGGGGGTTTGAATACGGATTTGGCGAATGGTTTCAACTTCGGGCAGATCGGGACCAACGGCTAAGTAAAGACCGGTAAAGCCCATCGCCCCCATTATTGTGAACAGTATCACGATATAAGAAATTTTAGGCGCTAGCTTTGTGATTCGTTTCATAAGGGGTTATCAAATAAGTTGTCATAGTCTATTAATCGACAGAGTATAACGGTATTCGTTCACCGCTTTAACTACTAAGTATATGATTTGTGCGCAATTTCGCGACATTAATCAAAAAAGACAGACAAGTTATTGCGGTCAATTTGTTAAGAAATTATCCAAATTATAGCTACAATTGTATTGCAATTGTGGGTTTTTGATCGAAAGAAGCCTTGACAATCAGTAAAAATAACGCCAAATTGCACACATAAAAACAAAAAACAGGTGAAATTTCTGATAGTTAGCGCTATTATTTAAAGTGAAAACTTGGTTTTCACCTGTAACTGGATAAAATGATAGGAAAATTGGAATTATGCTGGCTAATTTATTTAGTGCGAAAAAGACAGCTTTAGTCGGGATCGATATCAGCTCAACCGCTTGTAAATTGATTGAACTGGGTAAGGTTGGTTCTCGCTATCGTGTCGAAAGCTATGCGGTAGAGCCGTTACCTCAAGATGCCATGGCAGATCGGGATATACGCGATCCAGAAGTGGTGGGTGAAGCGCTTAAGCGAGTGATTAAACGATCTGGTACCAGTGTGAAACACGCAGCAGTCTCAGTTGCGGGATCTTCGGTGATTACTAAAGTCATCCAAATGGATAAAGATCTCAATGAAGAAGAGATGGAAAGCCAAATCGAAGTAGAAGCCGATCAATACATTCCTTATCCGTTAGAAGAAGTTGCGTTGGATTTTCAAGTAATTGGAGAGTCCGAAAAAGTCCCCGACAAAGTTGATGTGTTACTTGCCGCATCGCGTTCAGAAAATGTTTATAGCCGAGTGGATGCGCTAGAGCTAGCGGGGTTGACCGCAAAAGTGGTCGATGTAGAAGCTTATACAATTGAACGAGCATTTAGATTGCTGAGCAATCAGTTACCGGATCAGGGTGAAGGACAAATTATTGCTATTGCAGATATTGGTGCGACCAATACCAGTTTAAGCGTACTTGAAGATTTCAATACTATTTACACTCGTGAGCAAACTTTTGGCGGCTCGCAGCTCACCGAAGAAATTCAACGCCGTTACGGCTTATCGTTTGAAGAAGCGGGTATGGCAAAAAAACAAGGCGGACTACCGGATGACTATGAGCCAGAGGTTCTAGAGCCTTTTAAAGAGGCAATCATTCAACAAGTAAGTCGTTCTCTGCAGTTTTTTTATGGTTCTAGTCAATATGGTGAAGTCGATCATATTGTACTGGCAGGAGGCTGTGCCGTCATAGACGGTCTCGAAGAAATGATTGAAGAAAGATTAGGAACAACTGCATCAACGGCCAATCCATTTGCTGATATGTCGCTTTCTAATCGAGTCAATGCGCAAGCCTTAAGCGCCGACGCACCATCGCTGGTGAACTGTTGCGGCTTAGCATTAAGGAGTTTTGATTAATGGCTAATATTAACCTGCTGCCTTGGCGTGAAGAAGAGCGCACCGAGAAACAAAGGCAATTTGTGAGTATCTTAGGTTTAGTGGCTTTGCTTGGCGTCGTAGTCATGTGGTCTGTTTATCTTTTTTATGGCGCTAAAATTGATAATCAACGTGGTCGAAATACCCGCTTAGAAGGTGAAATAAGGAAACTTGACACCAAAATTAAAGAAATTACCACATTAGAAGCTGAGCGCAAAGAGCTTGTAGATAGAATGGAGTTGATCCAAGATCTACAAAAAAGTCGTCCACAAATTGTTCATTTGTTTGATGAAATCGTGCAAAAAATGCCTGAAGGCATGAACATGACAGAAATTACTCGAACTGGCGATGATGTCTTTTTCACTGGCATTGCAGAATCCTCTCCCAGAGTCTCAAATTTTATGCGAAAACTTGCGGGCTCAGAGTGGATCACCAAGCCTAATATTGATTACATTGAAGATGACAAAGGTTCGGGCACGGGTCGAAAGGTTTTTAAATTGAAATCTAAAATCACCTCCCCCAATCTTAAGAAGGAGGCTAAATAATGGATTTGAAAAGCCTAAATGATTTAGATATCAATGATATCGATTTTAACAACATGGGATCTTGGTCTGCCGCTGGTAAAGGTATTATGGCGGGGATTGTTTTTGCGGCGGTTGCAGGGCTTGGTTATTATCTTTTTATCGGCGATCAAACCGATAACCTGGTTAAAATCGAACGTAAAGAGATTGATTTAAAGAAAGATTTTGAAAAAAAGCAGGCCAAAGCGGTTAATCTAGATGCTTACAAGCGGCAAATGCAAACCATCAAAGATAGTTTTCAAACTTTGTTACAGCAACTTCCCAAAGCCGATCAAATGGCTGAAGTGCTCGATGAAGTTTCTTATGCTGCAACCGGTGCCGGTTGCGAAGTGGTATCACTCGGTTTTAAAGCTGAAAAAGATGCAGAATTTTATTCTGAAAAACCTATCCAAGTTCAAGTGACAGGTGGTTATCACCAAATAGCCGATTTTGTCAGCCGCGTGTCTCGTTCACCAAGGATCGTAACGCTGCATGATTTCAGTATTACCATTGGCGATGGAGAAGTGAATAGTTCTCCGGGCGAAAAAATGCTGATTATGAGCGTTTTGGCAAAAACTTATCGTGCTGATTCGGGAGATAAGTAATGCGTATTAATGACAACCATTTATTTTTCAGAAAAGCCATGTTAATAAATAAATCAAGAATAAATAAAAAGCTCCAAGCTCTATCTATTGGGTTGTTATCTGTTTTATTGGTTTCTTGTAGTGGAAATAAGGATGATTTAGACACTTGGGTCGATAACATCAAAGCGAAGCCGCCAGGAAGGATTGAGCCGATGCCAGATGTTAAAGTTTATCAACCTCATGATTACTCGTCATTTAAAGAACGCAGCCCATTTGCACAGATGCAACCAGAGCTAGAAGCTCAACTTAAATTGCTTCATGACGGTTGTGATGAATCGGTACGCCCTGACCCAGATCGACGTAGAGAAGAGTTAGAAAGGTTCTCTTTAGATTCGATGGAAATGGTTGGCACAATCAACCGCGAAGGTACTGGATGGGGATTAATAAGAATGACCGCAGGACCGAATGTAGGTCAAGTGATTAAAGTTTTAACGGGAGAATATTTAGGTATTCATCACGGACAAATTAATAATATTTCTAACCAGCAAATTGAAATCTCAACTTTAGTTCCAGACAACAAAGGTTGTTGGGAAAAAAGAACTGTTTTTTTAACCTTGGCTGATGGGTAGAGACACTAGGAGAATTTATGAGTATTCGGGATGATAAAAATAACGTCAGTCGGAACTATATTAATCAAGACGGCTTTAACCAGAACAGCTTTTATAAAAACAGCTTTAATCAAAATAAAATCGATCAAAATAAATACAATCGAAAAAAATCAGGAGTGGGTGTTATGACGGCACGAAGTTTTAAGCAGTGTATTGTTTTTATAGCAGCACTAATATTCGGGCTAGGAGCAGTACATGCGGCAGAAATAAATAATGTTGCGTTTAGCGTCATGCCTGGCGATAAAGTCGAAGTTCGTGTGAGTATGGATTCTCCACCACCAAGTTTTAAAGAGTTTACTACCAACAATCCCGCGCGGATCGCGATGGATTTTGCTGGTGTAACCACCAATTTAGACAAGAAAACTCAAAATATTGGCGTAGGCGTGACGCGAAGCGTTACCGCAGTTGAAGCTGGCGGTCGAACCCGATTGGTTATTAACCTGGTTGAAATGACACCTTATGCGACTCGTGTTGATGGCAATGATTTGGTCATAACCGTCGGATATGGAGCTGAAGAGATGGCTGGCTCTGGTAGTACAGGTTCAGCAATGAATGCGGATTCCATGAGTACTGATAGTATGTCAGATACCATGGGGTCAGACTCTATGGCAAGCACTCAACCAACCACCTCAACAATACGTGGCGGCAATGATATTACCAATATTGATTTTCGCCGTGGTGAAAATGGTGAAGGTCGAATAGTCGTTGAATTAGGCAATGCAAATCTTGGTATTGACTTACGCAAAGAAGGTCGAACGGTGCTCGCTGATTTTGTCGATGCTTCAGTTGCTGATGAGTTGATTAGAAAATTAGACGTCGTTGATTTTGCAACACCTGCTAAATTAATTTCAACTAGTCGAGTTGGTAGCAATGTTCGCTTGTCTATTGATACATTGAATGAATTTGAATACCTAGCTTATCAAGCGGGCAGTTCATACATTATCGAATTAAAACCGCTAACTACGGAAGAGATTGAGCGCAAAAAACTACAAGCGCCTGTTTATACTGGTGAGCGGATTTCGCTTAATTTCCAAACCATTGCGGTACGTTCCGCATTGACTATTTTGTCAGATGTAAACGGAATAAACATGATCACTAGTGATACAGTTTCCGGTTCAATAGCACTTCGTTTAGATAATGTACCTTGGGATCAAGCTTTAGATCTAATTTTGAGAACCAAAGGTCTGGCTAAGAGACAAAATGGTAACGTCATGCTGATCGCTCCCGCAGAAGAAATTGCGGCAAGAGAAGCGTTAGAATTACAAACGCAAAAACAAGTTGAACAGCTCGCTCCACTTCAATCAGAATTTATCCAAGTCAATTATGCCAAAGCGACTGATATGTCAGAGCTGATATTAACCAAAGGCGCTAATTATTTGAGCCCCAGAGGAAGCGTGTCGGTTGATGAAAGAACGAATACTCTGTTAGTTCAAGACACAGCCAAAAGCCTCGATGCCATCCGTCAATTAGTGAACCACTTAGACATACCAATCCGTCAAGTTTTAATCGAGTCACGGATTGTGGTTGCTGATAACGGTTTTAGTGAAGAGCTTGGGGTTAAATTCGGGATCTCCGATTTAAGTAGCCAAGGAGCTATTAGTGGTAACCAACAGGGAAGCAGCGATTTATTCTTTGGAGCAAACACAGGCGACCGCACATTAGCAGTTAATTTACCTGTGTCACAGGCGGCTGGAACGATTGGTCTAACTTTTGCCAGATTAGCTGAAGGTACCATTTTGGATGTCGAGCTTTCTGCGTTAGAAAGCGAATCTCGCGGTGAAGTTATCGCTTCTCCGAGAGTATTTACCACCAATAATAATGAAGCATATATCGAATCTGGGGAAGAAATTCCCTATTTATCAGCGAGCTCGGCAGGTAATACCACTGTAACCTTCAAAAAAGCGGTGTTAAGTTTAAAGGTAACTCCCCAAATCACTCCAGATGATCGTATAATCCTAGACTTAATCATTAATCAAGATACTCGCGGCGAAGATACGATATTTGGTCCAGCGATCAATACACGAGAAGTCGGTACGAGAGTCTTGGTTGAAAATGGTGAAACGATTGTTTTGGGTGGTGTTTACCAACAGCGAGTCAATCGCGATGTAACAAAAGTACCATTGTTGGGCGATTTACCCGGTATTGGAGCGCTATTCCGCTCTACTGCGGTATCGTCTGCCAAACAGGAATTGTTGATGTTTGTCACCCCCAAAATAGTTAAACAGTCAATACAATAATTACTAGCCAGTCAATATCGCAAAACCCGCTGTTGCGGGTTCTTGTGTTTTTAAACCAAGGTAAAAGATAAAACAAAGCTTATGAAAGGTAAAAGAAATATATTCCTTGTCGGCCCAATGGGCGCAGGCAAAACGACCATCGGTAAGCAATTAGCCCAATTGCTGCATTTAGAGTTTGTCGACACAGATCAAGAAATAGAATCTCGAACGGGCGCACCAATTGATTGGATCTTCGATATCGAGGGAGAAGATGGATTTCGAGTGAGAGAAAAAGATATCATCGAAGAGTTATCACAGCGGCAAGGAATCGTGTTGGCGACTGGCGGCGGAGCCGTTGTTGCTCCCGAAAATCGAAAGTTTTTAGCTGGTCGAGGTATTGTGGTTTATTTAGAAACTTCGATCGAACAGCAGCTAGAACGCACTCGTAAAGACAAGCGAAGACCATTACTGCAAAACAATGATGACCCAGAATCTACATTGGTCGAATTACATAAAAAGAGAGATGCGCAGTATCGAGAAATTGCTGACATCACTGTGGCAACCAATGAAAATTCAATAAAATCGGTTGCTAACAAAATCGCTAACCAAATCAATGAAAATTAGGTCTTAATGTATGCGTGAGCTGAGTTTACCGTTAAAAGACTCGCCTTATACTATTCATATTGGCTCATCACTTCTTTCTCAATCAGCACTTTTGAGCTCCTATTGTCACGGAGAAAAAGTGCTGATTGTGAGCAATGATATTGTTGCTCCTCTCTATTTAAAAAAACTGACCGACTCGCTTGAAAACAAAATAGTTCACTCGGTGATTATTCCAGACGGCGAAATAAATAAGAGTCGCGAAAGTTTTTTTACAATCATCGATTACTTAGTTGAAAACAGTTTTCGCCGAAACGATACACTGATCGCACTCGGTGGTGGAGTCATTGGTGACTTGTCTGGTTTTGCGGCAGCTAGTTATCAGAGGGGAATGGATTTAATCCAGATACCGACTAGTTTGCTTTCTCAAGTTGATTCATCCGTTGGTGGAAAAACCGCGATTAATCACCTTCAAGGAAAAAATTTGATTGGCGCATTTTATCAACCATCCGGTGTCATAATCGATATTGATAGTTTGAAAACTTTGCCCGATCGGGAATATTTTTCTGGTCTCGGTGAAATCGTAAAATATGCGTTACTTGGTGAAGACAAAATTAAACTTTTGCTTAGTCATAATGTACAAGAAATATTAGATCGCGACCAAGGAGTTTTAACAGAAATCATCTATTTAAGCTGTCAAAAAAAAGCCAGTATAGTCGCAAAAGATGAAAAGGAAAAAGGCGAGCGGGCATTATTGAATCTAGGTCATACTTTTGCTCACGCGCTTGAAACATTAACGGGTTATCAATATTATTTGCATGGTGAAGCTGTCGCGATTGGGATATTAATGGCTTTAACTTTAAGCTATAAAAAAGGACTGATCGATCAAAATATTATTAATGATTATACCAAACTAATCCAGCAGCTGCACTTACCAACAAATATCGATGTTGAAATTAATATAGACGAATTTTTTCAAGCGATGAGTAAAGATAAAAAAAATCAATCCAATTCATTTAGAGTCATTTTAGTAAGTCATCAAGGATGCATCATAAAAGAAGAATCGGACAAAGAGCTTTTAGCCAGTGTAATAAAAGAATATACTCGCTAAATTGAAGTTAACTTTAAAAGTGAAGCAACTAAATAAAAGCGAAAAATAAAGGACATGGCGGTGGAAGCCTACGTTAGCCAACAAAAAAATCGACTATTAGATTCTTTGGAAAATCAAGTTCGTTTTTCGCAGCTTATAGCTGTCGTTACTGGTGACAAAGGCATTGGTAAATCTTTTCTTGTCAAACAATTACAAAAACGTATTGAAAATGACGTTTTAGTGGCAAGTATTGATGCAAGCCTTGCGATGACCAAGGAACAGTTAGAACAATCGATTAGTTTGCAATTAGGACTTAGTTGGCAAGATACTCCTACCAATTTAGAACTTCGTATCCAGAAAGACTTATCGCAAAAAGTACTGATTATTGTTGATGATGCGCATTTATTATCTACAAGTTGTCTAGATTATCTTCTTCTTTTGAATCAAAACCAATTGAGTTTGCAAGAGTCGGTTCTGTTTATTTTGTTAGCTGGTGACATTACTTTACCCAGCATGATCAGTGAACTTAAAACCTTCGAAGAACATCAAGATATGTGTGTTGTTTTTCAGATTAATCCTATCCGACAACATGAAACTCAAGCGATGCTCGCTGATTTTCCGCATGATAATA
>Ga0316204_10009859_pt1 | contig 12553 bp, 12 predicted proteins | sample 6monrhotite_MG_2_FD_205661 | JGI IMG/M metagenome (GOLD analysis project Ga0316204, IMG submission 205661) | Microbial mat bacterial communities from mineral coupon in-situ incubated in ocean water Damariscotta River, Maine, United States -... | ecosystem: Environmental > Aquatic > Marine >...
GCCCGCGCTCGCCGGGTCAGCTCCTCGACGTCCTCGACCTGCCCCGCGTAGAGCAGGGTGATGTGGGGCGCGTACGTGGGCTTCTCCAGGTCGGGCAGCACCCCACGCACCCTCACGGCGGCCACCTCGTACGCCTCCAGCGCCGCACCCGTCAGGGGCAGCAGGATGCACACCCCATCCTCGCTGGCGTCCACGTACACGGCATCGGCCAGGCGCTGACGGCTCTGGGCATCCGAGCGCACCACCCGCCGCGCCTCGGCGTCGACTGTGGCGCCCGACGGCAGCCGCGCGACGAGGGCGTCCAGCGACCGCTCCCACCGGTCCGGCGCGCTGTCGACCACCGACGCATCGTTGTCTGCCTCCGTGGGCGCGAAGAAGGTGCGCCCCACCTCACCCATGATGGCCTCGGCCGCCGCAGGGTCCAGGTTCAGCGCCGTCTGGAGCACGGCCACCCCGCTCGCTCGGGGGATGAGCCCCATGGCCACCTTCTCGATGGTCAGCAACAGGCTCGCCATCTGCGCGCCGTTCAGCGCGATGTCCTTGTCCACCTCGGGCTCCTCACCGGGCTTGACCTCCGGTGCCTCCTCCTTCGTGGTGGTGCTCTCGGTCTCCGTCGCCTCTACCGCCTCCGCTGCCTCCTCGGGGGCGACGGCCGGGGCAGGCCATCCCCGAGGCTTCAGGCGGAACTCGTAGATCTGCGCCGGGGTGAGCGCGCCGGCCCGCAGGTACGCCGCATCGGCCTGAGCCTGCTTGAGCTCGACGGCGGCCTCCTCCTCCTGGTCCAGCTTCTCAATGGACCGCCACTTCACCCGCCACTCGGCCGCCGGCGCATCGGAGGCTTGCATGAGCAGCTCGACGACGAGGTCGACGATCCAGCCCAGGCGACGCTTCTGGAACGCCGAGACGTCACCGCTGTATCGCTTACGCCAGCTCTTGCCGTCGCTGTTGAAGCCCGAGGGCGCGTCTCCGAAGATCTTCACCGCCGGCTTGTCCAGCGCGACGGCGATCCCCCGGGAGGCCGACTCACCGAGATGGTTGTAGCCGCTCAGGTTCAGCGGCTTGGTGTCCACGCTCTCCTTCTCGGCGTCAACGGGGATGATGCCCAGCACCCCCATCATCTTCACCGTCTCCTTCAGCCGGCGCTTGAGGCCCTTCGCACCCTCCGCGCCGGTCGCCAGCGCGGCGAAGTTCTTGATCTTCATCAGCGTGAACCAGAGGTTCTGTGAGGCCGTCGCCGCCGACTGCTCCACTGCCGTCATGTTGCGGACGGCATCCCAGGACCGCTCCAGTCCGGAGACACCGCGCCAGCCCCGGCGGATCTTCAAGCGCATGGGGAGCTGGGGGCCCCAGAGCACCAGCAGGCGCGAGGCGTGCACGATGGTGCCGGGCTTGATGGACTCGGTGGCCGCGCTGCTGAGCGGGGAGAGGGTGTAGGTCAGGGGTTCCCGATAGGCGGGACGGCGGGCGTCGATCGCGCCCTGGTAGGAGACCGGCTGGAACTCCTCCTCCTCGAGGACGGTCAGGGAGGCGATGCCACCGTCGTAGTCTGTGGGGAGCGGCTCCCGGAGGGTCTCGTCGGTGTCGTCCGGGGTGCTGATCAAGAGCGCGGCCTTGCCGTCCCACTCCGCGAGGAAGGCCAGCTCGAAGAGGCGATCCAGGACACGGAGGTCGCGCAGCTCCGGCTCCAGGAGGTTCTGGCGGTTGGTGGAGTCCTCGACGTCGAAGCCCTCGCGGGTCGCGTCGTAGGCCAACTTGAAGACGGCGATGGCGGCGTAGGGGTTGGTGAGCACCAACATGTCCCGCTCCGCCCGGCTCAGGAAGACGCGGTAGGGGTTTGGCCGTCCCGCCGCGCCCTTGTCGCGGTAGTTGTTGCCCAGGCCCGTCATCTCGTTGTGGATGGAGCTGTCCGTCTGTCGGCCGTCGCTGGAGGCCGCGCCCCCGGAGATGCCCCAGCCAGCCGCGAGGGCGTCGGCGAGGCCCTCGTCCATCTCGGCGAGCTGGTCGAGCAGTTCCACCTTCGTGAGCGGGGTCTCCTCGGTGGGCTCGGAGGTGTCGGTGGTGTCGGCGGTGGGGGAGGGCAGGAGGCGGGCGAGGCGGGTCAGCAGGGACATGGTTCAGCTCCAGGTATCGAAGTCGTCATCATCAAAGTCAGCGAGGTCCGCACAGACGTCGGCCATGGCGTCCGCAGCGGCGTTGTGGTCCACGGGGATGTCCAGCTTGAGGTAGTAGATGAGGTAGCGGAGGCAGTCGACGAGGTGATCGTTGGCCTTGACGATGTCGCCGCGCTCATTCCGCTTGTAGGTTGTCAGCTCATCGATGAGCTGTGCCGCAGCGGTCCGGTGGATCACCAGCCCTGGATGCCCCTGATTGCCCACGGCAAGCCGCTCGTGTACGGCATCCAACCCCAGCTCGACCGACTTCTTGGCGGGGAGCGTGGTGATGTGGTGGTGCGCCTCCAGCTCATCCCGCTCGTCCTTGCCGGCTGGATCCGCCACAGTCCAGGAGAAGAGACGCGCGCTCAGGCCGCGAACCACACGGGCGTTCTCGGACAGCGGAACATCGTAGGTCTTGCGGGCGCGGTACAGATGCAGGGTGTCTGTCTGCGGATCGAGCGCGGCCCAGACGCAGCCGAACCAGATGCCGAAGTCCAGTGCGCGATAGCTGGACCACTCTGTTGGGACGGGGACGTCGTCGATGACGTGCACAACCCGAGAGAACTGCGGGAAGACGATGCCCTTGGCGGTCGCCCAGCGGCCCAGGAGGCGAGCGTCTCTCTTCTCGGGGGACAGCGCCTTCCAGCGCCGACGGAGCGCATGAGAGGGAACGTGGGGGTTGTCCAGCCCAAGGATGGTGCGACTGTAGTGGTCCGGGCTCGGCTCCCGGATGAACACCTTGTGGGGCCAGGTCACGCCCATCAGCGGCGTCATGGACAGGACGACCAGGCCGTCGTCCTCGGCCGTGGCGCGGAGGCACTCGACGTAGACCTCCTCCTTGTGCTCTTCGTCGAGCACGACCAGGGGGACCGCCGCGCCCTGGTAGGACTTCCGGCCCTGCGCCTCGGCCTTGCAGATGATCTTGCCGCCGTTGGGTAGGGTCGCCTCGGCTTCGTTCTCAGCGGCCCAGTTTCGCCGGCGTGTGCCCTTCGGGAGATACTCGTCGAGCTTCGGTCGGTGGTACTTCTTGGAGTCGCTGAAGGTCAGCGCGCTGAACCAGACGGTTGTGGGGGCCTCCTGGATGGCGTGCTCGGGGATGTCGTTGGCGGCCATCCAGCGCTGCACCCAAGGCTCTCCACGCCCGGCAGCCACCGCGACGAGGAGCTGGGCCATGCTCTCGGTCTTGCCTGCGCGGTTGGCTCCCCCGATGAGGCCGGCGATGAAGTTCCCGCTGAGCAGTCCCGCGAGGGCGTCCCGTTGGGAGCTGCGCGTCTCGGGGACACCCTCCATGGGGCAGTCGGGGGTACGGCAGACGAAGACCCCTGGCTCACACGGAGTCATCTCCTGACCGCACCCCTCCGAGCGAGGGTCGGTCCCCTCGGGGAGTCCGAGCCACTGCTCACAATGCGGGCGCCACAGCACCGCGCTGGACAGGGGATAGCGGTCGGCCTTCGCGCGGTCTTGCTTCGCCTTCTCGGCTTTGAGGCGCTGGTGCTCACGGGCCAGCTGGAGGTGCTGCTTGACGATCTTGTCCACCCGCGGATCTCGTCGCTGCTCAGGAGTTAGCTTCCGGAGCCGCGCTGCCAGGGCGGCGTTCACGTCTCGGTCTCGCGGGGCTGGCGGGTGCCGGTGACCCAGTCGGCGTCGGAGGTCTCCAGCTCGTAGTCGTCGAGGAAGGCGGCCAGGGTCTCAGCGGAGTCGGCCAGGGTCACCGCGGACTCTCGGAGCAGCGCGTCGTAGTCGGAGCCGCCGCCCGCATCGTCATCGAGGGGGAGGTCGTCATCGGTGGGCTCGGCCTTGGTGAGGCGGAGGCGCAGCGCCATCTGTTTCAGGTGGAGGTTGGCGAGGTCGCGGCTGGCCATGCGGCGGTCGCTCACGCCCGGCATCACCTCGATCGTCTCCTTGTCCTTGGTGACGTAGACGACGTGGCCGTCGCGGATGTCGGCGAGGGTCTGGACCGACTTGGTGTACTCCGAGGCGGTGACGCGGAGGGTGTGCTCGTGGCCTTGGATGAAGAGGGCGCTGAGCAGGCGGGAGAACTCGGGGTCGGTGGTCCACCGGTGAAGGGTGGAGCGGTGGACGCCCAACTCCTCGGCGACCTGGACGTTGTCCTTGCCCTGGAGCATCAGGTCGATGGCGGCGTGTTGTTGGGGCGTCAGTGACATAGCGAATCCTCTTGTATATTATCGATCTTGGGCAGAGATCTCCACCTTCTGCCGGATGAACAGCCAAGCCCGTCAGTACAGTACCGGCCCATCCGTCATTGCGACTGCATCTCCACCACCGCTACCGACGACATCCACGACGCTGCCAACCCGACCTATGGGATATTGGAAATGCTGTGGTTGCTCAACAAGTAACAATAATTGTGTCTCAAGGAGGTCCGTGTGCAGGAAGTGTTCAGTTACACCGAGATACCCCTCATGGGCGGTGTTGTTATGATGATTATCATTTTCACAGCTGCTATCCTGAAGACGAAAGACGAAGGCGAAACACCATGGGCACTGTTTTGGAGTTGGATTCCGGAGAAGAGCCAGAGCGATAGCTTTGGTGCCTTGAGCGTCCTTGGCTTCTTGGTGGCCTTGGTGTTGGGCACCATGACGGAGACGCCGAGCCTTCACCTCACGGACTGGACGCCGTTGGGAGACAGCCTTCATGGGTGGATCTACCTCAAGCACTACGACTGGAGTATTCTGGAGCAGTGCGCGATATCGCTTAGTGATGATCGAGTGGGCAGTGAACTGCGAGGTGGCTACTCGCAGCTCTACCGCCTCGCGGCCAGCGAGGGGTTCTCCTCGCCGTCGCTGGGCCGCCTGTCGTCGATGGAGCATATCGCTCGCGGCACGGCCGTTTGGAGTGGCCTCGCGGCTCTTGTCAGCTCGTTCATGGTCTGCAAGCGACGTTACGCTCTCTTGTATCAGAAGACCACTTCGGATACTGACTATATCATCAGGCCACAGTGCTTGGCTGTATTCGGGCTGTTGTTGTTGTGTGTTTCGATGGTGGTCGCGTGGCACTCGATCGAGCATGAGTTCCATTGGCATCTGGCTCGCACGGTCGAGGCTTATGCCCAGAAAAACTGCAAGTAGCGTTCGAGCATGGACTTCAGGCGCGAAGAGGCTGGACTGACTCATGAGGCCGCCCTCCCCGCCGACGCCAGCACCTCAGCAGCAGCGACCAGCACAGCCTCGGCGACATCCACCCGCGCCCGCGCCGGTTTCACCGCCTCCAGGAAGACACCAGCCCCGGCCACCCGGGCGCACGCCTCCTCCACCCGATGCGAGCCGTCCCCGAGCTTCCCGGTGGGGATGCCCTCGTGCTGCGCGGTCCACCAGCTATGCTCCGTTCGCTGTGCCGCGCGCCCCCAGGTGTCCACACAGGCGTCGGAGAGCTGCTGGACGCGACTCACCAGCCCCTCGAACTCCTCGACGTCACCAGCGGCCAGGGAGAGCGGCCGACGCTCCACCACGAGCACGACCTCGTCGAGGCGGTAGTCGGCGAGCAGGCAGCGGAAGCCGAGCAGCACCTGGCGGGCGGCCAGCAGATACCGGCGCTCCCACTCGGCGGCGCGGCTCACGCGGGAGCCCTTCGACGGCCGCGATGGGGCGATGGCGCAGGCGGCGAGACAGCGGGGGCGTGAGTCGTCACCGAAGGGGCGGGTGACCAGGGCAGCACCGGTGGTGGCGCCGGGGTCGAGGGCGAGGGCAGCGCGAATCACAGCGTCCCCCACACGATCTCACCGGGCTGGACGTCACAGACGCAGGAGTCGGGCGCCCAGGCCACCACCGCCCCATCGCAGAGGGTGGAGCACGCCTCGGTTGTGGTCATCGGCGGGCCGGGGTGACTGTGCCGCCACCAACACCAACCGCCCCAGGCTGCGAGGCCGAGCACGAGCAGGACGGCGGTGAAGGAGAGGCCGTCCGCGATGAAGGCTTTGAGCTCACCGGACACGGTCACCTCCAGTGAGCAGTCCCGGGCGGGTGACCAGGGCGTAGGCCGCACCCGCGACGAGCCCAGCGGCCAGGGCTGTTGTAGGGGGCAGTCCAGACAGACGGGCGAGGGCCACGAAGGAGCCGCACAGCAGCGCCCCCAGCCAGCGCCACAGCTCGAAGGCGATCTCACACGGGGTCATAGGTCACCTCCCCAGGGCTTGTCTGTCAGCGCCTCGTAGACGGCCATGGCGACCACCTCGGGCAGCGAGGGGAAGCTCTTCAGCCGCTGGGCGGCGTCCAGGGCGTCGATGGTCCGTCCCGTGAGCCCACCTTGCCGGCGGCACAACACCGTCAGCAACGCGCCCACAGTGCCAGGGTGGTCCAGGTCGAGTAGGCAGTCCTCCGCCCGGTTCTCTCGCCGGTCCGTCGGCGGAGCCATCACTCTCAGCCAGATCACCTTCGCATCCGCCCGCAGGCGGCCACGGCACCCGAGGAGCAGGCCGCCGCCGTCCTCGTCCAGTACCCACCAGCCGTGTTGATGGACGGACAGCACCAGCCAGCCGCCCATCGCCTCTACCAGCGCCCGAGACAGCGGCGCCCAGGTCGGCTCAGTCCTCGACATGACCACCTCCCTCTCGCCGCTCAGCGCGGCCGTACATCACCGCCCGGACCTCCGCCATCAGCCAGATGGCCCGGCTGGAGAGGTGAGCGAGATCCTTGTCGTCGGGGTGCTCCGCGCTGGCCTGTCGGGCGTACACGGCGCCGTCCATGGTCTCTTCGTAGAGGTCGCGCAGCGCGTCCCGTCCGTTGTGAAGCCGCAGCGGGGTGCCGTAGCGCTCGCGCCCCAGGGCGTCCCGCTGGCGGATGTCCGCCTCCAGGGCTGCGGCGAGCTGCTCGTGGATGAGTCGCCGGCCCACCATCTTGTCGAGGTCATCGAGCACCAGCGGCCACACCTCGGCGCCGTCGCCGGTCGGGTCGGGCTGGTTGGCATCTCGCAGGGCGCTCGCGGCACCCTTCAGCTCGTGCCACTTCGCCGCGTCGTCCAGCAGCCCAGCCAACTCCTCCTTGCAGCGGGGACAGCGCCCACAGGCGGACCCGAGGGCGTAGGAGCCACGGCATTGGTAGGGCTCGCGCTTGTGGATGGGGCGATAGAAGAAGTCGGATGCGTCGTACTCGACGACAACCCCGCAATCAATGCACTCCCAGGCCCGGCGCTCGTCGGTCGGTGGGACGCGGTGAGTGATGTCGTGCCCCTCGGGGCAGTAGACGTTGTAGTAGGCCACCTCTCGATCACTCGACATCGCCCACCTCCAACGTCACGCGGTGGACCGCCGCGAGCTCGACGGCCTGGCGCTTCAGCTCGACGGCGATGGCCTCGCACACCCCGTCCATCTCGCGGGGCGACAGTGAGAGGTCACGCTCTTTCTGGGCCACTCGACGACCGGTGACCGTGACCGTCAACACGCTCCCGCTGAACGTCAGCAGCTCCGAGGCGCGCTTCAAGTCACGCACCTTCTGCCCGACCAAGCTCTGCTCACCCTCGGCGTCTCTCAACGCCTTCTTCAGTACATCACTCACAGACACCTCCTACGCCGCCCTCGCGGCCAACAGCTCCAGCTCGTCCTCTCCGAACAACGACGGCACCGACACATCGGCCGGGGCCAGCGCCATCACCTCCTGACGGTCCAGCACCTCGACCACCCGGATGGTCTTCCCGCCCCAGTTGATAGGCAGGTACTGGGCCAGCTTCCGACAGTCCGCCGCGACCGTCCGCGCGCGCTCGGCGACCCGATGCGCCAGCCCGTCCAGCTCCGACGGCCGCCGCGTCACCCTGCGCTCAAGCAGCTCGCCATCCTCCGTCCGCACCCGCAGCACCAGGCGCTCCTCCGGCTCCAACCTCGGGGCCTTCTTCGACCGCCGCCTCTTCGCCGCCGCCAGCGCCGCCGCGTTGCGTCGCTCACAGGCTCGCCGGTTGCGCTCCTCCGGGTCCATGCGCGCCAGCCGGGCCCGGTTCTGCGCCCGCCAGTGAAGGATGTGGATGATGACATCGGCGGTGAGCCGGGCGTCACCAAGAGCACGGTGGTTGGAGTACTTCACGCCCAAGAAGGCGGCGAGCACCTCAAGCTTGATGCTGCCGCCGATTTTCTGATCATCGAGCGTCTTGAGGCACCGCTCGTGCCGAAGCCATCGGGACGCCGTCGTCATGCAGTCCTCGCCCCAGGTGACGACGCCTTGAGCCTGCAGATTGGCCAGCATCGGACCCCAGCAATCACGTCTCAGCATCCTCTTCTCGAAGCCCTGATTCCAGCCACGCAGCTCCAACGGCTCATCGGGAGAGTGCTTGGACTTCTGGCCGGTCAGGTAGTTGGCGAAGGCGTCGGCTGCGTCCTGTTCTGGACGGCCGTACTCCAGCACCCACTCGGGCTGGATCTTGTGGCTCACGCGCTGTGCCCGCCGGGCCTCGTAGCTGCGGAGGTGGGCCTCGGGTTGCCACACGAGCATCGCTCGGGGGGCGTCCAGGGTCAGGTCGGCAGCGAGGGTCACCGCGCCTACCTCGATGATGCGGGCGTTGCCCCACGGGCCCGGCTTGTCCACCTTGCAGAGCAGGCCGGTGGTCTCCAGGTCGAGCACCACACACGGACGGATCCGACGGGGGGAGAGGGACAGAGCAGTGCTCATCAGGAACCTCCTGCAGCGAGGGTGAACAGCGACATCTGAGAGGGCGGGACCACGTCGAGGTGGGCGCCCCAGTCCCCCTCCGGCACGAAGTCCACGGGCACGGCAACCAGCCCCGCCGGCGTCTTCCTCCAGGCCGAGCCCGGGTTGGTGTGCACCAACTGCAGGTGGGCCCACGACGCGCTCATGAGCACCCCCGTCCCGCCAACCACGTCGTCAGCTCCAACTGCTCGGACTCGGCGGCGGCCAGCTCGTCACAGACACAGGTGAGCCCACCGCACCCCGCGCAGCCCTGCCGCCGGCGGAACGTCCACCAGCACGCAGCCCGGTACAGGTGCCAGCCCACCGCATCACCGAACCCAGGCAGCGCCCGTCCAGGTCGCCGAGCCCGGTCCAGCATCCGTCCAGACGCCGCCCGCAGCTCAACCACCGCCATCGACCGCCACGCCGTCAGGACGAGCGAGAGGCGATACCTCGGCCACGCCGCAGCACAGGCCGCCCGACACCGCACCTCGAAGCTACGAGCCAGCAGGAGCCGCGCGGGAGCCCTCGACAGGGTCAGCGGCAGCTCAGATGCCCCTCGTGTTGCGTCTCGTCGCGTCCAGTCGCGAATCTCTTGGGATCCAACCCCCGATTTGGGATCCCATTTGGGAGGGGGATCCCAAGACGACACGCCAGCTTCCAACAGGGGTTTCGCGATCTCTTGGGATCCTTGGGATCCTTTCGCGAGTAGAGGTCCGTATGGAAGAGAATGATCGCCAGCGGTCACCCAGCCGGTCTCTCGCGTGCACGACCCTACCCACCGAGCCAGATCCCAAGAGGAAGGCTTAAACGCCTCTCGAACAGCCTGGGGAGCCAATTGAGCGACGACGAGGGGGATCCCAAATAGATCCCAAATGGATCCCAAGAACCTCCCAAGAGGATCCCAAGAGTGGAGGGCTCGGTCCATCACTGATCCCCCCGGTGGGACTCGTCGACGGCATGCCGAAGCACGGCGATGTGCTCGGGCCAGCCCCGTTCGAGCTTCATGGGGTGAGTCCGACCGGGCTTGCGCTGCCCTGCCTTCGTTGCCCGGAGCTTCAGCCAGCCCCGGTCCTTCCAGCCCGCCAGGACCTCCTCCGGGCGGAAGCCCATGCTCTCCAACTGCTGACGGAGGCGCTGAGGCAGGAAGCCGATGGCCTTCCAGTCGCTGCTCTCCTCCCAGCTACCCAGCCAGCCCGAGCTCGGCCTACGCGGGGTCTGGTCAACACGGTCGACGTCGTGACGTCCCCAGAAGCTGCCCTGGTACTGATAGGACCAGTCCATGACGGCCTGCAGCGCCTGCTTCGAGCGGTCCGCCGACTCCGACGCCTGACACACCGCGCTCCAGGCCCGGTCCAGCGCCGCCGCCGGGTTGCCAGGGACGCCGAGCACGTCGTGCAGCAACCAGGCCGCCACCTCCAGGAGGGAGATGTAGTCCGCCGCCCGGCCCGCCACCGCGTCGCCGCCGGCGGCCTCGTCCCATCGCCCCAGCGCCGCCATGAAGCGCCGCTGGATCTGCTTCGCGGCGTCCTCGGTGTCGAGCAGCCACTGGACGAGCTTGGGGGCACCGTGCCCGTAGTGCTGGACGAGCCCGGCGCTGATGCGCTTCGCCACACCACCGGCCTCCCGACCGAAGCCCAGCGGGGGGCCGATGAGGCACAGCGTCCGGGCCCGGGCGCCCGCGTTGGTGGCGATGGCCGTGATGGGCTGCTCGCCCGTGCTGATGAGCACGGTGCGCCAGTAGAGGATCTGCCGCGTGCCGCCGTTGCGCTGGCCTCGGCGGGAGCCGCGCCCGTGCACCACCATGCGGATGACGCGCTCGATGTCGCCCTCTCGTCGGGCGTTGGAGTGGTCGTCGAGGATGACCGGGCCCGGGGCGCGGGCGGCGAGCTGCTCAGCACCGACGGCGGTGGAGTCCCAGGTCTCGTGGGCACCACCTGGGGCCTTCTCGAAGGGCTGCCCCCAGAAGCTCGCGGAGAGGCGCAGGCTCGTCGTCTTGCCGCCGGTGGTGCCGGAGCCGCCAGCGCCGCCGCTGAAGTCGATGACGAAGGGGTCGACGTTGGGCAGGGCCCGCAGGATGGGCGGTACCAGGGACGCGTAGAGCGCCAGCATCACGGCGGGGTAGGGCCGGGCCTGGGCGACGATGTCGAGCCACCCCTCCCAGGTGCCGTGGGCGCTGTAGCCCTGAGCCGCCTGGAGGTCGCCCTCGTCCGCGCGGAGGCGGACGTCCTCGACCTCGCGGCCGGAGGGCTTGATGTGGGTGGTGCCCAGCAGGAAGCCCATCTTCCGGGGCAGCCATCCCATGCGATCCGTCGTCCAGTTCGTCGGCAGCACCGCGTCGTTGTGGATCTCAAACTCCGAGAGCCACCGCGCCACCGCGCCCGTGTTTCCGCCGTGGACGGGCGCGCCCTGGCCCGCGAGCTTCTGGAGGCCGCGGGCGTCCAGCGCCTCCTCGCGCGGGATGATGGCGTCGGACCAGCGGCCCTTCCTGAGCCACGCGACCCGGACGTTGGTGGATCCGCTCCCCAGGTCCGTGAGCCGCTCCGTGAGCAGCAGCGGGGCGCCGGAGACCTGCACCGCCTTCGCGACGTCCCACAGCCCTCGGGTGCTGAACTGCCAGCCGAAGGGAACCTGCAAGCCGTCGGGCAGGCTGTCGGCGAGCTCGCCCAGGGTGTCGCCGATGGTGGGGCCACGGGCCTCCTCGTCGCCGGTGACCACCCGCAGGCGCTTCGCCCGGGCCTCTTCCTTGACCTCCTGACGGGCGGTCTCCTTGATGACCCGGCGCAGCGTGCTCGCCGCCTTCGTGGCACCCTTCGTGGCCTCCAGGCCCACCAGGGAGGACTCCACCTCGCCCCGGCGGGTGCGATACGCGGTGACGATCCCCCGCATGGTCGCCGGGCTGGAGAGCAGCTCCTGGACGGCCTTCGTCGTGTCACCCTCTGGGGTCTGGGCCGTCGTCACCGCCGCCTGCAGCGCCTCCAGGGCAGCCAGCGGGTCCGCATCGGACATCCCCATCGGACCCCGGGCAGCGGCGGCACGAAGGAGCTGGCGCAGGCGGGTGGGCCCGTCGTCCTTCAGGGCATCGTCCATGTCGCCGGCGGTGGGCACGACGTCGCGGACATCCACCCGGTAGACGCGGTCGCCGCCGGCGGCCTGGGCCACGGCCTTCGCGTAGGACTCGCCGGTGTCGTCCAGATCGCCCACGTCGGTCGCGACGTAGATGGGCAGGCCCTTGGGCCACGCGACGTCCTGGAGGGCCTGGAAGCCGCCGCTGGATGCGCCGATGACGGCGATGCACTCCTCGGCCTCGGCGACCACGAGCGCCGTCCGCAGCGTGTCCGTCTGACCCTCGACGATGATGACGGCGGAGAGGGCTTCGGGCGGCTCACACCACAGCAGCTCTCGGCCGATGGGGGAGGCGAACAGGGCGCGCCTGGCGCTCGCGCCCTTGGGCCACAGGTTCTTCTTGGCCTCCAGGTTTCCGTCCCGCTTGTCGCGGGCCAGCCCCTTGCGGCGCATCAGCTCCAGCGTGAGGATGGAGCGACCCTGGAGCGTCGCGGGCTCGCCGTCGACCTCCACCAGCAGCGTGAGCAGCCGGTAGACGTCCTGGGTGCGCCCCTTCTGGTAGGGCCACCACTCCGGGCAGGGGTGGCCCTTCGGCAGCGCCCTGGCGATGTTCAGCCTCGCCAGGGCCTCGGGGTCAAAGCCTCGGAACTCCAGGTAGGCGGCGACCTCCAGATCCTCGTTGACCTTCTTGCACCGGCTCCAGAG